>TBL_comb48_EPIDRAFT_1001923_pt1 | contig 14814 bp, 9 predicted proteins | sample TroBogEpilimnion_37_FD_10681 | JGI IMG/M metagenome (IMG submission 10681)
TTACTGCTTCTACGGTTGAAACCTATTGGACAGGAGCTTTATCATCCTGGGGTATTGACTGTGTTAATTATGGATTTCATGTGGAAACTTTACCATACAATGGTAAAATAACCTATGGTGATGCAACTAACCCACAGGATTTAAGTAATTACAAAGTGTATATAGTCTGTGAACCTAATATCTGGTTTACAACTGCAGAAAAGCAAGCAATGATCAACTTTGTAAAAAATGGCGGCGGATTATTTATGATATCGGATCATGCAGGTTCCGATAGAAATAATGACGGTAGTGATTCACCCTCTATCTGGGATGATTTTGAAGACAATAATGGAGTTGCTAAAAATCCATTTGGTATTAAATTTGATTCTACAAATCCCAATGCTAAATTATATCCATCTGATATTACTGAGGTAAGTACAAATGTTTCTAAAACAAGTAATCCTATCACCAATGGCCCTTATGGAACAGTAACAAAAGTTCGTTATGACAGAGGCACTACTTTAACATTGGACAATACAGCTAACCCATCTGTAAAAGGAGCATTTTTTGCTAATGAAGCTACCACTACTACTAGCGGTGCAATGTGTGCTTATGCTACCTATAGTAAGGGTAGAGTAGTTGGATTTGGCGATAGCTCACCTTGCGATGATGGTACTGGAGCCCCAGCAGCTACTTTATATAAAAGTTACTCAGGAGATAAAAGTGTTGGAGATAATCATCGATACTTATTTATGAATGCTGTTATCTGGCTTGCTGGAACTACCCTTCCAGTAGAACTTACAGGGTTTACTGCTTCCGAAAATAACAGTACTGTTACATTAAACTGGACAGTAGCTAATGAAATAAATTTTGATGGTTATTCTATTGAAAAAAGTGTGGATGGGGTAACCTTTTCATTTGTTTCATTCCTAAAAGCAAGCAATAAAGAAGCTTATCATTGTTCTGATGTCAGTAATAATGATGGCATTGTTTATTATCGTCTTAAACTCATCAATAATGATGGTAGTTTTACGTATAGTAATATATTGAAAGTTGTTTTAAAACAACAGAATGAATTGCTAAATTTATATCCAAATCCAACTTCAGGAAGCGAAATAAAAGTGAAGTTCAATACTTTAAATAATAATGCAACAGCATCTGTTAATGATATTGTTGGGAAAGTAATAGCGGTTTATCCGCTTAATAAAGGTATTAATAGTTTTACCATCCCTACCTGCAAATTAGCTAAAGGAACTTATATTTTATCTATTAAACAAACAGAAAAGAAGACTATTTCTACCTCTTTTATTAAAAACTAAATTGCATAATTTAATTATTTTATTAAATAGGCTGTCAATTCATGACAGCCTATTTTGTTTTTAAATACTCCTAGTTAAAGAAAATAAACATTAAAATTCAATTAAGCTAAATGCTTCTTTGTATACAATTAACATTTCTTAGAGATACAATCGGCATTATTTTTGCTTTAACATTTTCAATCATAATATATGTGCAATAAAATAAGACTCGAATTAGTTGATTATGGAAAAATGAATCAATACAAAAATTATTTTTTAATTATATTATCTAATAAGATACGAATTCCAATCCTTTCATTTGCCTGGTAAATCATTAATTTTCTAAACAATATTATTGTTTTAATTTAATGCTTTATTTTAAATTAATCTATTGATTATGATTTTTATTATCAAAACTATCCGTCGATTTTTTTTATTTTTATCAACTATTTTACTTGTTTCTACATTATGTTGTAGTTCATCTGCCCAATCAAACACCTTATTTAAAGATACATCTAAAATCAGCCTAGATAGTGCCGAAGCAATCTTCCTGAAAAACAACTTTCAGATACTGGCACAAAGGTATAATGTTGATGCTCAGAAAGCATTGATTATTCAGGCTAAATTATTGCCCAATCCTAACTTCTCTTTTAGCAGAGGCCCAGTAATTCCTATTTACGATGCAAATTCAAACTTTCCCCATTCTAACTTCTTTGTTAATAGTGAGAATGCAGCTACTATATCTCAGTTGATATTGCTGGCTGGCAAAAGAAATAAACAAATAAAACTGGCAGAAGCAAATGCTAAACTATCTGAATATCAGTTATTCGATTTAATCAGAACATTAAAGTATACCCTACGTACCGACTTCTTTTCTATTTATTATTTACAGCAATCTGCCAAAGTATACGACAAGGAAATACAGTCGCTACAACAGGTAGTAGAAGCCTTTAATCAACTTTCGGGTAAAGGATATATTGCCGAAAAAGAAGTACTAAGAGTTAAAGCACAATTATATAGCCTTCAAAGCGAATACAACGATTTAATTAATCAGATAAATGATATTGAAAGTGAGTTAAGATTAGTACTTCAGGTTAAAAATGTATTTATTTCTCCAATAGTAAACAATACTAAGATTGCCGCTCTTAACCCAGATAAATATCCTGTAGCTACTTTAATAGATACTGCTTATAAAAACAGAACCGACCTTTTAATTGCAAAGACAAATACCAGTATTAATAAACTTAATTATGATTATCAGAAAGCGTTGGCAGTTCCCGATATTACTGCTTCATTCTCTTGGGATAGACAAGGTAGTTATGCCACCAATTTTAATTCCGCAGGCATTGCAATAGACCTTCCTTTCTTTAATAGAAATCAGGGAAATATTAAGTCTTCAAAGTTTATGATTGACAATAGCACCTATACAGAAAAAAGTGTTGCAGCAACGATTGAGGAACAAATCAACAGAGCTTTACAAAAGGCCTATGATAATGATAAGCTTTTGCATAGTATAGATCCTAAATTCAATGCCGACTTCGAAAGACTTTTAGGGGAGGTTTTAAAGAATTATGAAAAGAGAAATATGGGTCTGCTGGACTTCCTTGATTTCTATGATTCCTATAAACAAAATGTATTGCAAATTAATTCATTACAGTTGAACAGAGTTAATACTTTCGAGAACCTTAATTTCTATACCGGAACAAATTTCTTTAACTAATAAACTATTTATAATGACAACTTTTATATTTAAAAAACAAGCAAGATTTTTCATTATACTGTTTTCTTTAATAACAATGGTTTTAAGTTGTAAAAGCAATAAAGAAAATGGCATTACAGAACGGACAGTCTATACTATTCCAGACTCTTTGATGAATAAATTAGTTATAGATACAGTTACCAATTGTCCGTTGGTTAACGCTATAACCCTTACAGGTAGTGTAGATTTTGATCAGGATCATCAGGTAAATATTTATCCTCCAGTAAGTGGTAATGTGCAGGACATAAAAGTACAGGTAGGTGATTATGTACAACAGGGTCAAACTTTAGCTGTTGTAAAAAGTAGTGAAATGGCAGGCTATAGTAATAATTTACTGATAGCCGAAACCAATGTGAAGTCTACCAAAAAACAACTAGATGCGGCTAAAGATTTATTTGCCAGTGGACTATCTTCTCAGTTAGATGTTACTGCTGCTCAGGTTAATTACGATCAGGCATTATCACAACTGGAACTGGTAAAAAGAGTGTTGAAAATAAATGGCAATAATACACAGGGCGATTATATAGTAAAAGCACCTATCAATGGTTTTATAGTGCAGAAAAACATTACCAATAATACGGTAATAAGAGCGGATAATGGCACAAACTTATTTACCATATCCGATCTTAAACAAGTATGGATTCAGGCCAATGTTTACGAGTCAAATATTGGTAAAGTACACATGGGCGACTCTGTAATGATCACTACTCTATCTTATCCTGATAGAATATTCAGAGGTAAGGTTGATAAGATAATCAACGTACTGGACCCTACGAATAAAGTAATGAAAGTAAGAATCGTACTACAGAATAATGACTACGCTTTAAAGCCATTAATGTATACTAGTGTGAAAGTAATCAGTCAGGATAATAAACAAACCATCTGTGTTTCCAGCAATTCACTAGTCTTTGATAATAGCCGTTACTATGTATTAAAATATGCAGGGAAGAATACCGCTACAATAACTCCGGTAAACGTTCAAAGCATTTTTGGCAATAAAGTGTACCTAAATGATGGTGTAAATGTTGGTGATAAAGTAATAGCTTCTCAAACATTATTGATTTATGATGCATTAAATAATTAATCCTTTAAAATCAATATTATGGTTAAGCTGATTAAAAATATAATAGCGTTTTCGCTAAAGAATAAATACTTCATTATTGCCTCCTCTGTTATTTTAGTAGCATGGGGTATATATGTTTTTATGGATATGCCAATTGAGGCATTTCCCGATGTTACCAATACAGAAATAAGTATCATCACACAATGGCCAGGAAGGAGTGCCGAAGAGGTAGAAAAGTTTGTTACTATTCCAGTAGAGATTGCCATGAATCCGGTACAACATAAGATTAGTCTACGTTCCTCCACCATCTTCGGACTATCTTATGTAAAACTTATTTTTGATGATGGCACTAAAGATCCCGAAGCCCGGCAACAGGTAATGAACCTTCTGCAGAATGCAACATTACCCAATGGGGTACAGCCTTCTGTGCAGCCCCCAACAGGACCTACTGGTGAAATATTTCGTTATACACTAAGAAGTAAAGTAAGAGATGTAAGAGAATTGAAAACTATTCAAGACTGGGTAGTTGACAGACGCCTGAGAGCAGTTCCTGGAGTGGGCGATATCAATAGTTTTGGTGGCAAAACAAAGTCCTACGAAATTAAAGTAAATCCAGGCAAATTAACCTCATTGGGTATTACCCCACTCGATGTTTTTACGGCTGTACAAAAGACCAATATCAATATCGGAGGTGATGTTATTATCCAGAATAATCAGGCCTATGTTGTAAGGGGTATTGGGTTGTTGAATGATATAAATGAAATTAAAAATATTGTAATTGCCAGCAACAATGGAGTTCCAATATTAGTTAAAGACGTAGCAGAAGTAGAGATATCCAATATTCCAAGATTAGGATGGGTGGCTCGTGGAGATGGGCTAGTAGATTCTGCTGGCAAAAGAAACCTTACAGATGAATCTGATGTGGTAGAAGCCATCATTGTAATGCGTAAGGGAGAGAATGCTACAAAAGTGGTAGAAGCAGTTAAAAAACAGATAGATAAACTGAATAGCACCGTCCTCCCTGCCGATACTAAAATTGTTCCTTATTACGATCGTTCCGATCTTATAGAATACGCTACCCATACCGTATTACACAATCTGATAGAAGGTATACTACTGGTTACATTCTTGGTATCTTTATTCATGTTCAATTGGCGCACTACATTGATAGTATCATTGATAATACCTATGGCACTATTGTTTGCATTTATATGTCTGAACTTAATGGGTATGTCGGCAAACCTGCTCTCTCTTGGTGCAGTGGATTTTGGTATCATCATCGATGGTGCGGTGGTCATGGTAGAAGGCATGTTTGTAATACTCGATCATCAATCTACTGAGCTGGGAATGGAGCGGTTTAATAAGATTGCTAAACTGGGTATGATTAAAAATAATGGTGCACAACTAGGGAAGGCCATCTTCTTTGCCAAAGTAATAATCATAACTGGTCTGCTTCCCATATTCGCCTTTCAAAAGGTAGAAGGAAAAATGTTCTCTCCTTTAGCATACACACTTGGATTTGCTTTGTTAGGAGCATTAATTACTACCCTTACATTAGTACCTGTATTGATCAGTATTTTATTGAAGAAAAATGTACGGGAAAAACATAACCCTGTTGTGCATCATCTTACTGCATTTATGCTGGCAGGATTTATGGGTGCTTTTAAAAGAAGGAAGATTATCATTCCAGTTGCTTTGCTGATAATGGTAGCAGGTCTTTATTCTTTTAAATATCTTGGTTCAGAGTTTTTACCAGAATTAAACGAGGGTTCTATTTGGCTTCGTATTCAAACGCCTTATAGTATTTCGCTGGATAAATCTGTAGAAATATCATCTCAGGCAAGAAAGATTCTGTTGCAATTCCCTCAGGTAAAGCATGTAGTTTCTCAAACTGGCCGTCCGGATGATGGTACCGATGTAGCAGGATTTTACAACAATGAGTTTTCGGTAATGTTATACCCCGAAACAGATTGGAATCCGCATATTTCCAAAGAAGAGTTGATAGATCAGATGAATAAAAAATTAGCTATTCTCCCTGGTGTTGATCTCAACTTCTCGCAACCCATTATGGATAATGTAGAAGAAGCTGTATCGGGTGTAAAAGGGTCTATTTGCGTAAAGGTTTATGGAGATTCACTTAACTATATGGAGAGCAAGGTAAATGAGGTGAATAATATACTTAAGGGTGTAAAAGGAATTGAAGATCTGGGAGTAATTCATAACATTGGGCAGCCCGAACTGGATATCAATCTCGATCAACAAAAGATGGCTCTTTATGGTGTAGCTACTGCCGATGCGAACTCTGTAATAGCAATGGCTATAGGTGGACTAACCGCCTCTACTTTATACGAGGGTATCAGAACTTTTGATATACGGATAAGACTTCCACAGGAATTCAGAAAAACACCTGAGGATATTGGCAACTTATTGGTACCTACACAAAGTGGATCGAAAGTGCCGGTTAAAGAAATTGCGGATATTAGTCTGAAGACTGGCCCCTGCCTTATTTTCAGAGATGATAATGAACGCTACTCAGCCCTGAAGTTTTCTGTACGAGGCAGAGATATGGGTAGCACCATTAAAGAAGCGCAGGCAAAAGTAAACGAGAAAGTAAAACTGAAAAGAGGCTACACCATGGAATGGCAGGGCGACTTTGAAAACCAGCAAAGAGCACAGAAAAGATTATTGCAGGTAGTGCCTATCAGCTTGGCATTAATCTTCCTGTTATTGTTTACGATGTTTGGCAATTTAAAAGATGCAGGACTGGTATTTCTCAATGTACCTTTTGCTATCGTTGGAGGAATTGCGGCTCTACTGATTACTGGTACTAACTTTAGTATTTCTGCGGGTATTGGTTTCATTGCACTCTTTGGTATTTGTATTCAGGATGGCGTATTGCTGATTACAGTATTTAAACAGAATATAGATAAGATACATGGCAAGTCCAGTTCATTATATCATGCTATTAGGCTAGGGGTAAACTCCAGAATAAGGCCCGTAATGATGACGGCGTTAATGGCAGCTATTGGTCTCTTCCCTGCAGCTATATCGCATGGCATAGGATCGGAAAGCTCAAGACCTTTAGCAAGGGTGGTAATAGGTGGTATTCTTTGTGCTATGATTTTCTCTTTATGGGTATTCCCATTAATATTTGCTTATAGCTATAGAGGTATTAACGAACAATCAAAAACACATTTCTTAGATGATGAACTCACCAAAGAAGATCCAACATTAAACGAACATTAATAAAAAAATAGGTTGAACACTGATTGTTCAACCTATTTTTTTAAACCCATTTGGTCATAAATTTATACTTGTATTAAACTTACTGTTCATTCAACATTCAACAGAATGAATTTGTTCTATCAGCAGATTATCACATTATCACATCAGCTATTTATCCCAAAGGGATCTCTACTTCCAAAGCAAAACCCTTACCTGGCTCAGTTACAATTTTCATTTCTCCATCAAATACTACCAGTCTGCTTTTAATATTCCTTAGTCCAATTCCCGATGTTACCTTTTTCTGATCCATTCCTTTACCATTGTCTGCAACCCTCATACTCAACACCTTTTCATCTGCCGTTAACAGATATATATTTACTTCTGTTGCTTCAGCGTATTTAATAACATTAGTAAATAATTCCTGTACTATTCTATATAAGGCAACCTTTTTTTCCTTAGGAATCAGCGTGAAATCATAATTCTCAAAATGTGTAATAGATTTAATTCCATTTACCTCCAGCATACTTTCACAGAGTGATTTAATCTGATCACCAATATGTTTATTTTCCAGATCCGGCCCTACCAGTACATGGGCTATTTTTCTATTTTCATTTATAGCCGATTTTATATTATCAATACATTCATCTATTAATGCATCATCTTTAACAGGCTTCTTTTTCAGCATAGACAAGAACATAGTAGTACCTACCAGTATCTGATTTACATTGTCGTGTAATTCAATGCCTATAGCATTTCTTTCTTTCTCTTGCGCTTCCAGTGTAGCAGAAATTAGTTTTGTTTGTTCTTTATGCTTTTGCTCCAATAAATTTAGCTCCAGTTTCTTTATTTCAGTAGTATCCCTAAAGAAACAGGTAAGTCCAGTTTCAGATGGATAAATACTTCCTGTTATCCATTTATTAAATACATCAGAATACGAATCAAATCGTTGAGATGTTTTAGAATTTAGTGCCAAATGAACTGCTTTAAAAATATCACCTCCTACACCAGTACTATATTCTTCATACATTTTTTTACCTAACAAATATCCAGTTTCTACATCAAACATTTCCTCAGCAACAGTATTCATATAGGTGAAACATAAATCATTATCCAGCGTGACAAATGCATCAGAAATTCTTTCTACGAGACTTCTATATTGTTTTTCACTAGCAAAAAGTTCATCAGCAGTTAATTTACGCTCAGTTATATCTCTAAAATTAAAAACTATTGCTTTTATTTTTTCGTCTTGCAATAGGTTTACAATCTTTCCTTCCACCCATAAGTAATAACCAAGTTTATGTTTCATTCTTATAGAAACATCTACCGGGATATTGGGATATTCTAAAATTGCTTTTACAGTATAATCTGCTATTTCTAAATCGTTGGGATGAATGTTCTTAGTCCATTTTTCATTCAACATTTCTTCATCACTCCACCCCATCACTTTAAATGCAGATGGACTTCGATAAATGATTCTGAAATTTTCATCAAATAATGACACAATATCGTTTCCGTTTTCGAGTAAGGTTCTAAATCTCAACTCACTACCAGCAAGTTTATCTAGAGCAGTTCTTTTTTCCGTTACGTCTCGGTAATTAAATACAATAGCATTAATATTTTTGTTATCAAGCAGATTAATTATCACCCCTTCCACAATAATATAATGTCCATTTTTGTTCAATAGTCTTACAGAAACATATTCATTTACACCAGGATTTGCTAATATTTTCTGTATTACATTACGGGTATAATCCAAGTCGTCGGGATGAACGTTTCTTGCCCCCGATTGTCCCATCATGTCTTCATCTTTCCAGCCTGTCAACCTTTCACTGGTAGGACTTCGGTACGTTACCTTAAAGTCTTTATCAAACAAGGTTACTATATCATCGCCATATTCTACCAAAGTTCTAAAACGCAACTCGCTTGCTGCTATTTGTTGCATAGCAAGTACCCTATCGGTAATATTCAAGGATAAAATAAAAATACCTTGAGGAATAGGTTGTATACTTAGTTCGAAGTATTCTGTAGTACCGTCGGGGAAGGTAAATTCATTTTCTAAAAATCCTTTCCTCCGTTCTTCCATACAGGCTTTAAGTTCAGTAAACATGCTTGTATTTTCAATGCCAGGATATTTCTCCATCATCGTAAATCCAATCAGTTCTTCTCTACTATATTTACTGTCTTTTACTAGGGAATCGTTTACATAGGTATACCGCCAGTCAGTATCAATAATCTGAACTCCTTCAATCATATTATCCAGACTATAACGCAGTTGATATTCACTTTGATGCAATTTTTCTTCCGCTTCTATTCTTTCAGAAACATCTTTTAAATTAATTACAACAGCTTTTACATTTTCATCATTCAGTAAATTAACTATTGTACCTTCCAACCAACGGTAACTTCCATCTTTGTGTTTATTTCTAAAAGCTATTGGATGAAGTTTGCCAGGACTTTCTAGTAATGAATGTATTGTATTCTGTATAATAATTAAATCATCAGGATGAATATGTGTAGTTGCATCTATTCCCTTCATCTCTGCTTCGCTCCTACCTGTAATACGCTCTGTAGATGGACTTCTATACAACACAGTAGCATTTTCGTCCATGAGTGTAATTCCATCATGACTATTTTCAATTAAAGCCCGGAATCTTTTTTCATTTGTTTCAATCTGCTTCTCAATGGTCACTCTTTGAGTTACATTATTAGCTAAAACCAGTTTGGCTTCAACACCATTAAATTGTATTGGATGGGCAACAATCTCTACATAAATAATGTTTCCATTTTTTAATCTATGTTTCCAGATACCTTGATTAAAATTTTCACTATTATCATCTAAGTTCAATTGCTTCAACAATTCCTTTTCTTCATCTGTTCTGATATCCATTAAAGTCATTGCAAGAAACTCTTCCCTCGTATAACCATACACTTTTATTGCTAATTCATTTATATCAAGAAATTTTTTTGTTTTTATATCAAATATCCACATTGGCATGGGGCTATTTTTAAAAATATTATGGTATAAATCTTTAGCTGCTTTCAACTCTTTTGTTCTGATTATTACCTTGGCTTCCAATGCTTCGTTAGCTTCTTTTAACTCGTTTTCCAGTTGTTTTATTCTACTAATATCTTTTATTACAAACAAGAATGATATAACCTCTCCTGATTCATTTTTAATTGCATTAGCAGATACTGCACCTATTATTTTATGACCATCTTTATGAAAAAAACTTAACTCCGATTCCCAAAATCCATTATCCAGTACTTTTCTTTCTACCTGTTCAATAAAATCATTAGTTGCTATAAAATAACCAATTTCAGTCGTTTTTTTTCCTTCAGCTTCCTGTTTAGTATATCCAAACATTCTTGCTGCTCCGCTATTCCAACTAATAATCCTTTTATCGAACCCACGCGAAAAAATGGCATCAGAAGATTCTTCTAAATGTGCCAAATAACCTGTTAGGGGATTTGATTTGAGAGTATCCATAAAATGAATTAAAGGTCATTAGTATTGAATACAAAAATTAATTTAATGATCCTGCTTCTTTGTAAATAACCACAATTATGTGTATTATAAAAGATGAAGTTAGTTATATTTTTCATGGTTATATTATAAGTATTTTAAACTAAAGCAGTTATAAAATATGTATATAAAATATTTGAGCTATGAAAATAAGCGAAAATTTATTAAAAATCAAACTTTAAGAAGATAAAAAGATAAATTATTTGAATTTTGATCCCTATTGAAATTTAGTTTAATTTTTAAATAATTATATTTTATAATTTTTAAAGCAGATAAGTACTGTTTAGATAATGAGTAGTTTTTTTATATTAAAAATAAGTTTAATAATGAGGTAATATAAAATAGGAGGTCGATATGAATAAAGACCTCCTTTTTTCAACCCTAAACCCTTAAAAAAACCAGAGCAAATATAATGTATAATTAATATCATAAACTTATATTTCAATAACATCAACACTGGGTCAATGTTAGCTAACTTTAAACCAAAACACATCAACACTGGGCCAGTGTTAGCATACATTACATCAAAACACATCTACATTGGGCCAGTGTTAGCATACATTACATCAAAACACATCTACACTGGGCCAGTGTTAGCATACATTAAACCAAAACACATCAACATTGTCCCAATGTTGATGTGTTTGACAATATTTGTAGCTAAACTTTATATGGGAGTATTAAAACAATTAAAAAAGGTTAATGCTTGTTAGCAATAACCTTTTTGGCTTTATGACTTTTTGTAATGTCATTTCAACAATTAAATGTTGTGTATGATGTATCTTCTTATTTGAAGATTGTTTTTTTATTAGGAATAGGATTCTTTAATCGGTGTAGTTAGCGAATCATATTACCAATATTAGCGCAAGTACTTATTGCACTTAATGGGCTAATACCAGCAGAATTAATAGTGTACATTCCTACCGTTACTTCCTGTAAGCCTGGTATATTAGAAAAATTTACTACACTTTTAGTACTGGTCAAAATAAATGATTGTACACCCATTGGAATACTAATGGCGCCATTTACAAGTGTAACAGGAAAAACGCTACCAATTACCAATACAAAAACATACATTTTTGCATCTGCAATCTTACCTGAAGTAACACAAATATTACCTCCTGAAGTAGCTTTCAAAACAGGAGCTCCACCACCAGTTGGTACAGCCTTTTTCTGTTTTGGTTTACCAGTTGTTTCCCATCCACCACTGTGAATAATAGTTTCATCCCCATTGGAAATTACCGATACATAATCACCCTGATCGTGCAACATAAAATTTAATTCGTTGGATGAATTTTTCAACTCATCTTTTCCTAGTTGTCCATTCTTACGATTGGCATAGGCAGTTTCTACTCTAAGGGCAGCAGCTTCCATGTCCTTCATCAGAATTTTTGGCGTTAAAAACTTCTCGTTGTCGGTCATGGCCGTAACAGTTCCATGAGCGAAACTGGCCATTTTTAAATACGCTTTAGTTAACCAACTAATCTTGACCCAATGTATTATCATACACTTTGTATTGCAAGTTTTAAGTAAACATCGAAACACTCGAAACTCACTTGATTGCTTTACATTAATCACCTATAGTGCAACTATCAATCCACATTGGCCAAATAAGGAACTACTGCCATAATAAGTAAATAAAAGGGGTGTTTTAGGTCTCATTTTTAATAAAGACGAATTAACAAAAATTAAGCTCGTATTTATTGCATGACACAATTGTAAAAGCAGACAAATATGGTAACTTTTTTTGAAAAAGAATTAGTGATATATTATAAGTAATTTGTCCAAAATAAAAAAGCAGCTGAAAATATTTCAACTGCTTTTTGTAAATTAAATAAATAGCTATGTCCTTTACCAAATCATTGTATTATTATTTTACTTCAATGAATTCATATCTATTACAAAACGATAATGAACATCGCTTTTCAGCATTCTTTCGTAGGCAATATTAATGTCCTGTATCTTGATTACTTCAATCTCGGATACTATATTATGCTCTCCACAAAAGTCCAGCATTTCCTGTGTTTCTGCTATTCCTCCTATTAAAGAACCCGCTACCGATTTTCTACCCAAGATCATTGGTACGGTATTTAACAATGGTTCCAACCCTCCTAAATAACCTACTACAACCAATGTACCACTTACGTTTAAAGTATTTATATACGGGTTCAAATCATGTATATAAGGAACGGTATCTATTATTAAATCAAACTTACCTCTTACCACGTTCATTTGTGCATCATCGGTAGAAATAATTACCTCATCAGCACCCAGCTCCAGACCATCGTTTATTTTCTGTGGTGTTCGGGAAAACAAGGTTACATGTGCTCCCAATCCCTTAGCTAATTTAATGGCCATATGACCTAATCCACCAAGTCCTACTACAGCTACCTTACTATTTATACCTACATTCCAGTGCCTTAAAGGCGACCAAGTAGTAATACCAGCACAAAGCAAAGGTGCTACAGCAGAAAGTTTGAGGTTGGATGGAACTTTCAACACAAAATGTTCGTCTACAACTATCTTCTCAGAATAACCCCCAAAGGTTTGTGTACCTAAGTATTTATCTTTACCATTGTACGTACCAACAAAGCCATTCAGGCAATATTGTTCCAGATCCTGTTTACAACTATTACACTCTCCACAAGAACCTACTAGGCATCCTACCCCGGCATAGTCTCCTACTTTAAGCTTGGTTACATCGCTCCCTACCTTTACTACTCTACCTATAATCTCGTGACCGGGAACTGCAGGATAAATAGTACCTCCCCAATCGTTGCGGGCAGTATGTAAATCGGAGTGACAAACGCCGCAATAGAGTATCTCTATTTCAATGTCTTTTGCAGTTACTTCTCTACGTTCAATGTTCATTGGTTTTAAGTCCGCATCTTTAGCGGCTGTACCAAAAGCTTTTACTTCAAATTTGTTCATACTATATTATTTTTTTGTGTTGATTACTTTAGCTTGTAAAGTTATAGGTAAGTTTAAACAATCAATTTTGTTTTATTTATAATACCTGCCAAGCATAATAGAAATATCAATAAAATAATTATCATCCCACACTTGTATTAAATTGGTTTTTACGATACTTCCTTTTGGTGGTATTATATAAATTTTAGTGCCAGGAATATTTTTATGTGCTGTTGTTTTAGTATTGTAAATCTTGGAATGTAGCCCAATAGTACTTTTTTGACAATAAGTAATAATTGGAATTAACAATAGAATGAATAATGTTTTATACATAGAATATTAGTCTATTGATTAATTTTAATATTTATTCCAATACCACCTTAAAAGCAACCAGCAAATTATACTAGGCAAAGAAATTAAAATCATTCTGATACCATGACTTCTTTGGTCTTTTCTATACGCATATACCCTTTTACCATCTGGCAATGTCTTTTTAAAATAGGCAAGATTCCATCCTATCAATAGACCAAATAATCCACCTATTATTGCAGAGCAGTATCCTAAGTAAATAAAATATTTATTAGATGTTTCGGGTTTACTAAGATATTTTATTCTTTGTTTTTTTAATTGGTCTATGAACTCCATAGAAACATCTTTTCCTCTTTCCTTCAATAGCTTTTGAGCAAGCTGATAATCAAAATGTCCCCATTCATCTGGTTTGGAAACTATTTCAAACAATTCATCATCTGTAAAGCTATTCAAGTAGTAATCATTGTCTGTGATATCTAATTGATCTTTATAAAATGTTTCTAGTATTTTATGTGCAGAGGTGAAATTATCTGGGGCTATCTTAAGAATTATATCAGCAGCAAAACTATTATTAGCAAAACTAGGATCCCAGTATTTTCGTTCGTTTTCTATAGTATAAGCTATCCCATTTTCAAATAACTTTTGCCCAACAGCTTCAGCAATATCAACATCATTATACTTTTGAAAACATAGAAATTTGTCTTGCATAATTATCTGGATTAGTTGAAAATGAAAAACGTTTTACAAC
>TBL_comb48_EPIDRAFT_1001927_pt1 | contig 14780 bp, 14 predicted proteins | sample TroBogEpilimnion_37_FD_10681 | JGI IMG/M metagenome (IMG submission 10681)
GGTGTCATCGAGCTTCTCGCCCTGCACCAGCAGCGCCAGCACGCAGCCATACGCGGTTGTCATCGCCACGATCGCTTCATCCGCCTGCGTAAGCAGGCAGTTCGAGCTGACGGTTTGCGCCACTTGGGCCGGCGAGCTCGCATACCGCGCCGCCAGCACCAGCGCCCGCTCCGCCGCCTCCGTGGTGTCCGCGTGGCCGCCGGTTTCATGCCACGGTTTGTTTTGCTCCACGCGCCGCCGCCACGCTTCGCGGATCGACTGGCTGGTGTATCCGCCTGGGCCGTTCATCGGTGTGCCATCGAGTTGCGGAAAGAGCTCCTCATCAAGCCGGCGGCAGAAGTCCGCTTCATCATACCCCTTCCCTTCCACCACCGAGCGCAGCAGCATCGTCGTGATGATGCCCGCTTGGGAAGGCTGCCCCGCCTTGAGTCCCCCATGGTAGCGGTGTGGCTTCGGGTCGGTGTAACCGGTGATCCAGGTGCCGTAGTCGCGGTGCAGTTCATCGAGATCGTAATACCAGTGCGGCCCGACTCCGAGCGCATCACCGATCAACGCCCCCATCACAGCACCCGCGGCACGATCATTCAGTTTCAATTTCATAAAGTTTTCAGTGTTTCGTTTCTGCTGCCAGGCGGTTGAGATCCTTCATAGCCTACGACCTCAAAGCCTCTCCCGACTACAAAGATTATCCCCCACCTTTTTGTGCCTCTTTGCGGCCATCCAATTCTGATCATCTGCCATTCCAATGCTTGCACCCCGCTCTCTCCGCGCTCCTGTCACACGCCGGAGAGGCACGTGGCTTTTCGCGGGTGCTGCTCTCCATGAAACCTTTCCTTCTGCTGGCCACATCTCACACGCCCGATGGCGCGGAGCTGACCCTGCATTCGCACGACACGCATTTCTACCTGCGCGTGAACCGTCAGCCGCTCATGGGCACCAATGCCTCGGAGTCGGAAAAAGTGCTCGCAGAGGTGGCCTGCGTGCGGCTGGGCAGCGGCACCGGTCGCGTGCTCATCGGCGGCCTGGGCTTTGGTTTCACCCTGCGCCGTGTGCTGGAGTTGGTGGGCGCTGAAGTTCACGTGCAGGTGGCAGAGCTGCTGCCGCAGGTGGTCGCGTGGAACCGCGAGTATCTCACCGCCGTGAATGGCCAGCTCCTCGACGATCCGCGTGTTGAGATCACCGTGGACGATGTCTTCCAAGTCATCAGCCGCGCGCCCAAAGGCCACTACGATGCAATCCTGCTGGATGTGGACAACGGCCCCATCGCCATGGTACAGGACGGCAACTCACGGCTGTATCAGACGCAGGGATTCTCCGCGATCACCCACGCCCTGAAGCCCGGCGGCCGCGTGACGTTCTGGTCCGCGAGCACGGATCACGCCTTCGCCAAACGACTCTCCAAGGCAGGCTTCAAAGTCGAAACTGTCGCCGCAAAAGCATACCCACAGGCCAAGCGCTGCACCCACACGATCTTCGTCGCAGAGCGGAAATAACCTTCCACGCTCTCAAGAGCTCTGTCGAAATTCTTGCCTCCATGAGCTTGCCGCATGCCCCATGCGCGTAAATCGGCGGCAAAAACACCAAAAGAAGATGAGCCATGCCTTGGAACATGTAAGTCTATGGCGATGAAAGTTTTGGCTCACTATCAACCTATGTCATAAGTGCTGATTCAACACAAAATTCAGGCTGGATTCCTCATAGCCTTGGTCTTCCTGCTGCTCACCGGAGTCAGTGCTTGGTGGAGCCAGCAGCAGAATGTGGAAACCTTTGAGTCCTTTGACCACACTCACCGCGTCAATGACTCCCTTGATGAGATTCTCGTGGGAGTGCTCAACGTGGAAACCGGGAACCGTGGGTTTGCCATCTCGGGTGATGAAGCATTCCTCGGCCCCTAAATGAGCATTATCTGTTTCTTTCCCAAGACTGTAGATTGCTGCCGTCGCATTTGAACATTGTGGCGCAGTTCTCCACATGCCCCATATGGACGGCCTGGCCTTTGTTCGTGTTCTCCGGCTGGTGCTGCCAGACGTCCCCGTCGTCGTCGCCAGCGGTCGGCTGGAGGCCCCACAGGCTGCTGAGATGCAGGCACTGGGTGTGACACACCGGCTGGACAAACCTTTCACCGAAACGCAGTTGGTGGCGGTCTTGCAGGATATCCTTGCTCCGAAGTAAGCGACGGCTATTGAGTTGCTAAAAAAGGAGTCCATCACTGCGCCTCACGGAACCACTTCTACCGGCGTGCCGACTGTGACCTGATGATAAAACTTCTCCGCCATGTGGCCGGGGAGGCGAATGCAGCCGTGGGAAGCGGGATAGCCGGGAAGATAGCCCTGATGCATTCCGACGCCGCCGTAGATGCGCATGAAGTAATACATCTTTGCCCCTTCAAAGCGCGTGCCAGGCGGCCGGGGATCAGTGCGGTTGTTGATGTTCTCCATGATGACATTGCCCTGGTAGTCCTCGTAGTCGCCGTAGATGGAGGATTTGTGGTCGATGTCTTTTTCAATGATACGGTAGCTGCCGGGCCGGGTGTCGTAGCCCTCGGCCCCAGAGGATATGGGCGAACCACCCGCTAGCTGGCCGCGCTTGAAGAGATAGACCATCTGCTCGCTGAGATTGATCACCACACTGGGCCTGCCGGTCATGCTGTCGGCATACCAGAAGGAGTTATCATTCCGTCGAAAGATTCCGGTGACGCCATTCCAGACGAAGCGCGAGGCGCGCGGGATTTCCTGGGTGACAAAACGGCGACTGTAATGAAAAGCATTGTTGCCCGTGGTCTTCACGGTGGTGCAACTGACAAGACTGAGAGCGAGGAGAAAAAGCAGTCGACGTGACATCATGCAGCGCAGCAATGCTACCGGGACGGCGAAATGCAACGGGGAGAGTTTAAAGTTTCAATACCCTGAGCGGCCAAGAGGCGAATCGCTCTCCCAGTCTTCCTTTATGGCTGCACCAGGAAAAAGGCACGGAAAGCATCCAGCAGCGGCTGCTGGGTCACGTCCAGGCCAGTGGTTTCATCCACCCATTCGGACTGCGGATTGAGCAGGTAGTTTTGATACTTCGCGACGGTAGGATCGGCATCGCCGCTCCAGAGGCGAAGGCGAGAGCCCGGGGTGAAGGGCAAGGCACCGGGCGTCTGCGGCGTGGCTAGGCCGGTGCTGCGCAGCGAGGTGCCGGAGGTCTGTGGCAGCGCGAGCGCAACGGTGCGCACCTCTCCCAACAGGGTCAGCGTGGTCGGTGTGGTGCGGAGTTGCACCAGCATACCTGCCTGCGGCGGAATGATGCGGCTGCCGTCATTGGCCAGCGAGGCATCGCCATCACGCACCCACTGCGCAGCGCCAGCAGTGGTGTGCAGCCAGTCGATCTGGAACTGGCCGCTGGCGCTGTCGAAGAACATGACGCGGTCCGCCGCATCCTCCGTGGTGGCAGGCTGGAGTGCGCCCACTGGCAGCAGCGCACCCAGCGTCCAGTGCGGACGGATGGTGATGCGTGTGCCCACCAGCTTGGTGTCCGCGCTGGAAGTGAGCACGATGTTGCCGCCGCTGGTGGCCGAGGCGTCGATATCCAAGGTTCGGCCCTTGAGCGTGCCATCCATCACCTCAACATAATAATTCACGCCATTCTGCAACTGAGCGTGGATGTCTGCGCCGTTGGTGTTGACCACCACGGTGCTGCCGCTGATGGAACTGACCTTGCCAGTATAGATCGCAGGCAGCAGCAGCGGCATGGAGAGCGACTGACGGCCCGCCGCAAACGGCACCCGAGCCCAGCCCAGTGCCCCGGTGGTAGTGGCGGCTTCTGGAGTGCCATCGAGATTCGCATCCAGCGTGACCTTGAGGCGCAAGAAGCCGCGTGAGGCCCCACTAAAGGCGGCATCCACTTGGCTGTAGCGCTGCGTCTGCGTCTGATCCGCGTTGGTGGTGGTGGCCGGGGTCAGTGAGATCGTGGTCCAGGTGGCCAGGTCGCTGCTGCCTTCCAGGGAGAAGCGCAAGTCCGCATGGGCACCCGCAGGACGCGTCACAAGCGCGTCGATGAGACTGTTGCCAAACGCAGAGTCCAGAGATCCAGTGTAGAGTCCTGAGGTAGCATCAAAGGCTTCAATGCTATCCGCTTGAGTGGCAGACATATAGATCGTTGGGGTCATGTTCACGAGCCCGAAGTCGATGGTGGAATTATAATTGGAGCCACCACTGGTGCCAGGCTCAGTGCCGGGAGTGAGCGTGATCACCGGGCTGTTTACCGCACCGCCGCTGAGCTGAAGTCCTTTGTCAACATTGTCCACCCCGTTGTCCACAAAGGCGGTGATGCTGCTGGAGATCGGCTGTGCACCGGGGGGCGTCGGTATGCGCACATAGAATTTACCCGGAGTCAGCGAGGTGAAGTTATAGCTACCGCCGCCGCTCGTGGTGGTGGTTTGCAGCAGTACATCATCTGTGCCGCCGATGCTGTTATCCGCGCCGGTGCTCCAGATCTGCAGGGTCACGCCATCAATACCTGGCTCCCCGTTGTCGCGGCTGCCGTTGTCATTGCTGTCTTGCCACACCAGATTGCCTAGGCTCATGCCGCCAAAGAGACCGAAGTCCACGGTGTAGTTCGTGTCTGGGTCGCCGTCGTCCACGGTCGGCTCCTGTCCAGTTCTCAAGGTGATGATGGGCGAGTAGGCTGGAGTACCGGGGCCACCAGGCTGCAGGGCGGCGTTGTTATCATTGTCCACGCCGTTGTCCAGGTTCACCGGATTGCCGCCAATGATCTCCTGTGCCGTGGGCATGAGCACGCGCATGAAGTAGGCAGCAGGTTGCAAGTTGTGGAAGTAGTAGAGTCCCCGCGCGTCGGTGGTCGTACTGGTGAGCATCAAGTCGCTATTGGGCCCACTGCCGCCGATGGCATGGTCCGCACCAGGATCCCACAGCTCGACGGTGACATTGCTCAGACCCGGCTCTCCCACATCACGCAGGCCATTGTAATTGGTGTCGTCATACACGGTGGGTGCCACTGTGAAGCTGCGGGTGGCGCTGCAGCCGTTGAGGTCCACGGCCTGCACGGTAAAGGTCTGACTCGTGCTGGAGTTCGGCGTACCGCTAAGCACCCCACCAGTGCTCAGCGAGAGTCCACCTGGCAGCGTGCCGCTGGTTACCGAATAGGTGTAGGGCGAGGCACCGCCGCTGCTGGTGAGCGTTTGGGTGAAGGCCGCGCCCACCGCCGCACTTGGCAGGCTCGTCGGAGAGATCGTGATCGTGGGGCAGATCAGGACCAGATTGTCTTCCACCTCACCGTTACCACTTAATCCAGTGGAGCCAGGTGTGCTGGTGGAGGTAAGGCGCACGCGCACCCCCACCTTGCCGCTCGTCGCAGTGGCCGGCACAGTGAAACTGATCGTCTTGTTTGAGTTGGAGGTGCCGGTGGCGATCACCGTGTTTGCCGCCACCTGCTCACCGGCATCAGTCAGCAAACCGTTCCCATTGAAGTCAATCCAGGCATTGAGAAATACCGAGGCTCCACTGGTGTTGGTGACGTTGACGGTGAAGCTGCCGCTGGCCCCGCTCACGAGGCTGGCAGGCAGCGTCACACCATCTTCGTCATCGGTACCGGTGAGGTCGTCTCCCGTGGCCGTGCTGTCGGCAGTGATGACCGCTTCACTGTCCGTTGTGGCACCGATTTTGATGGTGCTCACCGTGGTGCTGCTGGCGCTGCCTAAAGCAGAGTAGTCACTGAAATCCGTCGCCGCCATCGTAGCTGTGGCTGTCGCTAGGAACCAAGCCCCGAATGCCAAAACCATCTGCCACCACAAGGCATGCCTCCTCTCCACCCGTGCGTACGCACGGGGGCGAACTGCCATCAAAGCCTCTGTCGTCTGAAACGATGAGGGTTGACTGCTGTGTCCCGGAGTAAAATCCATGTAATTTTTTTGAATCGGATCATCCTAACTATACCACCCATAATTTCAATAAAAAGAACAGAATTATTTAACTTTTCCTAATCACCCGGGTTTTACCCCCCCAATTTCGCAAAAAAGGCGCACTCCAAGGCTCGACACACCTTCGAATGCCCTTATTCTCCATACCCCCCTCAAAAAAGTGGTACTCATGAGCAAAAAAATCGTCCTCGCATACTCCGGCGGCCTCGACACCTCCGTCCTTCTCTCCTGGATCAAGGAAACCTACAACGCCGAAGTCATCGCGTTCTGCGCCAACGTCGGCCAGGACGACGAACTCAAGGGCCTTAACGCCAAGGCCAAGAAAACCGGTGCCTCGAAGATCTACATCGATGATCTGCAGGAAGAGTTCGCCACCGATTTCATCTACCCGATGATCCAGGCCGGAGCCATCTACGAAGGCGAGTACTTCCTCGGCACCAGCATCGCCCGCCCCCTCATCGCCAAGCGCATGGTCGAGATCGCCAAGGCTGAAAAGGCCGGCTTCATCGCCCACGGCGCCACCGGCAAAGGCAACGACCAGGTGCGCTTCGAGCTCACCGCCGCAGCCCTCGCCCCCGAGATCGAAATCATCGCCCCATGGCGTGACGAGCGCTTCCGCACCGAGTTTCCCGGCCGCGCCGAGATGATCGCCTACTGCGAAAAGAAAGGCATCCCCGTGCAGGCCAGCGCCAAGAAGCCCTTCTCCATGGACCGCAACCTCCTGCACATCAGCTATGAGGCCGGCATCCTCGAAGACCCCTGGTTTGACGCCAGCGATCCGAAATACAAAGGCTACTTCAACACGCTCTCGGTGTTCCCCGAAGACGCTCCCGATAAAGCTGAAACCGTCATCCTCGAATTCGAAAAGGGCAACTGCATCGCCGTAAACGGCAAGCTGCTCTCCCCGCTCGCCGTCATGAAGCTCCTCAACAAGCTCGGCGGTAAGCACGGCGTGGGCCGCGTGGATATGGTGGAAAACCGTTTTGTTGGCATGAAGAGCCGCGGCGTGTACGAAACTCCCGGCGGCAGCATCCTCCACTTCGCCCATCGCCAGATCGAAAGCCTCACCATGGACCGCGAAGTCATGCACTTGCGTGACAGCCTCATCCCGAAATACGCCACACTCGTTTATAACGGCTTCTGGTATGCGCCCGAGCGCCTCGCCCTCCAGGCCCTCGTCACCGAGAGCCAAAAGAAGGTCAGCGGCACCGTCCGCATCAAGCTCTACAAAGGCAACATCATCCCTGCCGGCCGCAAGAGCATCTTCAGCCTCTACAACCCGCAGATCGCCACCATGGAAGCCGACCCGACCAAGGCCTACAACCAAGACGACGCCACCGGCTTCATCCGCCTCAACGGCCTGCGTCTGAAGACGGGTGCCATCCGCGACCGCAAGAAGTAAGCTGGCCTCAGGAGTTCACCTCATCACATCAGCACGCCGAAGAGTATCCCTCTTCGGCGTTGTTGTTTTCGCAGCCTCCACGTGAGTTCTTCTCACCACAGCAAAAAACCCGTCTGCCCCGCACGGCGGATGCGTGCATTGAAAAGCATCAGCATCCCCCCGATCCCGTAGGTCAGATTGGCCAGTCCCAGCCAGAGAGGAATCAATGCGTGGGGCACCAGCAGGACTCTTGGCGGCGTGCTCACAGGAAAGACGCGGTTGATGAAATACACCCCTGCCAGCGTGCCGCCAAAAAACACCAGTGCCAGCAGCCACCGGCAGCACGCCCGCTGGCTGATGAAGCCATACACCAGCGCCAGACTGACCGCATACCAAGCCATCGCACCGGCGCTCCATTGAAAGAATTCATGAAATAAAAACAGCAATACCACCACGGCACCGAAAATCATGTGTCCCCACATGACCTTGCGCGCGAAGTCGATTTCTTCGCGATGCTTCAGGCCCCGATTGCGCTGCACATCAAGCATGAGTGTTCTGAGGTAGTAGGCGGGCGGGTAAATTGTATTTCACCCTTATGACTAACGGGATTTAAACGTGAACTAAATATTTATTTAAGCAAGTTTAAGACCACAATCCTACCCTAGTGGGTCCGTATCCAAAACATTTTTCACCACACCTTTGCCAAATGCCGCTCCAATGAGCAGTCCAAAAAGCGTGTTCCCATTGAGGATCAATCCGTTAACTCCACACACCGCCCCCTTTCCCGTTATTTCCTTTCCTCGCACTTTCCGCCTGCAAAAGATGCCCTCCGCGCCACGTTTGCCCTTCCCCACCATGATCACCCGCCTCACGCTCCTGTTTGTCGCAGCTCTGTCGCTCTCCTCCGCTTATGCGGAGCCGAAGAAGCTGCTCGTTGTCACCGTCACCACCGGTTTCCGCCATTCCTCCATCGAGACCGCCGAAAAAGTCCTCGCCGAACTCGGTGCCAAGTCCGGTGCCTTCACGGTCGATTACGTCCACCAGCCCGAAGGCCAGCCAAAAAACCCTGGCAAGCCACCCGTGCGCGATGAGAAAAAGGACACCGACGAATCCTTTAAGGCCAAGCAGGAAACCTACAGCAAGGCGCTCGTCGATTTCAACGCCGCCAACAAAACCTGGAACGAGAAAATCGCCGCCTACATGGCTGACAAGATGGCGCTGGATAAAATCAAAGGCTACGACGGCTTCGTCTTCGCCAACACCACCGGCGATCTCCTCCTCCCTGACCGCGAGGGCTTCATCAAGCTCATCGAAGGCGGCAAGGCCTTCGTCGCCATGCACTCTGGCTCCGACACCTACCACCCCTTCCGTGGTTACATTGACATGCTCGGCGGCGAGTTTGAAACACACAAATCCCAGGTCGAAATCCAGCCCATCATTCACGACCCCGCCCATCCCATCACCAAAACCGTTCCCATGGGCTGGAAAGTTTTCGACGAGATTTACATCATCAAGACCTTCGACAAAGCCAAGGTCCACGGCCTGCTGGGTCTCAACGAGCACCCGAATCTGCAGCAGTTTAGAGCTGAGGCGGCCCAGCGTAAGGAAAAGAACATCGAAGATCCCAAGAAGGATGCCGACCTGAAGGATGTCGAAGCCCAAAAAGGCCGCTACTTCCCCGTCTCCTGGTGCAAGGAACTCGGCGCAGGCCGGGTTTATTACAACTCCCTCGGCCACCGCGAAGACGTCTGGGACCCCACCTGGAAAGCTGGCACCAAGGACCGCAAGAACAGCCCCGAGATCGCTGAGACCTATCAGGAGATGATCCTTGCTGGCATCAAGTGGGCACTGAAGCTCGAAGAAGGCGTTTCCACTCCAGGGAACATTCCTTGAGGTAGTAGCAAGTAACGTCAAGCCGGGGCGCTGTGAAAACAGCGCCCTTTTTGTTGAGCCTTATCGGCCCCCTATCTGTCCTATCCAAGGCAGGGCAGTATCGAACGGTTTGCGTGGATGCCTGCGCTGCGTCAGCGATGCACCTTCCCGGGAAAACGCTGCTCAAGCCAGTCCAGCAGGAGCTTTGCATCCGCCGCACTCAGTTGCTTTTTCGGCAGCAAGATATTCACGCTGTAGCGCTTGCCTTCCTTGAAGTGCAAGGCCGTGCCTTTGGGCACCGATTCAACCTTTTCAAAATCGTCCCACACCTGTCGTTTCACCGGATCGAATCCGTGATAAATCGTGACATTTGTCTCGTCGATTTTGATCCGGTTCATGCAGCCCCTGAGCGTCAGAAAGCCGCCATAGATGGTTACAAACAACGAAAGCGTCAGCACTCCCATTGTCAGCACCAATCCGCCAAAACCTGTGCGGCGGAAGATGTGGTTGATGCCAAGAAGCGGGGTCAGACGTGCCAGCAACTCGGTGTTATCTTCAGCCGCTACCACCCAGCGGAAAATCCAGATGCCCAGCACGATCATGCCCAGGCCCGCCAGCGTCTGCCACAGCGGTTGTCCTACATGGATCGAAAGCCCCAGAATTAATTGCATATAGAAAAATATAAACACAGACAGCCACGGGTGTCATGCTTGAAACCTCATCTCTTCTCCTCATTCCCGCCTCAATGAATGGCATCAGGCTGTCTGTCCTTTTCAGGGTATGACAAGAAGCACGCTTTGCGTAACACCCCGCACGTGATCAGCGATACACCCTGCCAGGAAATCGTTGCTCCAGCCAATCCAGCAAGAGTTTCGCATTCGCCTCTCCCAATTGCTCTTTCGACAGCACGAAATTCACTTTGTAGTGCTTGGCTTCCTTGAAGTAAAAGACCGTGCCTTGTGTGACAGATCCAGCCGCTTCAAAATCGTCCCACACCTGTCGTTTCACCGGCTCTAGCCCCTGATGAATTGAGATACTTGTCTCGTCGATGACGACCCGGTTCATGAAGCCATTGATTGCTAGCATGCCACCAAACACCGACATTAATAAGGGCAGCGACAGCCCCACCAGAGTCAGCAGCAAGCCACCCACCCCCATTCGACGGAAGAGGTGATTGCCGCCCAAGAGGGGGATCAGAAAAGCCAGCACCTTTGAAGTGCCTTCAGCCACCACCACCCAACGGAACAGCCAGATGCCCAGTCCAATTAAGCCTAGTCCTGCCAGTGTCTGCCATAGCGGTTGTCCCGCATTGATCGAGAGTCCCAGAAACAATTGCATACGAAATATTGAAGACAGGACCGCGATGTATCTCATGGATTTACCGGCACGCTGCTCAATGTGAATTCTTCACCAATCCCCCAATTTGTCAGCAGCATTTATCAGAACGAGCTAATGCTCGTGAGTACTTTACCGCCCGCTCACGCAGACGCCGTTGCGGCTGCGGCCACTTCAGCGCGCTTATCTTTACTGAAGCGGATGTCCTCGGCGCGTTCGATGAAAATGGTGTCTTCGCAGATGTTCTTCGCGTGGTCGCCCACACGTTCGAGAAAGCGGGCCACGAAGATGAGATGAATGTAACCTTCAAGTTCCGCGTGCTTGGATTCCATCACGAAAATGATTTCGCGATCCAGCGCTTTTTCGGCGGCATCGAGTTCTTTGTCTAGCAGGCGGGCGGCGGTCGCAGCATCGGGATCCGCATTCAGGAAGGCCTGCAGGCTGAGGTCGAGGTTGCGGTCACACAACGAGTACACAGGCTGGATAAGTTTGACCTCGGGGAACTCCGGCAGGTTGTTGATAATGCGCGCGCGTTTGGCGATGCTGGAGGCTTGGTCGGCGATGCGTTCCAGATTGTTCGCCACGCGGATGGTGCCCATGACCTGGCGCAGGTCGTGCGCCGTTGGCTGAAACTTCACCAGGATCTGCATACCATGTTTATCGACATTTTTCTCCAGTTCGTTCACGTCCTGATCGGCGGCGATGGCGGCATTGCACAGGTCGGTGTCACGCTCCAGCAGACCACGCATCGCGCTGGCGAGGTTCTTGCGCGCCATGCTGGCCATGGCGAGGACGTCGCCACGCAGCTTGTCGAGCGAATGGTTGAAGCTGGAAAGGATGTGTTCGTGCATGGGGAAGAATGACCTAATGTGACAATTTTGCTACATTGCAATAGCGGAAGATTCCGCAGATGCTGGCGGCTCTTCCTCCACCTCTGCCACCGCTCCTTTGGGATCGCGATGGGTAAGCTGGCAAAATTCAGGGTAGGAGATGATCTCGAAGGTACCATCCAGATTTTCCACGATGGCAGTCATGGACTCGACCCAGTCTCCCGAATTGAGGTAATGAGTGGTGCCGATGATCTTGTTGTCGGCCTTGTGAATGTGGCCACAGATGATGCCGATGCAGCCGCGCTGCCGGGCGAGGTTTTGCAACTGCTCTTCATACTTGCCCACCGCACCAATGGTGGACTTCACCTTCTGCTTCACCCAGGCGCTGAAGGAGAAGGGCTCCTTGCCGCGCAGTCCGCGATAGGCGTTGTAGAGTCGGTTGATGCGCAGGAGGAAATTATAACCCAGGCCGCCGAGCTGAGCCAGCCAGGCGTGATTGGTGCTGACGGCGTCAAAGCCGTCGCCATGCACGACGAGGTAATTGCCCGCAGGCGTGCGGTGGATGTGCTCGTCGGTGATGATGAAGTGCTCAAACTGGATCGGGATGAAGCGGTCCAGCACGTCATCATGGTTGCCGCGCAGGTAGATGATCTCGGTATTTTCCTTCTCCATCTTGCGCAACACAGTGCGGATGAAGTTGGTGTGCCCCTTGTTCCAGCCGCCCATGCGGCGGAGGTGCCAGGCGTCGATGATATCGCCATTGAGCACCAGTTTGTCGCACAGGCAGTTGCGCAGGAAGTGGGAGGCCTGCGCGGCCTTGCTGTCCGGCATGCCCAGATGCACATCTGAGATGAAGATGGTTTTGAAGCGGAGCTTCGACTTGCCTGTGGCAGGGTTTAGTACTGGTTCAGCTTCACTCATCACTTCAAAACAGCCATTCCATGCATCACTGATGCCAGTTCATGTTCAAATTGCTCGATAACACGCTCCCAGCCCAAATCAAAGGCCGACCGCCTTGCGGCGAAACGCAGCGGCTCCTGCTGCCACGCGGCGGCAGCGGCGCGAGTTTGTGTTAAAAAGCCCGCCTCGTCATTGAAGGGGGCCAGCCAGCCGTTTTCACCTGAACGAATCAGCAGACGCGGCGCGGCATAATCATACGCCACCACGCCAAGTCCGGCAGCCATGGCCTCTAGCACAACATTGCCAAACGTTTCCGTGATGCTGGGAAAGAGAAACACATCCCCCGAGGCATAATGCGCGGCTAGGTCTGCCCCCGTGCGCGCTCCGGCATAGTGAAACTCGGGACGTTCCTCCTGGAGCGACTCCAGGCGTGGCCCGTTCCCCACAATGACCATGCGCGCCGCAGGCTGCACCTGCTTAAAGACATCGAAGGCACGCACGACGAGTTCCAGATTCTTTTCCGCCGCCACTCGGCCCACATAGATCACCACTGGGGTGGAATCATCAGCCCCCCAGCTCAAGCGCAGCACCGGATCACGGCGAATCGGGTCGAACAACTCGGTGTCCACGCCCCGTCCGAGAACGCCCACGTTTTGAATGCCCCAGCTCTCCAGCATCGCGGCGGTGTCTGCGGAAGGAGTCAGCGTACGGGCAGTTTGATTGTGGATGGCGCGCAGCACCCCCTGGGCCACGGTTTCCAGGCCGGGCAGGTGGTAGTCTTCCAGGTAGTTTTGAAAATTGGTGTGGAAGCCGGACACCACCGGGATGTCACGCTTCCCTGCCGCACGGATGGCGGATATGCCCATCAGCGTCTCTGTAGCGACGTAAAGCACGTCTGGCCGGAAGGTGTCAAACAGCTCCAGCATCTGGCGCGTGGAGGCAAAGCCAAAGCGCAGCCCTGGGTAACCGGGCAGCGGCATGGAGTGCATCACATGCCTTTGCAGTCCCTCCTCAGACTCCACCGTGGTCACCACCTCGACCACATGCCCCCGGCGCACCAACCCCACCCCTAGAGTGTGAAGCGTACGCGCCACGCCATTGATGTCTGGCGGATACGTGTCGGTGACAATGAGAACCCTCATGATGCTGGATATTTAACTACGCCTGGATGAAGCGCATCTGGGAAAGCACTCCAACTTTGTCACCGTGACGAATCCGTCACGCTTGTTCTGTGGGAAAGGAGCAAGACTGTTGCCATGTGACATCTTCGTCGCCATCATGGATTTGCCGATGGTGCAGCCAAGCCAGAAAGCCACTCATGAGCAAGATACTAATCGTCGAAGATGAATCGGACATTGCGGAACTCATCTCCCTGCATCTTAACCGCGAGGGACATGAAGCCGTCTGCATTAGCAATGGCCTCCAGGTCATGCCGGCAGTGCTGGAGCAGCAACCCGAAATCATCGTGCTGGATCTGATGCTGCCCGGCCTAGACGGTATGCAGATCTTCAAGCGCCTGCGTGCAGACACCCGCACGGCTGCCATCCCCGTGATCATCCTCACCGCCAAAGGCCAGGTGACAGACAAGATCGCCGGCCTGGAACTCGGCGCGGATGATTACCTCACCAAGCCCTTCAGCCCGCGCGAGCTGTACCTGCGCATCAGCGCGGTGCTGCGCCGTGTGAAGAAGGTCACGCACGTTTCGGAAATCCAGCGCGGACGCTTCACGCTGGACCGTAAAAACCTGAAGCTCTTTCTGGACGGCACCCCGCTGGATCTGACCACCATCGAGTTCAAACTGCTGACCACCCTCATGGAAAACGACTCCACCGTACATAGTCGCGCAGACCTCCTGCGCGATGTATGGGGCTACAACAGCGACGTCGCCACCCGTACCCTGGACACCCATATCAAGCGCTTGCGTGAAAAACTCGGTGCAGCCGGCGAACATATCGTCACCATTCGTGGCACCGGGTTCCAGTTCCAGACGGAACTCCCCGCCTCCCAGCCTGCATGACCTACCTTGCCTTCCTCCTCGCCCTGCTGCTTGCCGCATGCATCCTTGCCTGGGCGCAGCGGGAGAAGTTCTGGACCAAACGCTGGGAAAAGGTGGCCAAAACGTTGGGCCTCAGGGCACGTGATGCCGACCAACTGCTAGCGCATGCCGCAGCCGTTTACCTCTCCCGCCAGCATGCCGAGCAGCAAGCGGAGCAGCGGCGCGTGTTTGAAACCCTGCTCGATGAGATCAGCCAGGGACTGGTGCTGCTGGATGCCAACCTGCGCATCCGCTATGCGAATGCCCCCTTGAAAAAACTGCTGCACCGCAAGGAAATCCACGTCGGACGCCCGCTCATCGAAGAAGTTCGCGACCACCAGATCTCCGACCTCGTGCATGAGTCCATCAAGGAAAAACGCCACACCACCCGCCGCATCCAGATGCTGCCCTCGGATGTCGGGGCCGGGGCCAATCTCGGCGGGCGCTACTTCATCATCGAAGCGGCACCGCTGAACGCAGACGCAGGCGGCGGTGCTTGGCTAATGATTC
>TBL_comb48_EPIDRAFT_1001928_pt1 | contig 14776 bp, 14 predicted proteins | sample TroBogEpilimnion_37_FD_10681 | JGI IMG/M metagenome (IMG submission 10681)
TGCAATGCGCCCGATGGCTCATTGCGATGACATTGTCCAAACTCGCCGTAACGTAATGGCAACTCGCGATAGCTATGTAAGCCAGCATTAAAAATTTGGACATGACCAGGACAGTTCATCGGCTTTAATGCATAAGCCCGATTCTCTGACTCGGTGGTGAACATATTCTCTTTGTAGTTATCCCAGTGGCCTGATTTTTCCCAGAGACCACGATCCAAAATTTGAGGTGCTTTGACTTCTTGATAACCTTCTTGCTGATACACGCGACGCATGTACTGTTCGACTTCTTGCCAAATTGACCAACCCTTAGGGTGCCAAAAGATCAGACCTGGCGCCTCTTCTTGGAAATGGAATAAATCGAGCAACTTGCCTAAGCGACGATGATCACGCTTCTCAGCCTCTTCCAACATATGGAGATACTGGTCTTGGTCTTCTTTCTTGAGCCAAGCCGTACCGTAGATCCGCTGCAACATTTCATTCTTGCTATCACCACGCCAGTAAGCGCCGGCGAGCTTCATCAGCTTAAAGACCTTCAATTTGCCAGTCGATGGTACGTGGGGGCCACGACATAAATCAGTGAACTTCCCTTCGGTATAGAGTGAAACATCTTCACCCTGCGGAATGCTGCTAATAATTTCGGCTTTGTAATGCTCGCCCTGATCTTTAAAGAATTTCACTGCTTCATCACGAGGCAAAACTTGACGAACAACCGGCTCATCTTTTTTAGCCAATTCCGTCATCTTCTTCTCTAGTGCAACAAGATCCTCTGGCGTAAATGGACGGTGATAAGAAAAGTCATAGTAGAAACCGTTCTCGACGACAGGGCCAATCGTGACCTGTGCTTCTGGAAATAGTTCTTTAACAGCGTAAGCTAGCAAATGGGCGGTCGAATGGCGCACGATCTCAAGGGCCTCGGGACTTTTATCCGTCACGATCGCTAGTTGAGCATCTTGATCAATGAGATGGCTTAAGTCCACCATCTTCCCGTCAACAATTCCGCCTAGTGCTGCTTTGGCGAGACCACTTCCAATACTCTGTGCGACATCAGCCACGCGCACTGCGTTCTCAAACTCGCGCTTTGATCCATCAGGAAGAGTAACTACAACCATAACAACTCCGTAACATGTGCTTTATTACAAATGCTTACAGACCAAAAATAAAGCGCGGTCGCTTTTTGGCAACCGCGCTCTGGGTCTAAATTCGTTGGTAGGCTCGATTGGACTCGAACCAACGACCCCCACCATGTCAAGGTGGTGCTCTAACCAGCTGAGCTACGAGCCTAAATAAAACAAGAGTTTATCACCGGCGGCGTACCAGCGTCACTCCTTTGAGCTCTTCTAGGCTGTTTTGCACTAGGCGTAAGGTCTCTGAGTCTTTTACCTCAACGGTAAACAAGATCTGTGCAAGACCTTTTCGCACTGACTTGCGCAAGTCAATGACATGAATACCCTGTCTGGTCAGGACCTCAAATAGCTCACGCATCAGCTCTGGGCGGTCTAAAGCACTCACCGCCAAATCTGCTGGAAAAAGCCGTTTCTCATGATCTTTTCCTTCACCTGTAGCACCAGCATTCCAAGCGGTCTGAATCACGCGCTCAGGAGCACGCTCCAATAGTCCTCGAAAGGTTTTGCATGAACGACGATGAATTGACACCCCTCTGCCCTGCGTCACAAATCCGGCAATCGCATCGGGAGGAACAGGCCGACAGCAACGCGCCAACTGAGTGAGAAGAGAGTCGACACCCACTACTAATACATCGCTAGCATGCCCCGATTTGCGAGTGCTTTGGCGCAGAATAATTTCAGCTTCGGGAGCCGCAGGTTTAACTTCCGCTTTATGAGCGTCTGTCTTCTCAGGCGCTTTTTCAGCTTGCTCATCATCCAAGGCATTGAACCAAGCCCTGACTCGAGTGCGTGCTCGCTGTGAACGAAGGTAGTGACGATCCGGGCTAATCCAATCACGTGATGGTCCGCCATGTTTGACTACAATGATTTCAATGGTCTGACCATTTTGTAGCGGCGTATCCAGCGGCACCATCGCGCCATCCACTCTTGCGCCCCGGCAACGATGGCCCAAATCCGTGTGCACAGCATAGGCGAAATCGATCGGAGATGAACCCTTCTCTAATGAAATCACTTTCCCGAGAGGAGTAAGGACGTAAATATGATCGTCAATTTCATGGTGCTTGAGTTGCTCCCAAGCATCTTCTTTCCATGAAATCAGTTGTCTTGCCCAAGCAATTTGTCTTTCGTACTCAGCTGCAGCGCTATGCGTCCCCGTCTGCTGACCTGCTTGATAAGCGCCCTCTTTATAGCGCCAATGGGCTGCTAAACCATACTCAGCCTGTTGGTGCATCTCATGCGTACGAATCTGAATTTCAAAAGCAGTACCCTCATCGTCCATCACTACCGTGTGTAGAGACTGATAACCGTTGGGCTTAGGGCGTGCAATGTAGTCATCAAATTCTCTAGGCACGGGCTGCCAGATGTTGTGCACCAAGCCTAAGCTGGCGTAGCAGGATTTGACGTCCGGCACCAGAATCCGAAACGCCCGCACGTCATACAGATTGGCAAAGTCAAGTGACTTACCCTGCATCTTTTTCCAGATACTGTAGATGTGCTTAGGGCGTCCATAGACATCCGCCTCAATATGGGATGCACTCAGCTCATCCTGAAGTTGCTTGACGATTTGCGTAATGAAAACCTCTCGCTCATTCCGCTTAGCATCTAACATCTTGGCAATGTCTCGATAAGTATCACCAGAGGAAGCCCTGAAAGCCAGATCTTCCATCTCCCACTTCATTTGCCAAATACCCAGACGATTGGCAAGCGAAGCATCGATATTCAGAATCTCTTGAGCCCAAGCTGCAGGCATAGCGATCTTTTCTTGCGTGACCCAACGGAGAGTTTGCAAACGGGATGCGAGGTACAGCAATACCACTCGCAGGTCATCTCCGAAAGCGAGCAACATCTTGCGCAGCATCTCTTCCTGGCCGGAAATACTTAAGCCGCCATCTGCATTCAATAATTTAGCCTGGGCCTGACGTAGGCCACGATAGCCAATGATTAACTTCGCCGATTCCTCACCGATTAATTTAATCAGCGCCTCTTTGCCATGCGTTCGCCCAATATGGCTAGCAGCAGTTAAGGTGGCCTCGTCTAAATGTAAGGTTTGCAGGATCTGCAAAACACCAGCCGAATGTTGCTCGGTTGGTTCGCCATACCAAGCGTCTATGAATAATGGTTTTTTACTAGGGCTAGGGGCATTTGCCATTCGTACATTTAATCACGAACTGAAAAATTCTTTGGCAAGGGCAATCTGTTCGGGCTTGATAAAGGCTGGCGCATGGCCTACATGCGGTATCTCAATACTTCTCGCGTAAGGATTCACCTTGCACATCTTTGCCACCGTTGCAGCGGATAACAAGTCTGAGTCTCCGCCCCGCACAATTAGCATCGGAATATGAATTTGTTTGAAGGTATGCCACATCGCCATCTCACCCGCTTTAGCCATCATCGAGTTGACTGAGGTGAATGGCACAGCAATATTAGGGTCGTAATGTAAGCCCCAAACCCCATCTTTTTCTTCCAACTGAGGGCCGTTTAATATTTCCCACTCTTCGGGCGTGTGATCCCCAAAGGTTGCACAAATCCGATTCAGCGCTTCTAGAGCTTCTGCGCGACTCTGAAATGCAAAAGGCTTGCCTACATAAGAGCTTAAGCGCTCAATTGCAGCAGGCTCAATGAGCGGTCCTACATCGTTGATGATCATGCGACGAATCGGTGAATTGGGCAAGGCCGCGAAAACAATCCCAATCAGACCCCCCATCGAAGTTCCGATCCAATCGACTTGATTAACGCCTAAATGAGCCACCAAGGCTTTCATATCAGATACATATTGAGGCACTGAATACATGATTGGATTACTCAAGCGATCTGACTCGCCCCTACCAACCACATCAGGACAAACAACATAGTACTGACCACAAAGCGCTTTCGCTAAGCTTGCAAAGTCACTGCCCCTACGGCTCAGGCCATGCGCGCAAATCAGGACGCGCGGATTTTGAGGATCGCCCCAGGCGTGATAAGCCATGCGGTGCTTACCTTCGCCACTCCGACAAACCACATAATGGGTAATAGGATGCATCTCGGTTTCTTTCGGGCTTGATGCATCCACCATCGGAGCAGCTTTGGGCACTTCTTCAGGGTAATGATCGTGACTCTCTTCCTCAACTAAAGATTGCGACTCTTCGGGTTGCAAGGTCACATGATCAATACCATGTTTCGAATACAACATATCATGAATTCGTGACATTGTTTGCGGCCACTCCTTCATCATCTCTACTTCAATATGACCGATCAAAGCCGGGAAACTGGGGGTCATTTCCCAAATGTGTAAATCATGCACAGCAACCACACCAGGAACCGCTTTGAGATCACTACCCACTTGTAAGTAATTAATATGGGGTGGCACACCCTCCATTAGAAAGTGATAGGACTCATGCAAGATGGAGAAAGTGGATTTCAGAATTAATAAGGACACCAAGATCGAGAGTAGCGAGTCAATCGGCATCCAGCCGGTGTACTGGATTACCAGGCCGGCAACCAAGGCAGCAACCGATCCCAATAAATCGCCCATCACATGCAATAGCGCTGCACGGGTATTCACGCTCTTTTGATCTTTAGAAAGCACCCAAGCAACCACAACATTCATCAGCAAGCCCAATGCTGCAACAATGGTGACGGTCATACCGTTCACGATATGTGGTGTGAAGAAACGGGTAATGGCTTCAAAGACGATCCAGGCAACCAATGCCAACATGGCAATGCCATTGACAAAAGCAGCAAGGGCCTCTGCCCTTCCAAAACCAAAGGAATGTTTAGGCGATGGTGGGCGACGCGCAATCATCTGGGCTAAAACAGCCAAGCCCAATGAAGCTGCATCCGTCACCATATGACCAGCATCGGAGATCAGCGCTAAAGAATTCGAGAGATAAGATGCAATCATCTCCACCACTGAAAAGCTGAGGGTCAGAATTAAAGCAACAATGAGTAGATTCTGATTAGAGACTTCTTTGGTATGAGAATGTTTTGCATCACCCTTTTTGTGGGCATGCAACTCATGTGCCTCTCCATCACTCAGATGGCTAGATGAGTGACTGTGCCCGTGATGATGTGAGCGATGATGGTGATGGTGAGAATGGGATCCTGACATAGGTGTCCCATTATTTCATCATCTAGTGTGACAGTCTAAAAACCGTTCGTGTTGACTGGGGCACCCGTTTTGGCGATGACCTCTTCTTTGGTTACGCCAGGCGCTAATTCGACCAGGAATAAACCATCTGGAGTAATGTCTAAAACACACAAATCAGTAATGATGCGATTGATGACCTTGACACCGGTTAAGGGTAAGGTGCATTTGGCAAAATCTTGATCTCTTCAGTACCATCTTTTTTCTTGGCAACGTGCTCCATCAGAACAACGACATGCTTTACACCGGCCACCAGGTCCATTGCACCACCCATGCCCTTGACCATCTTGCCTGGAATCATCCAGTTCGCTAAGTCACCATATTCACTGACTTGCATGGCACCCAAGATCGCAATATTGATCTTGCCACCGCGAATCATTCCGAAAGAATCAGCTGAAGAAAAAATAGATGAGCCCGGCAAAGTCGTAATGGTTTGCTTGCCTGCATTAATCAAATCCGCATCAATTTCTTGTTCGGTTGGGAATGGCCCAATTCCAAGCAGGCCATTTTCAGATTGAAGCCACACTTCCATATCCTTGGGTACATGGTTTGCGACCAGGGTTGGCATACCAATACCCAAGTTGACATAGTAACCATCTCGTAATTCTTGAGCAGCACGGGCTGCCATCTCATCTCTGTTCCAAGCCATTTCGATATTCCTTTGATCTACTGGTCTATTTAGGCGGCACGCAAAGTGCGTTGCTCAATACGTTTCTCGGGCAATCGATTAATCACTAAGCGATGCACATAAATCCCTGGCGTATGAATTTGATCGGGGTCAAGCTCGCCGTTCTCAACAATTTCTTCCACTTCGGCAACCGTGATCTTGCCTGCCATGGCAACTACTGGATTAAAGTTACGCGCGGTATAGCGATAGACCAAGTTACCAGAGCGATCCGCTTTCCAAGCTTTCACAATAGAGATATCAGAAACAATCGAGCGCTCCATGATGTAACGCTCGCCATCAAATACCTTTTCTTCCTTACCATCGGCAACCAAAGTACCGACACCCGTTTTTGTAAAGAAAGCGGGAATACCGCAACCACCTGCGCGAAGTTTTTCTGCCAAGGTGCCCTGCGGAGTAAATTCCAGCTCAAGTTCGCCAGCTAAGTATTGGCGNTCGAATTCTTTATTTTCACCAACATAGGATGCAACCATCTTCTTGACTTGGCGTGACTGTAAGAGAATGCCAAGACCAAATTCATCCACNCCCGCATTATTCGAAATCGCCGTGAGGTTTTGCGCACCCAATTCCTTAATCGCCAAGATCAAAGCCTCTGGAATNCCNCAAAGNCCAAAACCGCCTACAGCGATTTTTTGACCGTCCTTCAAAATGTCCCGCAAAGCGTCCGCTGCGGATGGGTAGGTTTTGTTCATTAGTTAAGTCCCAAGATTGCTAAAAATGGAGAAAAGCTCATCATAATGCCTCTCCAATCCTGATTGGCTCTGGCTCAAATTGACGGGCTTTCAGCCCAATACCCTGCTTAGAACTAAACTATGGTCTAGATCCCGGAGAGATGGAATGAATTCCCAGCAGTTGCTTGAACAATTTGGCCCTCGAGAATCGATGGACTATGACTTAGTCATCGTCGGCGGCGGCCCTGCTGGCTTATCTGCCGCAATTAAAGCCAAACAACTTGCCCAATCCTCAGGCAAAGATTTCAGTGTTTGCGTCCTCGAGAAAGGCTCTGAGATCGGAGCCCACATTCTGTCTGGCGCTGTTATGGATCCCAAGGCTCTAGGGGAGCTTTTCCCAGACTGGCAAGCACTGGGCGCACCTTTAGAAACTCCAGTTAGCCAAGATCAATTTCTATTTCTGACAGAAGATCGCTCGTATTCTGTTCCAGAATGGGTTTTACCTGAATGCTTTCAGAACAAAGGCAATTACATTGTGAGCTTAGCCAATGTCACGCGTTGGCTAGGTCAGCAAGCAGAAGCGCTTGGTGTTGAAATCTTTCCAGGATTTCCTGCGGCAGACATTTTGTATGACGCACAAGGCGCCGTCTGTGGAGTCGTCACAGGCGCCATGGGCCTGGATAAAGAAGGCAATCCCACTGAACAATTTCAACTGGGAATGGAATTGCGTGCAAAGTACACTCTCTTCGCCGAAGGCTCTCGCGGCCATCTGGGCAAGCAACTCATCAGCCGTTTTGCGCTTGATCACGATTGTGACCCCCAAACCTATGCCATTGGTATTAAAGAACTCTGGGAAGTGGATCCAGCTCAGAGTAAACCTGGCCTCGTTGTTCATACTGCAGGTTGGCCTTTAAAGTCAGATACTTATGGCGGCTCTTTTTTATATCACCTAGGCAATAATTTGGTTGCAGTCGGTCTGGTAGTGGGCCTCGCATACAAAAATCCTTACCTCTCTCCCTTTGAAGAATTCCAACGCTACAAATTGCATCCCAACATTCGGGAAACCTTTGTCGGCGGTAAACGCTTGGCTTATGGTGCACGCTCTCTGACTGCTGGCGGACTCAATAGTTTGCCTAAGACTATTTTCCCCGGTGGTGCATTGATTGGCTGCGATGCTGGCTTTCTGAATGCCTCTCGCATCAAGGGCAGTCACGCCGCAATTAAAACCGGCATGCTAGCTGCAGAAGCTGCAGTGGCCGCCCTATCTGACAATCGCTCGCATGATGTCTTGGCTGCTTATCCGACGGCCTTTCAAAATAGCTGGCTTTATACCGAACTCAAGCAGGCTCGCAACTTCAAACCTTGGATGTCTAAAGGACTTTACCTGGGGACTCTCATGGTGGGTCTAGAGCAAAAAATCTTTGGCGGGAATGTACCTTGGACGATTCACAATCAATACGCTGATCATGAATGCTTAGAGCCTGCGAGCCAACATCAAGAGATTCAATACCCTAAGCCTGATGGCAAGATTAGCTTCGATCGCCTGTCCTCCGTGTTTCTATCGAACACGAATCATGCTGAAAATCAACCAGCGCATTTACAGCTGCAAGATGCAGCCATTCCAGTCAATCTGAATCTCAAGACTTACGCTGGACCAGAGCAGCGCTACTGCCCTGCTGGCGTTTATGAGTACCTGGAGAAAGACGGGCAGCCCTGCTTACAAATTAATGCCCAAAACTGTGTCCATTGCAAAACCTGCGATATTAAAGACCCGAGTCAAAATATCATCTGGGTCACCCCTGAAGGCGGTGGCGGCCCCAACTACACTTCAATGTGATGTGATGGGCTGTTGATCCAGAGTTTGTGGTCTGAGTTTCTGTATCGCCATACCGGCTAAGCCGCAAGCAAAAGCGGCCATTACGAATACATCGCGGGGTTGCGCTAAGTCCCAAATCCAACCAGAGCACAGTCCCCCGAGGGTACCGCCCAGACCGTATGACACTGTTGCCATCAAGGCCTGACCTCTCGCCTGCAATGGTCCTGTAAACCAACGCTGTAACAACTTGGTTGCCGCACTATGGTGAGCTGCAAAAGTTCCAGCATGCATCACTTGCGCAAGAATCAACACCCATGTCAAAGGGAAAAAGGCAATCAAAATAAATCGCAATACCCCGACCCCAAATGAGGCTTGCAAAACAATCTCGGGTTGCAAGCGACTAAGGACCTTACTCTGAAAGTAAAAGAAGATCACTTCAGCAGATACACCAAGCGCCCAAAAAAGGCCGATCTGAAATTTGTTATAGCCAAGCTTGCTGAGATAGAGAGAATAGAAGACGTAGAGCGCTGCATGCGCAAAGATCATGAAAAATCCGGAGAGCAGAAACCAGCGCACATCGGGATTCAGTAATACGGACAGCAATTCTCCCTTCACCATCTTATGACGCTGCACCTTGGGCTCGTGCAAACGAAAGGTGACGATAGCTAAAAGTAATAGAACCGCCGCACCAACGATGGGATAGAGCGCAATACTCTTGCGTTGAAACAGCTCACCTGCAAACAGCACCATCGCAATAAATCCCAAAGATCCCCACAAGCGCAATCTTCCATAACGCTTATCAAAAGAATTGTCTTTAAATAAAGCATGCACTGTCGCTGACTCTCCCAGTGGCATCAAGCTACTGAGAATGGTGTGCAGAATAAACATCCAAACAAAAAAGGCAATGTAGCTGTGAAGATAAAAAATAGCTAAGAAGGTAATACTCGCCAAGCAAGCGCAAAACCGAATAATGCCAATCCGGTTAGAGAGATAGTCGGACAACCAGCCCCAAGAAAAGGGGCCAATGATGCGGGTGATNTGNAACATCGACATCAAAACCGAGATNTGAATGACGTTAAANCCTTGGTCAACAAAGAACAAACTCGCGTATGGGGAAACTAAACCAACGTAAGCGAAATATAAAAAGAAAAAGGACCCGAAGGCCCAACGCACTGAAGGTGTCATAGTCTTNATGCGAGACCTACTTTGCGCCAGGTCTGGCTGCGGCAACGGCGGGAACCGATACTTTGACATCACCGCACTGGGCGCGATGACGAAGAGCGTGATCCATTAGAACCAGCGCTAACATGGCCTCGGCAATCGGTGTTGCCCGAATACCAACGCAAGGATCGTGACGTCCCTTGGTTTGTACAGTCATAGGTTTGCCCTCTAAGTCTACGGATTGCTTCGGGCTCAGAATGCTTGAAGTAGGCTTGATTGCAATTGAGACTCTGAGATCTTGGCCGGTGCTGATACCACCCAGAGTGCCGCCGGAGTGATTGCTGGCAAAACCATCGGGATGCATTTCATCGCCATGCTCACTACCCTTTTGCACTACCGACTGAAAGCCAGATCCAATTTCAACGCCTTTGACAGCATTAATTCCCATCATCACATGGGCAATGTCCGCATCCAATTTATCAAACAGAGGTTCACCTAAACCCATGGGTACATTTCGTGCGCGCACTTCAATCCGTGCGCCACAAGAGTCCCCTGCCTTACGCAAGGCATCCATATAGGCTTCAAGCTCAGGAATAATCTTGGCATTCGGAGCAAAGAAAGGATTGCTCTCAATCTGCTGCTCATCCTCAAATGGAATGGTGAGCTCGCCCAATTGACTCATATAAGCAAAGATCTCAGTGCCATACTGTTGACGCAACCATTTCTTAGCAATGGCTGCAGCAGCAACCACTGGCGCTGTCAGGCGCGCAGAAGATCTGCCGCCGCCACGCGGATCACGTAAGCCATACTTATAGTGGTACGCATAATCTGCATGGCCTGGTCTAAAGGTTTGCAAAATATCGCCGTAGTCTTGGCTGCGTTGATCGGTATTGCGAATTAACAAGGCAATTGGAGTGCCCGTAGTCTTGCCTTCAAAGACTCCCGACAGAATTTCAACCTTGTCCTCTTCTTTGCGCTGGGTAACGTGGCGAGAGGTGCCTGGCTTGCGCCGATCGAGATCAGTCTGTAAGTCTGCTTCTGAGAGGGCCATCCCTGGCGGACAGCCATCGACCACCGCACCAATTGCTGGGCCGTGTGACTCACCAAAGGTGGTTACGGTAAAGAGAAGGCCTAGAGTATTTCCTGACATAGCAACATTATGGCATCTGTCAGAGAGAGTGTTTAGTTTGTAGCTTTAGTCGTGTCTTCTGGCCAATCCCGAATATAGGCCTTGAGCATGGAGTTTTCAAAATCCTGCGCTTCAACTACCGCATGGGCTACGTCATAGAAAGAAATCACGCCCATCAGCATTTTTTGATCAATGACGGGAAGGTAACGGGCATGCTCAACCAACATCATGCGACGAACCTCATCCATTTCAGTTTCCATATTGCAAGTCAGGGGTTTTGAGTTCATTACTGAACGCACTTCGAGACCACCCAAACTGCCGTGGTGTTTTGCGAGTGCCTGCATCACCTCGCGAAAGGTCAAAATACCAGCCAATTGATCGCCTTCCATCACAATCAAAGAGCCAATATCGTGATCACTCATGGTCAGTACAGCTGAACCTAGGGCTGCGTTGGGTGGCACAGTGAATAATGTCCCGCCTTTTACTCGCAAAATATCCCGAACCTTCATACCCATCTCCGTTATTTTTGTTCTCTTATGGGATTCAATATAGTCTGAAGCCACTCTCAAATCAAGGGTGGAGAACGCGGAATCAGTAGCGAATAACCCTAACTAAACCCGCTCTAATAGGGGGAAGATTAGCGACAATCACAGCGCCAGCCAAAGTGATCCACCACGTGAGATAAATCCAAATTAGCGCCAAGGGCAGAATCGCAAAGGCGCCGTAAACCGTTCTATAAAAACGGGCATTAGTCAAAAACAAACCAAAGCCAAATTTCATCAACTCAAAAAAGAATGCGGCAATCAAGGCGCCTGCAATCGCATCGCGCCAAGCCACAGTGGTGTAAGGTAAATATTTATAGGCCACCGTAAATACGGCTACTGCCAATAAGATGGGAGAGATCGTCGCAAAGGTGGCGAAGCCCATGCTCAGGGTATCGATCCAGCCCTCAGCTGCACCTAAGAGCAGACTGCTGAGATAAATTCCAAAGCCCAGCAAAAAAGGACCAATCAATGTTGCCCCTGAGTAAATCAGGATTTGATTCAACAATGGTCGGCGCCCTGAGAGCTGAAAGATCCGATTAAAAGCCTGCTCTACCCCTGCGATTGCCATCACACTGGTGACGATTAAGCCCAAGGTACTCACCAAGGTCAAACCTTTTGCTTGGCGAGAAAACTGATCTAAGTAAATAAAGACCTGCTGGTTCAAACCACCAGGCATATAGGTATCCAATAGCCAAGACTGAAAAGCCACTTTCATTCTGACAACCTTGGGCAAGGTCCCCAGCAAAAGGGATGCCACCGTAAACATCGGCACTAAAGCCAAGGTAGTAGTGAAAGCCAAATTACCAGCGGCTTGCGATAAATTTTGATGGCGATTACGCTCCCAGATCTCTTTAGCTAGAGCGAGCCATAATTGAGGATTCCGAAACAGGTGCATCGCCTTATCATAAGAGAATATGAGCCAACACGATATTTTAGTTTTGTACTACTCCCGCCACGGCGCGACCCGAGAGCTTGCCCGCCTGATCGCTGAAGGTATTGAGAGCGTGCCCGGCGCAAATGCACGCCTAAGGACAGTCCCTGCAGTCTCCGCTGTATGCGAAGCTACTGAAGCAAGCGTCCCCAATGAAGGCGCACCCTATGTGGAATATTCTGATTTACAAGAATGCGTTGGCTTGGCTTTGGGCTCCCCCACCCGCTTTGGCAATATGGCTGCCCCCATGAAATACTTTTGGGACGGCAGTTCTTCACAATGGATGAATGGCGCCCTGATCGGCAAACCAGCCTGCGTCTTTACGAGCACTGGTAGCTTGCATGGCGGTCAAGAGAGCACCCTCTTAACCATGATGATTCCCCTACTGCATCACGGCATGGTGATCATGGGTCTTCCTTATAGCGAGCCTGATCTCATGAGCACCCCCAATGGTGGTGGCCCCTACGGTGTCAGTCATTTAGCCCATGCCGATGGCCGCGCTCCAATCAGCCCAGAAGAACAACGTCTCGCCAAAGCACAAGGCAAACGCTTGGCTGAGGTTGCTCTCAAACTTAGCAAGAGCTAATACCCAATCCCATGTTTAAATTACCCGACAATAAAAACCCCTATCAAATCCTGGCCTTAGCAGCCTTCATCGATTTATTCATTTTGTGCGTCTGTTGGGAGTGGTTTCTCTCCCCATTGCGCCCAGAAGGTTCATGGCTCATCCTCAAAGCTTTGCCACTGCTGCTGCCCATGCGGGGGATTTGGAAGGGCAATGTTTACACCATGCAATGGGCTTCCATGCTGATCCTGCTGTATATCACCGAAGGTCTCGTCCGTATTAGCGAATCGGGCTGGAATTTCTACCTGGCAATCCTAGAAACCCTCCTTGCGACCATCGCCTTTATATGCCTTTTGATGTACTTGAAGCCGATTAAAGCCGAGGCCAAAGCCAAAAATAAGGCTCAATCTGAGGTCTAAATCCCCTTTTTTGACCATTAGAAGCCCTATTTGAGGAAAAAACGCCCTATTTTGAGGATTTTTTTGTAATTCGTGTCATCTTTGCCCATTTAAGGGGCGTTGTATAGGGCATGGAGGTGACATATATGTCAACAAGACTCAAACGTTGGGCCCGCGCAATTCAACAAATTGATTTAGCTAAGAGAAGCGATCCTGAGACCGCGATTGGCTATCTCGATAGTAAATACCGTGATATCGCTTGGCGCTACATCCGAATTCTGGGCTTCGAGCACACCATTAGCTTTATGGCCAGTAATAATTTCCATCCTGAATAAGCCTTTCCAGGATCCCATCAAACCCTAGAGCTTCTGGTCTAGGGTTTTTTGCTTTATGGATGTCATAAAAGCTTGAAAGCCTATGCAATAAATCGTAGGATTAGCCTAAGCCCCGCCCTGCTGTTGAGAGCGCACCCCATTAACAAGGAACATCATGACCAAAAAATCGATTAAGAAGCTCACCAAGAAACTTCATAAATTAGAAGTTGCAAAAGAAAAAGTCGTCAAGAAGCTCAACAAAGCCTCTGTCAAACCCGCTAAAAAAGTAGCGGCAAAGAAGGCTGTCAAGAAAGTGGCAGCCAAAAAAGTAGCTGCTAAGAAAGCGCCTGCTAAAAAGACTGCAGCAAAAAAAACGCCTACCAAGAAAACAGTAGCTAAAAAGGTAGTGAGAAAAGTGGCTGCTAAGAAGACGGTTGCGAAGAAAGCCGCTCCAGTAACTCCTGCAACCACTCCAACTAGCAATACATAGTTTCTTGAAAAAAGCTGCTGCTTTAGCAATCAAGCCACTCAAGATTAGCAAAAAGGAATTAACTTACGAGGCGGAGCTCCGGCTTTTGCAGATTGAGTTAGTCAAACTCCAAAAGCGGATCATCGCTAAAGGTGATCGACTGTTGGTCATTATGGAAGGCAGAGATACGGCCGGAAAAGATGGCACGATCAAGTGCATCACGCAAAACTTAAGTCCGCGCGATACCCATGTAGTCGCTCTTGGTAAGCCGAGTGACCGCGAAGAAGGCGAATGGTATTTCCAACGCTATGTCGCAGAGTTACCTAGCGCAGGTGAATTCGTAATCTTCAATCGGAGTTGGTACAACCGCGCTGGTGTTGAGAAGGTAATGGGATTTTGTACTGATGCCCAGTACAAAGAGTTTATGGCGTCAGTTAATGACTTTGAAAGCCTGTTGGTGACGTCCGGAATCCAGATTTTTAAATACTATCTCGATATTGATAAGGCAGAGCAAGCGCATCGTTTAGCTGATCGTGCCAAGGATCCCCTGAAGCAATGGAAGATCAGCCCTATCGATCAGCAGGCTCAGAAGAAATGGCACGCTTATAGCGTTGCTCGTGATCTCATGCTTGAGAAAACAACCAGTCCTGATGCGCCTTGGACTGTAGTCAATGCCAACGATAAAAAACTCACCCACCTCAATCTCATTCGAGATTTGCTTTCCAGAGTTGACTACCCTGGCAAAAATAAAAAGTTACTGATAACTGATCCTCAAATTATCATGCCCTGCCTAGCAACGGCAATCAAGCTCCCTAAACTGGCCCCATAGGCCATTGTAAAAA
>TBL_comb48_EPIDRAFT_1001937_pt1 | contig 14731 bp, 14 predicted proteins | sample TroBogEpilimnion_37_FD_10681 | JGI IMG/M metagenome (IMG submission 10681)
AGAATAGAACCATTTAAATTTCTGTATGCACAATCCTCAATAAAATTACTAATTTGAAAATCAACAATTTGGTCAGAATTTGCTATTAATAGAGGATATTCATTGTTTATTATTTGCCTGGCAAATAATACCGTACAAGCTGTACCTTCTGTAATTTTGTCAATCTCTATAAACTGAACATTGTACTTATTTTCAATGTCAGCTACCAATTCCCTTTCAGCATCCAAATGCTCCTTTAACCCTAATAAAATAAATTTTGCATTCTCAACATTTAAATTTTCAATAACTCGTACTATCATCGGCTTGCCTAAAACATCTATAAAGGGTTTGGGTTTTACAAAACCTGCATTGCTAAACCTACTACCCCTACCAGCCATCGGAATTACAATATTAATCATACATCTAAATATTTATCGTTATTTGCACCTGGCACTTTTATGACTAATGTTGTTACATCTGTTAATGCTCTAAAATCAGTCGACTCTCCGGGCAATATTTTTACAATATCATTTGCACTAAAAACCCTACCTTTCATTTCAACACTCCCACTTATAATAACCGTAAATTCTGTTGCAATTTTATGATGATGAGAACTCTCAAAATCTCCCTTTTTGTATTGTTTAACACCTACTTCTAAATCATTTGTACATAATAAGGTTGGCTCAAAATTTCCAATAAACCATCCTTTTACCATATCATTTAATGAATATTTCTCCATATTTTTTTTTACTTCCTTTCAAATTCATTTACCATTTGTGGCGAATAAAAAGAATGGTATTTTGAATTAGATATTGGAAAAATTTTAACTGATTTATTATTTAACACATAATAATTAATTACTGAAGAAAGATAATAATTGCCATTTACCTGCTCTTCATTTTTTATAGCCGCAAAACTATTTATAAAAAAATCCCTAGCATTTCTGAAATAATAATATCCAGCAATTGCATTTTTACTTATCGGATTTTTTTCAGCAGTTTTAACCACATTGTCATTTTCTAATAAAGCATACGACCATCTTGGATGAATTGAATTAAATGTAACTAAACCAGCATCAACATTTTCATTTCTCCATTTTTGTGCAAATTCATTAAAGTCAAAATCTATAATTTGGTCTCCATTCAAAACTAAAATTTCATCATTACTATCCATTAAATCAATCGACATTAAGGTACTGCATAATGCACCCTTTGTTTGATTATTTAATTTAATAATTATACAACCTTCTGCCAATAATTTCAGAGTATTATCTAAATGAAATTTTATTGCATCCTCTTCTTTAATTATAAAAATAAACCTGTGCAAATCATTCAATTCTGAAGCTTGTAAAATCGCATGCTCAATCATTATTTTTCCCTTTATTTCTATTAACGGTTTAGGGTAATAATAACCAACATTATTAAATAACTCTGAAGAGCCGGCTAAAGGAATAATTATATTAAGCATACTCTATTTCTTTAACTCTATTTATAATATTATTATATGAAACATCTTCAGTATTATCAACTTTAAGTAAATGAGCTCCCGAAGCAATAGCAGCCTTCACTCCGTTTTCATTATCTTCAACAATTAAACACTCATTAGGAAGAAGACCTAATCTAGAAATACATAAATTATAAATTTCCGGATCAGGTTTACTTTTTACAACATCTTGATTTGATAGAAAAAATTCTAAATAACCATCCAAATTGGCTTTACCCATCATAATTTCTACCGTTTTCCTAATTGAATTTGAGCATACCGCAATTTTATAACCTTCCTTTTTTAATCTGGACAAAGCATATTGATGCTGAAAAGTAGGTTTACATTTAGAATATACCATTTCAATAGTATATTGTTGCTTCAAATCATCTACAAATTCATGCAAACCAGCAGGAAATCCTTTTTCTAATGTCAGCATTTGTAGTTTTCGCTTTGTTGGCAATCCATTAAAAGAGGTTAAATGTTCATACCTACTGATTTCATATCCAAACAATGCGAGTGCTTTGTTTAAAGATTCATAATGCCAATCTCTAGCATCGATTAGCACCCCATCCATATCAAAAATAACAGCCTTAATTTTACAATTTGCTTTGCTCATTTAAAGTAAGTATTTGCTTCAATAGGAAAATCAGTGCATAAGCTCACTTCATTTAATAAATGGATTTTATGCTCTTTTAAAAAATTCCAAAAATCAATATGTTCTCTACCATGTAACTCAGGAGAAACCATTACAACTTTTTTATTATTATCTATATGATGAAGTATTAATTCATGTTTATACCATATTTCTCTAAATGCATCTAACCATACACCACTTGCCTTTTCATAAAATGCTGGCATTTGTTCATATTCACTTTGCCTGGTAAAAAATGGAATAGAAAGATTTATATAATTAATTGTATCAGGTACCGACATGTCAAACACAAAGAAATTTGATAATGAATATTTTTCTATCAATTTTTTAATAGCAAAATGTAAGCCATCAGCTTTTATGTTTAAGGCCAATTGTAAATTTTTAAATTGATACTTGCTATAAGTTTTTAGCAACACTTCTAAAGAATAATTGTTGGACGAAGGAATATCATGTGAAATAACAATTTCTGAATTAAAATCCCTTAAATCAGTTTCAATTCCAAAATTTAATTCAAATGATTTTGTAATTGATAATAGTGAATTTTTTTCTTCAGATTTTGTCCAACAACCTCTATGACTTAATATATTTATCATTAATTTTATTTGGAAATCTGTTTATTTAATTCATTCACAAAATGCATATAAGTTTCTTTCCCATAGTGATAAGGGAAATCATCATTTTCATGCTGTAGCACAAATTGGTCAGGTATTGAAATACTGATAATATTCGGATATTTCCCTTTTAATTTCTCAATTGCAATTTTTATAACTTCTCCCCTATCCTTGTATAATTGTCTTTTATCCAAACAAGTAGGGAAATGAATAAAAATAACTTTTTTATTGGGAAATTTTTTAAAAATATTATCAAAATATAAATCGTAATAAAACTCAATTTTTTCTATACCTAACAAACCATTACATAAAAACTCATTTTTAAAATCTTCAGAATGAATTAAATCATTATAATGACAATAAAACGACCAACCATCCTTAATATGAACAAATTCTTGATCAGTTAATTCTGAAAAAGAATCCATAATGATATATTTATAATTTTTATTATTTTTAAGCCAAGGTAAATATTGCTGTTGTTGTATTAATGGAAAAATATCCGTTCTATTTAAATGTTTTCTGATTTCATCAGCATTTACTTTAGGAGCACCATTAATTAGTTTTACATATTGATCTACTCTTACTTTTTGTTGATTAATCTGTTGAAATTTAGCAAAAATAATTTTTAAGACATCTGTACCCAAACAAGCTGTCCTAGATAAAATCTTTTTTTTCTTAAATATTTTACAATAAATTTTATATAAAATCAACCTAAAGTTGTATACGATGTAATTCAAAGCTATTCTCAATTAATTATCCAAGAAGGTCTAAATAAACTGCTTCTCCCTCTAATTTCTTCATTAATAATATATCTCCTACCATTTCCACTAATATTAAGTAAGCTAAAGTTTAAATCAGAATCTTCATTCGCTATTTTTTTCACTAAATGAATGCCAACATCAAATTTAATTTTATAATGCCCTTCTGCCAATGAATTTTTAGGTATTTTAAATACATATTTAAATACTCCGGGACTAACAATATTTGCTGGAGGGGGCAAATTATCATCATACAAAGTATATGCCAACTCATGTTCAAATTGAGACCATAAAGTAAAACCTAAAATTAAGCCAACTATTGGTTTAAATAACTCACCGCTTATTTCGATATGTAAATCAGCATTCGTATGAAAACCATTTACTAAATCTGAAGAAAATATTTTAGTACTAGTTAATCTAATTATATCATTTCCATTAATTCCTTGCCATTCATGATTACCAACTTTAGTTCCATGTCCTATATATTCTGTTATTATTTTTTCAACATTACCCTTTGAAACAAATAAACCATTTTTTAAATAAATTGCTTGATTACAAAGTGATGAAACAGCAGTTAAATTATGACTAACAAATAATACAGTTCGTCCTTCTCCCTTACTTACTTCAGTCATTTTACCCAAACATTTTTTCTGAAATTCTGCGTCACCCACTGCAAGAACTTCATCAACAATTAAAATTTCAGAATCAAGATGTGCCGCAACAGCAAAAGCCAATCTAACATACATGCCGCTGCTATAACGTTTTACTGGAGTATCTATATACCTTTCAACACCTGAAAATTCAACAATTTCATCAAATTTATTAAGTATTTCATTCCTCTTCATACCCAATATCGAACCATTTAAAAAAATGTTTTCACGACCAGTTAACTCAGGATGAAATCCGGTACCCACTTCCAATAAACTTGCAATTCTCCCTTTTGCAAAAATGTTTCCTGTTGTTGGTGAAGTTACCCTACTTAATATTTTTAATAAAGTACTCTTTCCTGCACCATTTCTGCCAATTATACCAACAGCATCTCCTTTTTCAATTTCAAAATTTATATCTTTCAAGGCCCATACTAAATCGCTATTTCCACCCTTTGCATCTCGTACGTTTAAATCACCTATTTTTAAAAATGGATCTTCTTTACCAAGTATTTTAGAGTACCATCTTTTTAAATCTTTAGATAAAGTTCCGGTACCAATTTTTCCTAATTGATATTGCTTAGAAATATTTTCTACTTTAATAGCTACTGACATAAAAATCAAACTAAATCAATAAAGCTCCTCTGTACCTTATTAAATGTTAAAATCCCCAATAACAAAATTAATAATGAAGAAATTAGGCTATATATAAAAATGCTATTAGAAAAATAACCAACACCTAAGAATCCTAATTTAAAAGTTTCAATCAAACTTGTCATTGGATTCAATTTAATAAGCCACTTATATTTACTTGGAAATTCAGACAATGGATAAATTACAGGCGTAAGATACATAAGCAACTGAACACCAAAAGTAACTAAAAATGATAGGTCTCGATACTTATTGGTTAATGAAGAAATTATCATTCCTAAGCCTAATCCTATCATTGCCATATTTAATATTACAAATGGAAACAAGATCAAAAAATGAGTAACATGAAAACTAGCACCCTTAATCCAATAAAATATCATTAAAACAACTAACATGACCAATTGTAAACCAAATCTAAATAGATTAGATATAACTATAGTCAAAGGCATTATTAATCTTGGAAAATAAACCTTTCCGAATATACTTGCGTTGTCTTTAAATACAGATGCTGTTTTATTAAAACAATCCGAAAAATAACCCCAAGAAGTAATTCCTGCCATATAAAATAATGGCTTTGGTAACCCATTTGATGATAATCCGGCAAGGTGCCCAAAAACAAAAGTAAAAGTTATAGTAGTTAAAAGTGGCTGTATGAAAAACCAAAGTGGTCCTAAAATTGTTTGTTTATATTGTGCACTAAAATCACGCTTAACAAACATAATTACCAAATCTCTGTAATCATATAGTTCTTTAAAATCAATATGAAAAATTGATTGATTTGGCGAAATTTTCAAATCCCATCTATCAGAAGATTTATTCATATTATTATTAAATTTATACAAATTTGCTTATGGCTTCGCCATAGTCAATTACAATTCGACCCAATAATGAGTAATAAAATTACTCATTTTATTGAAATAACAAGGCAATTTCAGGTAAATATTTATAAAAATTTAAATTGCTATTATAACGAATTGAATATTTGCTATGAATCAGTACTTTTGGGTTTGAATAGCCTTTTGAATATGCTTGAATTTTCTTTTGTAAAATATCCTTCTGAACTGCCATAACTACCATAACCGTATCCATATCCATATCCATATCCATATCCATATCCATATCCATAACCATAACCATATCCGTAACCTTGCTTAACTTTTACATCATTTACAAGTATAGATAATTTTTGCATTTTATTACTATCCTTTAATTCTTGTATAAATCTAATTTGCTCTTTATATGTAACGCCTTGTCTAACAACAAAAATAGAAATACTTGCATATTTATTAATTAATTGTGCATCTGTAACAAACCCTATTGGCGATGTATCTATTATTATATAATCAAAATCATTATTTAATTTTTTAAACAATTCATTTGTACTTTCCATCGATATAAGTTCAGCAGGATTGGGTGGAATGGGTCCTGATTGAATAAAATAAAGTGTATCCTGAATATTAGTTTTTATTAATAAATCATTATAAGATATTTTACCTATTGCGTAATTTGAAAAACCATGAAAATTATCTAATCCTAAATATTGAGATAATCTAGGTTTACGCAAATCAAATTCTAATAAAGCAACTCGTTTACCAGATAGTGCTAATGTACTGGCAAGATTTAAACTGATAAAGGATTTTCCCTCACCACTCATACTTGAAGTTATTAGTATAGCCTTATTTTTAGAATCAGAAAGCAAAAATTCAATGTTTGTCCTAAGTGATCTAAACTGCTCAGAAATGATATGTTTTGAACCTGGATAAACTACTACAGAATTATCTAAATAATTATGGCCAATTTCACCAATCACTGAAACATTAGTTCTAGAAACAATATCATTTCTATTCGAAATTCTAATATTTAAAATCGACTTTACACCCAAAATTATTATTGGAATTAATAACCCTGCCAATATTGCACTTATTATTATAGTTTTAGGATCTGGGCTTACTGGAACCTTACTTGCTATTGCTGGTTGAATTACTCGAGAATTCGAAGCATTTGTAGTTTTGGTAATTGCAGCTTCCTCACGTTTCCTTAATAAAAATAAATAAAGCTCCTGCTTAATAGCTTGTTGCCTTGAATATTCAAGAAAAATTCTTTCTTTAGGAACTAATTGCTTTAAACTAGAAATAGATTTATACTCTGTTTTATATCTTTCATCAATTGAAATTTTTAAATTCCTAATTATCGAAGCAATTGTTAATTTTAATTGCTGCTTTACATTTAAAATATCTTGATTTATTTTTTGTATTAATGGGTTATTTTCAGTTGAAGTTAATAAATATTCATTTTTACGTTGAATTAACGAATTATACGTGTTTAAGATATTAGACAATGCAGGATTTTGTGTAATGGAAACTGAAGCTATAATTTTATCATTGTAATTATTATTTTCTAAAAATCTTCCAATAGCTTCTATTTCAACTAATTGAAATTCCTTTTCTTGAATTTCTATTGAATTTTTATTTGAGTTTTGTTCTAAAAAACTCATTTGCGAATTTAAATTTGTAACATTATTATCATTTTTATATTTAGCAACTTCTGATTCAACACCTGTTAATTCCTTATTAATTACCTGAAGTCTATCATCAATAAATAACATGGTATTATTTGCAACTTCATTTTTATCTTCAATTATTGCATTTTGATAATTTTCAATTACTTTATTTAATAATTTAATAGCTCTTTCCGGAATATTATCTTTAATTGTCATTTCTACAATTGAAGTTTGTTTTACAGGAATCTCAGCTTTTAAACTTAATGTATAGTTATTTATTAAAGACTCATCATCTTGAAATATTATATAATAATTAATGCCATTCTGAATTTTAGATTTATCTATAATTTGTACAAAAACTTTTCCAAATGGCAATAATAATGAATCATTCCAACTGCCAGAATATGAATTTTTCGAATCATAAATTAAAAATTTTTCATCATTTATAGATTTGAAATTATATACATATTTTGTTTTGATATTATCATTAACAGAATCAGACATTAAAATTCTAAATGGCTTTGTTTCAAAATACTCAGTTTTTTGAACTCTTCCAGGAGCATAATATCTTATATTTAATCTTAAATCTTTAATTGCTTTTTTTAGGTAAAGGCGATTTACCATAAACATCATCTCATTATTAATATTGTTGGATTCCTGAGAAATACCAATTTTATCAAAAACTGCTTCGCCTTCAGATTTTTGCTCCTTAATATATAATCTTGCACTTGCTGAATATAATGGCCGAGTATATCGTAAAAATAAAAATGCAAAAATTAAACACAAAATTAATGAGCCAAAAAAATATGGCAAATTCGCAAGAAAAGTTCCAATAATTTTCTTAAAATCCACACCAGACTCAGAACTTTCTGAAAATAAATCAACTATATTATTATCCTTTTGCATTAAATTTTATTTTGATCTGATTAAAGTGTATACTGATATTAATACCGATACCAATGTAATTCCAAATGAAAAATACATTGTAGAAGCTTGATCTATATTTGCGGCTCTAATTCTTGTCTTAGTTGCCTCTACATATATGACATCATCTTGTTTCAAATTAAAAAATTGAGAATAAAAAATTTTAGGATCGTTCAAATTCAATCTAATAAATGTTTTTTTATTGTCACTTGTTCTAATTAACAGTAAATTTGTTCTATCTCCTGTAAGTAAAATATCTCCTGCTAAATTAATTGCCTCTAAAATATTTATTTTACCATTAGAAATATTTAAAGCACCGGGTTTAGAAACTTCCCCCAAAATTGTTATTTTAAAATTTGCCAACCGCACATTTAAAATTGGATCATTATAAAATTCTCTAGCCTTAACAGTTAGCAAATCCTTAACCTGTGAAATTGTTAGCCCAATAACCTTTAATTTACCAATTAACGGAAGTTGTATAAATCCAAACGAATCTATTCCATAGCCATATTGAATATTACTGGAAATAGTTGAAGCCCCAGAATTAGCATCTGAAATACTTGTTACATTCTTAAAATCAGCAGTTGATATATTAATGCTTAATATATCTCCAAGTTCTATTTTGGGCTCATAGCTATCAATTGGATTTACAATAACAGTCTTATTTAAAGAATCAGTTATTTCATAAAAATGCATATGCGACTTAGTGCTTTTACAAGAAAAAAGCAAAAATACAAATATGCAAAAAAGTACATTTTTCATTATAAAAAGTGTTTTAAAAGCTTTGCAAACCTAATAAATATTTAAAATAAAATAAATTTTAAAAAAATTAAAAAAATCAAAATTTTAGCATCAAATAAATGAAGTTTCCTTCCTTTTAATATTTAACCTAAATCCAAAATTTAAATAGGTAGAATTTGTATTTTCATATTCCCTATTTTCATACAAATATTTTCTCATCCCAATTCCAAAATCTATAAATAAATTCGGCTTTAATTCATAGCTTAAATTTGTTGAAAAATGTTGTCCATTCACCTTTATCCCTTGTAAAATTTTATTATTATATTCAGCTACCCTAGTATTATAACTATAAAAAATATCACTACCATAATTCGATGCATTTGAATCAATACCTTGCAAATAATAATTAAATATAAATTCAATTCGCAATCTATTTATTGGCTGATAATTTAAACGCGAAACAAATTGAATAAAATTAGCACCAAGTGGATGTGCTAATGGCTGATTGTAATTGGTGTAATTAGAAATGGTGTCTGAATGGGTATAGGTATAAGGCCTTACAATATTACTTTCAATTTGTAAATCTAGGTTATTAATTCTAAAAATATCGTAGAATTTTAAGCCTAATTGTAATGCCCATTTATTTCCCCACCAACCATTATTACTAAAAAATTCCCTTGCCTTAAATTCATCCAATAAAAACTGACTATAAATTTGTATACCTTTTTTAGGAATTGCCTTAAAATCAATACCAATATGTTTTTTATCCGGACTACCTAAGGATTGCTCCATTGAGCCCAGAAAAATAACAGGATTTAAATACCTAATTTCATAACCATTATTCCTTGCAAATATTATTGATTCAAATACTCCTAAATTTAGCCAATTGCATACGTTTATATTCAAATGATGCATGGCTGCATATTTATGAGGCATCAATATTTCTTCCGCAATTCCATGCTGTGTAGTTAATTCTGAAAACAAATTTTGGTAATTAAATTTCCAAAATTTGGTGTTCAATTTTAAAAATGGATAAGCCGATGAAAAGTCACTTAAAAACATACTGTATATCCCATCACCAATAAAATTTTTCCCATACCCGAATTGCAAATTTGTATAATTCTTTACCAATGGAATATCAATATAGCCTGTAGAAAGAAAATAGTCATAATTACCACTAGTTTTTCCAATATAATAATCTGCACCCGGAATTGCAGAATGAGATTTTATCCAAGAATTTATAAAAGAAATATCAGTTTCTTGATTATCCGTTGCCAAAAAATAAAATCCTAACTTACTGGCTAAACTACCCTTTATTTCAACTCCTCGAGCAGACCAATAATTTGGCTTTTTACTTCCCATTTCAAAAATGAGTTCACCACTAATTATTGGATTAATTATTAAATGGAAATTACAATCATTTACTGACCAAAAATCATATTTATATTTATAAAAATGCTTCAAAATAGGATAAATGGATTTTCCAATCGTATCATTGTAATTTTTTTTTTCAGAATTTTGTATCTTGAAACTAAAGAAATTTTTTTTGTCTATTGGGGTTAACAAATTTTCATTAAAATTATATATGAATTCTTCAACTCTTGCACGAGAAATTGGTTTATCTGATTGAAATAAAATATCAGAAAATTGTCCAGATTTAGTAATTATTCTATCTATAAAGTAATCAGAATTAGTATTAATATCTAAATAAGTTGATTGAGCATCAACATTATTAAATAAGACTATTAAATTGAGGAGAATAAAAAATCCCTTAAACATTTGTTGTATATCTAGGTCTTTTATACCTATAAAAAAATAAAATAGGGAATTGAAATATCAATTCCCTATAATGAAATAACATTAATTCAATTAATTATTTTTAACGTTTATGACGATCGTTTTTACTAGTAATAATTTCCATCTTACCAGTTTCATAATTTAATTGCCTTTCAAATCCACCAAACCTGTATCTGATACCAATTGTAGCTGGATATGCTAAGGTAGAAATATTAACATTTGGTCCAGTATTTAAATTAGCTTTTTCTCCGGAACCGAAAGGATAATTATTACTTACAGTAAAAGCCAAATAGTAATACCTTAAAGCAAATTCTGCGTTTATCGCAATTTTCGGTGTAATTGCATATGACACACCTAATTGTCCACCACATGTATAGCCAATTCCTCCATCAATACCTCTAAATGCCAAATCAGTTCTATAATTAGGATCTAAACTATTTGTAGTAGTTTTAGAAAATGCAAATCCACCTGCAAGGCCAGCATAACCATAAATTTTCTCATTAAAGGTATACTTAAAATTAAAAACCGGACAAATTGAAATACAATATTGAGCATATTGAAACTTTTTACCATCGTTACCAACTAAACCAGGTAAGCCATAAGGATTATTATATGTTTTACTTGAAGTATTTGCAAGCTGCAATATATATATATCACCACCGAATTGGTAATGACCTCCCAAATTGGCAACCATTGTTAAAGAGCCAGCATAATTTGTTGCTGCTTTATCTGCTAAGTAATAAATTGTAGTACTAGAGGGTGCAGAATTGGAACTAATTCCACCAGTAATACCAACTTCGCCTTTTTGCGCAAACATAATAGTTGGAAACAATAATACGGATAAGAATATTTTTTTATTCATGGAGCTTTTTTTTAGAATGAGTAAAAATAATGTTCATTTATCAATTTTGCAAATATTTCTTTTGTACCAGGATAAATTTTGTTGTTATGCCATAGGAGCAAAATATAATTTCAAATTAATATTAAATATTTATCAAATTATATTATTACGTATTATATTAATCGCCAAATAACAAAAAAAACATAATATATAATTATTAATATAATTATGCGATCTTTAAAGTATAGCCATCCTAGTACAAAGATTTAATCTTATTTAAAAATATCTTTAACATAAACAAAACTTCTAAAACTGAAAATATACAAACGGAGATGTGCCTGTTGGTGCAAGAAGAATTACCAATAATATAAGAAATAAGTTAATTGCAAATTTCAAATGCGGGATTTCTAGAGACCTATCAAACTTGTTTTTAAATCTATAATAAACATGACCTACAATAACTAAAAAAAGTAAAAACAAGAATTGAGGGAAAATATAAAAATCACTAAAATTAAGTTTTAGTAGTTTTAACAAAATTCCAATTGTTGATGTAATTCCAATAGCCCTGAAGAAAACCCACCCAACCATTACTAAAAACATTGTTAATGCCCATGAAACCCAATTTGCAAGTGATTTTAAAGACAAAAATTTAAACTTCTTGCTTTCTTTTATAACCAACCACTTTTTATGAATTGCAAGTAAAATGCCATGAAAAGCGCCCCAAATAATAAAATTCCAACTTGCGCCATGCCATAAACCACCTAGAACCATTGTAGCGAAAAGATTGATTTCAGTTCGCCACTTACCTTTCCTATTTCCACCTAAGGAAAAATAAAGGTAATCCCTCAACCAAAAAGAAAGACTCATATGCCAGCGTCTCCAAAATTCAGTAATGTTAGAAGATAAATAAGGTGCATTAAAATTTTCTGGAAAATCAAAATCAAGACATTTTGCAATGCCAATAGCCATATCTGTATAACCAGAAAAATCACAATAGATTTGAATTGTATAAGCTATAACCCCCATCCAAACTTCAAATCCGGTTAATGTAGAATAGTGCGCAAAAACATTGTCGGCAAAAGGTGAAATAGAATCGGCAATTAAAAGTTTTTTAGTAAGACCGATAATAAAAAGATTTAAACCAATGTTAATATTTGCTAGATTTACAATCTTTTTTTTTCCTAATTGAGGTAGTAACTTTTCTGCTCTTACAATTGGTCCAGCAACCAATTCAGGAAAAAATGAAACAAAAACAGCAAATTTTAAAAAGTTCATTTCAGCTGATATTTTCCTTCGATACACATCAATAGTATAGCTCATACTTTTGAATGTAAAAAAGGAAAGTCCAACAGGTAAACCAACCTTTAAATGGTTTAAAGAAAATTTTCCATTAAAAAAATATGATAATTCATTTATGTTATCGATAAAAAAATTGCAATATTTGAAGTAACCTAATAAACCCAAATTTAGAATGACAGAACATGCAACCAATAATTTCCTTTTAAGATTGTTAGTTTCCTTACTTAACCAAATTCCCATTCCATAATCTAGCAATGTTGTAAACATAAGCACTAGCGCATAAATCGCTTTCCAATTCATGTAAAAAAAGTAACTGGAAATAAGCAGAAATATTAATGTAGTATTACCCCTATTTTTCAATATAAGGTATAAAGGGAAAAAACAAAAAAAGAAAATTGCGAAGGTTAATGAACTAAAAATCATATCAATTTATCAATTGCGATTGTTTTACACTTTTAAAAAGTTCTTTTGCAAGTATATGATTCCCTAAGACACTTAAATGACCCGAGCCTAATTTCAAATTCAATGCTCCAAATAATTCTAATTTTTTGTATGTAAATTGATAATTTAAACTTGATGAATTAAGATAGCTAATATTTGCTTTTACACACAACGCTCGATATATACTATCTTGATAATGAGAAGGAGGAGGAAAACATAGTATACCAATTTTAACGGCAGTATCCACCCTATGCTTTTTTAAATAATCTAAATATGAGTTCAAATGAGCAATACTATTTTCAGAAATTTTTTCATTGTGAACAGCATTTGTAAAATATTCATCAGGTTCTATATCCATCCTTGATATTGACTTTTTGTTTTTAAAATTACTTTTAATTGACATTAAATATCTTTTAAATGTAAATAATTTTGAATTCAAAAGATTAAATAATACAGATTTTGAAGTTAGAAAAAATTGAATTTTTCTAAAAGCGGTCATCTTGTCCAAATCATCTAAATCACTATTTATTTTTTCACCATTTATTTTAGTATTGTATGTTGAAGCAAATGATGTTTCCTCTAATGAACCAGAGCTAATTTGAAATATACATCCCTTAACTTTTATATTTCTAAATATTTTATCATAGAAGTAAATTTCGTCTAGAAAAGTTGCACCGGATTTTCCTAAATTCCAAATTTCATATAGACTATCATCTAAATTCTTATTTAAAGAATCTTCCAGTTGATTTTCAAATGTTAGTTCATTAGCAACCTGCACAGCAGCAGTGAAAGAATTCCCAAAGAAAAACCACCTTTTTCTATTAATTAAACTTGTATCGTATTCTCTATCAAAGAATCCAAGTTTATTAGCTTTTCTTTGAGCGTATAACTCCCTTAGTTCAATGTTTTTTGAACCTGGAATATATAACAATTTATTTTTAGTAACATCAGTTATTGTAGTACTACATAGACTAAATAAACGTAAAATCAGTTCTATTACAACTAAACAACCAATTAATACAAAGAAATATTTTAAAAAGCGATTCAAATAAAAAAACAATAATTTTAATTTGGTAAAAATTAATAGGTTTTTCTAACTAGTCTGTATTGGAGGCAAAATTTCATTGTCCCATATCAACAATTTTTAAATAAAACAAAAATAGCAAAATAGTTGGTTTCATTTCTAATTTAATAATCACAAAAGCAACAAAATTTTTAATGTATTTAAAATTCTAAATTTCTTTATTTATGTAAATATAACTTTTGTTTTTTAGCTAATTTGATTTACTATTACTTCTAAATACTTGTCAAAATCTAATCTTACTATAAAGTCTATTGACCTCCCCCCACAAAACTTGACCTCCCCCCACAAAACTTGACAACTATAAATTAGAGAAATCGGGAC
>TBL_comb48_EPIDRAFT_1001939_pt1 | contig 14722 bp, 11 predicted proteins | sample TroBogEpilimnion_37_FD_10681 | JGI IMG/M metagenome (IMG submission 10681)
ACTACTTGTCCGCTCGCTATTAATACTGGTGATCTGGTCAAAGGGTTGCGTCAAAATACTGCGACGAAATTCCAACAATTATTGTGGTTTATGCTTGCCCGTAATTGGGGTTTGGCGACGAGAGGTATCTCTAAACTTTTAACTTTAGCGAGCCTTCCACCTGCAGGAATGATCTCGCCTCTCAATAAATATGCTCGCAGAACTCTTGGAGAAGATCTGGTTCCATTGTGGAGTCCTGATTTACCACGTGGTGGTCAGCCCAGGTTCAAGAAATCAATCACAACTACTGTTCCTGACAATGGAAATTTAGTAAATTTTGTATATTTTCAATCATGTACCACCTCTATGTTTGCAAGTGAATCACAGAGCTTTTTGTCACTGATAAAGAAGGCTGGAATTAATTGCGTAATTCCAGAATCTATTAATAATTTCTGTTGTGGTACCGAATGCGGTTACTGCGAACCTGTCTGTCCGAGCAAAGATTTGACCACTACTCCTCGTGAGCGAATCGTCATCCGCAGAGCCATTGCAACCGCCACACACGAGAATAACAAAACTTTGATTCGCGAATTAATTGCAGCACAGCAATATCAATCTATTGATACCTGTGCGGCCGACGGTATGTGCGCGACTACTTGTCCGCTCGCTATTAACACTGGTGATCTGGTAAAAGAGTTGCGTCAAAATACTGCAACGAAATTCCAACAATTATTGTGGTTAGGGCTTGCCCGCAATTGGGGTTTGGCAACAGGAGGTATCTCTAAACTTTTAACTTTAGCGAGCCTTTCACCTGCCGGAGTGATCTCGCCTCTAAATAAATATGCTCGCAGAACTTTTGGAGAAGATCTGGTTCCATTGTGGACTACTGATCTACCACGTGGCGGTCAGCCCAGGTTCAAGAAATCACTAACAACTAGTGCTCCTGACAATAGAAATTTAATGAATTTAGTATATTTTCCATCATGCACGACCTCTATGTTTGCAAGTGAATCACAGAGCTTTTTGTCACTGATAAAGAAGGCTGGAATTAATTGCGTAATTCCAGAATCTATTAATAATTTGTGTTGTGGTACCCCGTTTAAATCAAAAGGAATGGCATTGGGCTACAAACAGATGCAGCAGCAGACAGTCAACGCGCTTCTCAAGGCATCCAATAATGGAGCATTGCCAATCATCTCTGACCATTCCTCCTGCACAGAAGGATTGATCCAGTTACTTGGTGACAACGGGATTAAAGTGATCGATGCTGTCGAATACACCGCGGTAAATCTCCTGCCTAAGTTGAACCTACACCATCGTCTAGATTCGATTGTTCTGCACCCAACATGTTCTAGCACCGCGCTCAATACCAACATCCACTTAAACACCCTGGCTAATGCCATATCCCATAAAGTCACTATTCCTGATGACTGGGGGTGCTGTGGCTTTGCTGGTGATCGCGGAATGTTGCATCCCGAACTCACCAAGAGTGCAACAGCTCGAGAATCAGCTGCGGTTAATTCGGAAGTATTTGACGCTTACGTTTCCTGTAATCGCACCTGTGAAATTGGGATGTCACGGGCTACTGGTCATGACTACGAGCACATTCTTTCGCGATTAGATGCACTTGCTCGTTAAATAAAACTGGAGCCTCGGGCCGGGATTGAACCGGCGACCTGCCCATTACGAGTGGGCTGCTCTACCACTGAGCCACCGAGGCGTTGATCTAAAGTTTGAGTCAAACCTAGTCGACTCGTATTTCACCATTATCGGTCTTGATATAGATTGCAACAATTCCAGTTTCACCATCATTTGCTGACGGTTCGACCCATTCGATCTTCACATCTTGAAGCCCATCAATTATTTCGCTCTTGAAATAAGAATTATCCAAATTACCGACTGATGACAATTCGATCTTGCTGATCGCTGCAACTGCCTTACCTTCTTGCGAAGGATGATCCTTGGTTAACCATTGGATGAAAAAAGGTAGTTCTGGCTGCTCTGCAATCTCAATAACGCCAATTTGCTTCCACTTAAGATCGGTTCCATCTGGGCGCGTACGGTGCCCCTCTAAAGCGCTGCGACCAAATTTTGATTCAATTGGTGCAAGATCCTCTGTTGAGAAAACCCACGTGAGCCAACCGCCACCTTCATTCGCTTTTTTAGAAACTGCTTTACCCCAAGGAGTGCCTTCGGTTGCAGGGTGGTCAAGTGGGCAAACTACTTCGAGGTAGTGGCCATTTTTTAGCGGCGCAGTGAAGTTACGAGTTCCAAAGCGTGGGTGAATTCCACCATCAACAAAGGATGTTCCAAGCTTGGCTCCCAAGCGTTGAACAGTGTCAGAAAGTTGATCGTGACTGGTTACGTAGGAGACATGGTCTAGGCGCATAGGGAAATAATGCCTTATCCAAAGGGGTGCTAATTACCACGGCCAAGCACGGCTTATGCGCTGGTTATGGCGACTTTCTTGGGGTCTAGCTCGCATATCAGCTCCTTGAACGGCACTTTCCCCGTTAACAAATAGGTATTCATGGCATTGTCCACGCAACTACTTCCCCGGTTGGCGCCGGTATGGCCGTCACCGTTGAGGGTGATCAAGGTGCTGTTCAAAAAGTCTTTCCGTAACCCCTGTGCCCATTGATACGGCGTAGCCGGATCGCGAGTTGTACCGATTATCAGTAACGGATTAGTTTTCAAATTTTTCATGAGGGGTGGTGTGACAGCGGAGGCTTTCCAGAAATGACATGGCAAGCCAGAGTAAGCAAGATAAGGACCAAAGATTGGTGCAGCTTTCGTGAAATTAGGTGCATCCTTTTGCAAAGCTGCGATAGACCTTGTATCAGAAAAATCAAGACAGGAAATCACCTCAGCGATATCGGTCTGATTAGAAATATAATGGCCCGCATCATCTCGTTCGTTATAAGAATCTGCGAGCGCAAATAAACCTGTGGGATTATTCCCATTGAATGCTTCGGTGAGTGACTTAGTTAATTCTGGCCAACCTTGCGCAGGATCATAAAGACTTGCAGCAATCGCCGTGATTACTAGTGACTCTGTCAATTGGCGGCCATGCATATTCTGCAATGGTTTCGTTCGACTCTTCTGTAAGAAAACTTGAATATCTTTGAGAGAAATAGTTGAACTTGCGGAAATAAAAGATTTAAGAGCTGAATCAAATCCAACCGCTTGCACCAAGTTTTGATCTCGAATCGATACGTTAGGATCGATAGCACCATCTAAAACTATTTTTCCAGTGGTTAGTGGATACAGCGCTGCATATAAGGTCCCAAGATATGTACCGTAGGACTTACCTAAATAATTCAAAAGTGGCTCGTGCAACAAGATACGCAAGATTTCCATATCTTTAGCTGTTTCTAACGTGGAGTAATGACCCAATTTATTTCCCGCTGCTTGCGCGCAGGCATTGGCAATCATTTGGCTGCTTGCTATTGCACCAGAGAGATCAGCCTGACTCTGTACGGTGCCATTATTTGATAAGAAATCATCTTCTTGCTTATCATTCAAGCATCTAATTGGCTGGCTTAAATTGACGCCGCGAGGATCGAAACCCACCAGGTCATAGACATTTTCAATGCTTTTAGAGACATCGGTATCGGCGTTATACGCATAATCCACGCCAGAACCACCAGGGCCGCCAGGGTTGAGGATCAAAGTACCAATTTTTTTCGTTGGAGTATTTGCTGGGTGCTTTAAGACCTGGAGTGTAAAAGTATTGGAATCAATATGGTTGTAATCAACCGGTACTTGGTAACTTGCGCAATAAAAACCTTGATCGCAAGGTTTCCAGTTCAGGGATTGCTGTTGGAACTTCTGAAGAGTCCATACCTGTGACGCTTGTGCTGGAAGTAGAGATGCCAACAGAAGTGCAGTGATTGAGGCAAATACTGCAAAAAGTTTTTTCAACGCAATTGCACCATCATCGCCTCGATGGTTAAAAGTGGCGCAGCGTTATGAGAAAGATTAGTACGTGTTTTCATGATCGCCTCTAACTTTCTTAAAGTATCTTCTGCCTTGGTATTGCTCGCAATAATCTGCAATTCTCTAAACATATCCGAATTTATGAGTAAATCCTGACCTTGAGTGCCGCTCTGCAATAACAGGGTATCCCTATAAAAGGTTGCAATATCGAGAAGTGCACGATCTAAATAATCCCTGACCATTCTCGTCTGACGTGACTTTTGCTCTTTCTCTAATTCTTTAACAGCTTTGGCACCGCCTTGAACAACACGACTGCCTTGCTGGCCCCAAGCTTCTTTAAGAGCGCTGGTCTCAACATCATTTCGTTTCTCTGCTTCTGCTTCTGCTTCACGTTTGGCGGCATCTACCAACAACTGCGCGCACTTAAATGCAGAGGCAATATCAGTGATTGTTAGTGGCAATTTCAAGATATCTGTCCGTCGTGTCCTGGCTTCTGGATTGTTTGCTAAAAAACGTGCCCGGCCAATATGCCCTTGTGAAGCTCGAGCCGCTAATTCGGCGGTTGCAGGCTGGATTTGTTCGTTTTGTAACAATTGAACGACAGCCTTAATAGAAGGAGTCCGCAAAATTAGATTGCGCGTACGTGATCGAATTGTGGGCAAGACATCGCTCAATGTCGGAGCACAAAGCAACCAAACAGTACGCAATCCGGGCTCTTCAATGGCTTTGAGCAGCGCATTAGCCGCAGATTCGGTCAATCGATCTGCATCCTCTATGACCACAACTCGATACTCCGCCACAGCTGGCGTCCATGAGGCCCTGGTGATTAATTCGCGGACCTCGTCAATCTTGATCGACAATCCCTCGGTCTTAATGAGTTCTACATCTGCGTGAGTACCCTTGAGCGCCGTGGCGCAATCAACACAATGATTGCATCCAGAATCCTTGCAAACCAAAGAGGCCGCAAAGGCAAGTGCGGCGTTACTACGTCCCGATCCTGGTGGCCCAGTAAACAACCAGGCATGGGTCATATCCTGCGATTCGTCTTCGTTCTGCTTTGCCGCGACTACAGCACTTTTTAAAATAGCAACAGTCTCTTCCTGATCTACCAAACTTTCAAAAACTGACATTTATTACTTCTTGTTCTTATCACGATTGATGTGCAGAGAAGGTATTAAAGAAACACGTTCTGCTACTTGCACTGCAATATCTTCTTTTGATTGTGTAGCATCAACAACAAAATAACGTTCGGGATCAACGTTAGCCAAATTTAAAAATTCGCGACGTACACGCTCGTGAAAAATTAATGGTTCTTGTTCCAGTCGGTCAGCACCTTTGAGACGGCTCAATCCAATTTCTGCTGGCACATCCATGATAATAGTCAGGGTGGGCGTCAGTGATTCTGTCGCCCATCGCGATATCCGTGCAACTTCCGCAGGTTGCAGAATCCGACCCGCACCTTGATACGCAATAGAAGAATCAATATAGCGATCAGTAATTACGACATCACCACGTTCTAAAGCGGGATGAACTAACGAGAAAACATGGTTGGCACGATCTGCTGCATATAGCAAAGCTTCTGACCTTGGTGAGATTGCACCAGTCGCAGGGTCCAACAAAATTTTCCGTAATTGTTTGCCCAATGGGGTTCCACCAGGCTCACGACTGACAAGAACGATTTCACCAATTGATTCCAGGTATGTTTTTAATAATTCGGCTTGAGTTGATTTCCCAGATCCTTCTCCACCCTCAAAGGCGATGAAGACGCCTTTTCGACTTGTCTCCGTGGTCCCGCCCAGTTCGCCTCTCAATGCCGCACGCACATCTGAAAAGAACGAGACCTTCGGGCGATCCTTCATGCGCTTATAGGAGACGATTCCAACGATCAAACCGATAATTCCGGCACCAAACATCGTGAAGGCAGCGCCGCTATAACGAAGATGTATGTGGTTAATAACAAAACTGTGACGGCCAATTGCAGCTGCAAGTACTGGCGAAATTGCGAGTACCAAGACTAATGAAATTCGAATCAGTGACTGCACAAATGCAAAGATCCGACCACGCACTTCATCCTCAACTTCCATTCCAAGCATTGTGAAGCCAGTAACCCACGAGAGTCCTGCAAATGCGCCGAGAATAATGGTTAGCAAAATTGCTAAAACGATATTAGAAACCGTGGCAAGAATAATTAAGAAAAATGAAGAGACCGTAAGGGAAGCACCAAAGATACGCCGGCGGGAGAATTGACTAAAAATTTTTGGNCCAAGCCAGATACCCAAAGCTAGACCTGTGAAGACCGCGGCAAAGAGAATTCCGTAAGCAGCATCACCGGCGTTTAGGTCACCAACAAAGGTACGGGCAAGGCCGATGACAGCGCCGGCGGCAAAGAAGGCACCTAGCATTCCAAAGATCAAACCACTGATAATTTTTGACTGAGTAGCAAATTTGAAACCTTCGAATAATGACTTTCCGATATTGTCATTGACCGCCGACTTTGAAGCAGCACCTTTTGGAATAGTCTGCAATTGGTAGACAACCCAAGCTGTATATAAAAATGAAATTGCATCAATATAAAGGGCTAAATCAGCGGTAGATGCGTATCTCTTGCTGGTAAATGAAGAAATAGTGGCCGCTACACCAGCTAAAAGTGAGAACATCAAAGCCGCGACCGGTGCGCTGCCATAACTTGCAAGCAGGGTCATCTGATTAGCAGATTCCAATTTATCTTTAGGAACAAGATTGGGAACCGATGCTTCTTTTGCGGGCGACCAGAAAAGTGTGATCGCTTCAACGATCACTGTGGCCGTATACAGCCAGAGATAATTATGAATAATTGGGATCGATGCATAAAAACCAAATCGGAATATGTCACAGAAAATCATTAAGCGCCGACGGTCGAATCGATCCGCGATCACACCAGCAATTGGACCGAGCAAAACTGCAGGCAGTAATCGGACGATGAAAACACCGGCGATTGCAAAGTTGGCTTTTTTGTAATTGCCACCAGCGAGTTCTTGTGCAAGTGCAGTGGTCGCTAGAAGGCCAAGCCAATCTCCAAACGAGGAGAAAGCCATGCTCTTCCATAACTTACGAAAGGCCGGGACCGCCAGAACACTTCGGGATTCCGACTGCGCCGGAGCCGATGGGTACGGAAGTGCCTGAGACATGGGATGAGTCTATCGGTGGACCCCCGACACTCAATGAGCGTAGTTTCTAGCGAATCACCTTAATTTTTACCTGAAATGTACTATCTGCTGGCGTACAGCGCATTGCCTCGCCACAGCTAGTACGCGTGGCAACTATTAGTGCGGTACCAATCTTTTTTGCTTTGAAATTCCAGAGAACAGTTCCGCAACCCATGCCTGGGAAACAACTATTTGGTGCACGTGGGATTGACGAGGCTGTTGGTGATGAAGTTGATGACGAGGTTGGGGAATCTGTCGAAAGTGGAGCAGGCATAACGGCTGCATAAACTGGTGCCCCGATTGACGCAATTATTTTCTTAGAAATCATAGGAGTGAACTGCCAATAAGTGGAATTCAAAGTGATATTAAAAGAAGCACCAACTTTTAGAGTGATAGTTTTGCCATTTGATGATTCATTAAAAGTTGGAGTGGTGGCGCCATACGAAAAAGAAATGCCGCTACCGACCAAAAGGGTTGCCATCACAATAAATAGGCTCTTGGCTCGAATCCCGTTAAATGACATGAATAGATAGTACCTAGTGAAGGCTTGAGGTTGCTGGGGTCCCAATGCCATAGTTTTCAGTATTTTCACAGGAAGTTTTATCAGGGAAGTATCTACCTGGCTGTATTTGATCGAACCAACAATCCTGAACCAACCCAAGAATAAGGTGGGTTAACCTTCAGTGCGGAGAAGATTTTTTGAACTTCAGAAGTTGCCTGCCATCGGTGGATACCAGAGGCTTCTTGAAAATGGTAACCGTAACTCGCTGCGCCAAGAGGTAAAAAGCCCGCAGTCACCGACCACGGGCTTTTCTATTTTGGTTCTTAACCGTGAATTGTTGCAACTTCCTTAATCGCTTCAGGCTTCTTTGAGGAGAGGTAGGCAAGAGCCACAAGTCCAAGCAACATCCAGATGCCCATTGCATATGCACCGTAGGTAAGCGGTGATGCGAGAGAAACGATGAAGCTTAAACCTGGAATTCCAGTAATACCGGCCGCGTTAAAGAATCCGGGGATCAAGAAAATGAATCCAATAACAGGAACGATGATATGAATGAGCGTGCGTCGATCTTCCTTACGATGCTTGGTGAAGTAACCGATGCAAGCAAGGTTGGCGATCATGTAGACCGGAACAACCGCCACAACAAGAGCTGTGGCCACAATTCCAAATGCAGTCTGCGGTGTGTATTTCGCGCCAAGTCCTAGAGCAATGATGAGTCCAACAATAAGCTGGACGATCACTGCGTTGCGAGGTGTCTTGTGCTTTGGATCAATTTCAGCAAGTGCCTTAGGAAAGGCTCCTGCGCGACCAAATGCAAAGGCGGTACGAGTAAATACATTTGCTCCAGCATTTGCATTTCCGATTGTTGAGTTGATGATCGCGAAGAGAACTAGGAGCCAGAAGATCGTTCCGAGTCCCTTTGCTAGACCATCCCATGGATTGCCGTTGTTGTAGCTAGCGAAGTCTTTGAACTTTGATGGGCCAAAGGCAACTGTGGCAGCATATGTAGTGAATGCGTAGAGTAATCCGATTGAGAGTGTTGAGTACATGACAGCCTTTGGGATATTGCGTCGTGGGTTTTCAGTCTCTTCAGCTAATGGGGCAGCTGCTTCAAAACCTGAGAATGCCAAGAGGCAGAAGACCGAGCCAGCGATAACGCCAGACCAACCTGTGAAACCCTTTACATTTGCATAATGTGGTGAGAAGACCGCAAGATCGTTATGTGATCCCGCCTTAATAACAAGAATTACTCCAACAACGACAAAGACACTAATCTCAATTGCCCCGAGGATAACTCCTGTGCGTGCCGATGAACGAACACCCTTATAAACTATGTAGCCCACAAGAAGTGTTCCAAGGAGGGTGAAGATCCACCAGTTGTTTACTGAGAACGACTTCTGCTTGCTATTCCATTCACCAGCGATTGTGTAACCAAGCTGGAGCATGACAAGCGGTACGATCAAGATCTCGACGGCTGCGTATGCCCAACCGACGAGGAATCCGACCCAAGGGCGAAGTCCCACAGCGCTATAGGTAGCTACTGAACCAGCAGATGGAATATGAGCCGCCAACTGGCCGATGCTCGAAGCGGTAAAGAAGATTCCAAAAAATGCGAAGACCACCGCTAATGGGAGCGCGCCACCGGCGAGTGGGGAACCAAATGGGATAGATGCGGCGATCGCTGCACCTGGCGCCATAGAACAGATCGATTGGAATACGACTTCGCGTAATCCAACAGCATTTCTTTCTAGTTGTGCCACTGATTTTCTCCTTATTTTTTTAGATTGGCCTGTTAGGTGAACTACATATTTTTGAAGGGACGAGGTGCGCGCGAAATCTTTGGAACGCGCATCTTTGCTACAGCAAATCCGTCTGGGAGTGGGTGGCAGTTCTGTGCAATTCCCAAATCACCGGCAACAGAAAGAAAAATAAATGCATCTTCGATTGTGAAGCCCCACTCATCCACGAGCAATTTGGCTGCTTCATCACAAGCGATCTTCAAAGCACTTTGAATATTACTCGCCGTTCCGTGTGTTACCCAAGATTCTTTGAGTTCTGTGATTGGCCAGCCACCGGCATTTCCTTTGACGAGATCTACTTTGATAAGACCTTTACCACCAATTTCAACGCCGGTTCCAGAGATCTCACCGTCACCCATCGATGCGTGCATATCTCCAATCGCTAGTAACCCGCCTGGTTGGAAAACCGGTAGGTGAACTGTTGCACCGATTCCATTGAGATGGTCATCCATATTTCCGCCATGACGGTCAGCAAAGAAGGTTCCGATTTCACCACTGGCAGGAGCAACACCAATAACACCAAACATTGGGCGAGTTGGAAATGTCACGCCGTTCGATTCCATGGTGATGACGCCATCTTTTACATTAAAGATTCGAGTTTGAGGTGCACTTGCCTTGTCGATGAGTTGACCCCACTCGGGGATCACCATTCCAGCTCCCTTAGGGCCAGGTTGAATATCAATCAGGGTGACGGAAAGCGAGTCCCCTGGTTCGGCTCCGATAACTTCAATCGGTCCAGTAGCGCTATTCACGCGATTCATATCAAGGGTGAGAAGTGTGTCTTCTTGAGTTTGGACTTGGCCTGTGAAGCAGTCCCATGTTTCGATCTCGATAATTGTTCCTGGTTCAACCGAGACCACTGGCTTCATATCTGCTTCATATTTCCAGATATGTTGATCTTTAGAAATCTTTACAGCAGGTATAGTCATTGCGGCAGGGTAGCAAAAAGCCTTAGAAAATGAAACGCTTTTTATTGCGAAAATCAAACAAAAGTGCGCTTGAAGGGATTCGAACCCCTAACCTTCTGATCCGTAGTCAGATGCTCTATCCGTTGAGCTACAAGCGCGAGTTGAGAGAATGAATACTACCTGTTGGGAGGCGAGACCCAAAATACCCAATTTTCATTGATTTAAAGGGTTATTTACTTAACTCCCATCTCCAGTAGCCGTACTTTAGAAACTTCCTTGATTCGCGGTTTGCCCGCCGCTTCTCCCGCTGCAATTTCTGCAGCATTGATCTTTGACCATGCGCTTTGATCAACGACTGTGATGGACGTGGGAAGTACAACTGTTATGTCCCCACCTTGCTTTGGTTCTGCATCTAAATCTTCAATAAGTAATTTCACTACTTCTGATGCATCACTCTTATTGGTGCCGATTACTCCAGATGGTCCTCTCTTTGCCCAACCTACTGTGTAGATATTCGTACCCAATACTCGGCCTGCTTCGTTCTCGATCTTACCTTTCATAAAAGAAATTCCAGGGATCGGTAATGACTCGTAACCAATCGCAGAAATCACAAGACTAGTTTTAATTGAATAAATATTTCCAGTATCAACAACTTTTCCGTCCTTGACTTCGTTGATTCCAAAGATAACTTCTTCCACTTTCCCATTACCTTTGATCTCTTTGGGGGTAGACAAGAAATGAAATTCCATGGACCGTGGGTGTCCTAATGGTTTTTTCGCTGCAACTAGATGAAAAGCTTCAAAATTTGAAGCCAACTGCTTATCGATTTCCCCAACTGATGCTCGGGTATTTGCAGCATTTATTACATCTGCGCTGATAATTACGTCGGTATATTCTAACTTGGGAAGCTCGCGTAATTCTGGTGAAGTAAATGCTGCATGCTCTGGACCACGACGACCTACGATGTGGACTTTGCGAACATTACTTTTATGGAAAGCGTTGAGTGCATGTAGTGCGGTGTCGGTTGTGTCTAATTCAGATGGATCCAGCGCTAACATTCGAGCACAATCCATTGCCACATTACCCGCACCAATCACTACTGCAGTCGTTCCATCTAATGGAACAACCACATTCGCGTAATCTGGGTGTCCGTTGTACCAAGGGACAAAATCTGCGGCGGATAAAGATCCAGGTAAATCTTCGCCTGGAATTCCTAATTTCTTGCCTATCGATGAACCAGTGCACATAACCACTGCGTCATACCGCGGGCACATTTCTTCTATATCTAAATCGCTACCAATTTCTACATTGCCGAATAGGCGAAAATTGGGATCAGAGGCTATCTTTTCAAATACCTTTGCGACCGTTTTGATCTTTGGGTGATCTGGTGCCACACCAGACCGAACTAGTCCCCACATAGTTGGAAGGCGTTCGAACATATCTATTGAAAAAATCAGGTCTTCACTCTGTGAATTCTGAAGTGCTTGAGCTGTGAAATACCCCGCAGGACCAGCGCCTACGATCGCAACCTTGTAATGCGGCAAAGTAATCCTCTTCTTAATTCGCTCGAAACTCTGTGACCATTAGTTTACTCGGTACGGGCTAAAGCCTTGGTAGACAGTAATCCAACTACAAAAAGAGATGTGATTGGCACCATCAGGGCGTTGGGGAGACTAGTAATTTTTGAAAGTGAAGCAACCAATCCCGGGCCGAAGACAAATGACAAACTAGTGATGCTAAATAATCGAGAAAGGACCAGCGATACCGGGTATTTGGTGCGAGTCGATTGCGAAAGCATGGTGGGCCAAACAGGCCCAACTCCGCACCCAGCCACAAAGAAGCTGAGCACTAAAATCAAAATTGTGAGAGCCTGGTTTGTATGGGACATATGGGCTTCAGATTCAATCGCAGTTCCCCAAATAATGGAAGCTCCCATTGCGCTGTATCGGACATAACTTACTTCGCCGAATCTCTTACTCAATGCATTAGTTGAGAAACGGCTTACAACTATGCCGGCTTGAAAAAAAATAAAGGGCAGTAAGTAGAAAGGTGCTTTTACCTTGTAATCATCACGACTAAGGATTGCACCCCAATCGCTTACCGAAAATTCTGCTGTCGTACTGGCAAAGAGGGCCAAAACAATTATCCAAAACTGTTTGAGGTCTTTACCAAACCATGGCATTTTACTCTGAAAAACTTTATCGCCTTCTACAACTAAGTCGTCTGGGAGTAAATAAAAATGAGCAATTAAAAAAACTGTTGATGTCAAAATTTGCACACCAATTATGTAAGAAGCGGTGGTTAATGCCTTGAGAAGAATTGATCCAACCAATATTGCGACAAGTGCTCCGGTATTGGTAATTGCTGAAAGATTGGCTAACTGATTGGTCCCAGTGCGTTCGCGAAGAGTATTGGCTTGCGTATTAACCGCTGTATGAATCAGGAAACTTCCGAAACCAAGGGAGATTAAACCAATTATAAAAATAAATGAATTTTGTGCAAGTGCGATCAGAGTGCCACCACCCATAGTGAAAGGCACAGCAACAAGAATCGCCCTGCGCGAGCTAAGCTTGAGAATAATCTTCGCAATAATCTTGGCTGTAAAAAAACCAAATAAACCAGTGAACATAAATATCTGGCCCAGAGTTGCTAACGAGATATGTAGATGATCTTTGATGTCGGGGATGCGGGGTGTGTATACGAGTACAGAGAAGAAGAGAAAGAAAAAGATAACCCGCATGGCGACCATGGTGCGTTTTATAGGTTGGGTCACCTGTACTCCCTTGGAAGCTGCTTACTACATCAGCCCAATCTGGCGCGGTGGACTGATGACTAGTGACGGCAACTGCCGACCAATGAGCGCCAATAAGTAATGGCGCATCATTTGCTGGGACAGGGTCTATCAAACCTTTGATATATCCAGCTAAAAATGAATCCCCAGCGCCAGTAGTATCAATAACTTTGTCGACCTTAATAGCGGGTTGATGAATCTTCCTGATCTCGCCACCTTCTTCCCAATATTGATCTGCTCCATCTACGCCGTGTGTAATCACAATGCGACCAAATCTAGTGAGGCAACTAGCAATATCTATTTCTGCAGTGATATCCGATCCTGATCCAATGCATATATCTGCAGATATCTGTGGAATCGATTTCAAAGCTTCAATTCCGACAATTACAGTACAGCCATTCTTTTTTGCGTATTCAAGGTCACCCACAAAATGGGGGCGCCACAATACAAAAACGACAAAATCATCAGCTGAAAGATCGACATCTTGAATTGAAACTTGGTCTAATCGATCTTCTGTCAGCCCAATAATTGTGCGTTCACCCGACTCATTGATCAAGAGCAGAACGTTATTTGAATCTCCGGGCAGAGTTTGAATATGTAATTCTTGAATCGCACTTTCTTCAAGGCTTCTTAAAAGTTTTAGACCAAGTCATCGTCACCAACATATCCAGCAAAACCAGTTTCTACTCCAGCGCTGGCTAAACCGACGGCAACATTAGCCGCTGTTCCACCGGGCCGACCATGTAATCCATGACCTTGCACAAATTCTCCTGCGGGCGGGATCTGTGGAATATGAAGAATGGTGTCCCAGGCCAGGGGCCCGATAATCCAGACTCGTGACATTACAAATCCCATTCGGTGCGAAGATTTATGAGCCGTGCAATTGCATTCTTCATTTCAGGAATCTCGCTCCACTTCACATCCATCAGCCAGCCGACATCGAATAATTCGCTCTTTTCACGTAAACGAGCGGCTACAAGTGATCCAGCTAGTGCCGCAACAGTATCGGTGTCCCCACCAAGTTCGCAGGCTCTAATGTATGCATCTTTTACCGTGTTTGCATGAGTTGCTACATGAACAACCCCAAAATAAGTATCCATCGGATCGAGTGAAATACCTTTTGGAGATACTGTCCAATCAGAGAGCGTAGGAAGTGGATTTTGATCACCATTGCTTGCCGCATCAGAAAATAGTGCGGCCATTAGAAGCGCAGCTTTTACGGCGGTTGGATGCTTATGAGTTGCCTGGACTGAAGCAGTGATCCACGCTTCGCGTTCTGCTTCTCGCTGTGGAGCAAATATCATCCCGAGTAACGCAGTACGCATCATGCCGCCATTACTAATCCCAATAAGATGTTGCTCTTCTATTTTTACAGGCATGCCAAGCGCGAATCGCGTCGTGGGGCCGAGTCCGCGGAGAAAATTCTGCTGCTCTCGTAGAAGATCTAAAAACCGATCTGCAGCAGCTTCCGGTACTTCTTCTGACATGGATTGGATCGTTAACAAAGTTAGTGCAGTGTCATCACTGACGCCACCATATGGCCAATCAGATTTACCTAGCAAAGTATCGATGACAGGAACGATAGGTGTGGCATTAAATTCGTGTGCAACCCCAAAGGC
>TBL_comb48_EPIDRAFT_1001940_pt1 | contig 14718 bp, 17 predicted proteins | sample TroBogEpilimnion_37_FD_10681 | JGI IMG/M metagenome (IMG submission 10681)
GTTGGCTAGGAGAGAGGCGCGGTATTCAATCTCGGTTTCAATGCCCCAAGCGCAAGGGTTGTTAATTACCTCATTTAATTTGGCGATTCGCTCATCAATCCACGCTATAACTTCATCGTGAGTCATGCTCATCCTTTCGACCAAATTAAACAGGTGGATGTTGTTATGGGTAATAAATGACCCATACGATCCTTGGTTGGATCTTGCGTATCGGTTATTTTCCATGTCCCGATATAGGTTTGTGTCTGCTCTTCGATGCACGTGGGCTTAATTTTTGCAGGTAAAGCAAAAACCTTACTCACCACTAGCATATTAAAAAGGCAGAGAATAGCAACAATAATAACGGCAATGCGTACTTTCTTTTCCATCCTAATACCATCCTTTCTGATACTCATGTCGGAGTGCGTTACACGCACTATTATTCCAATGGTGCTTGATATATAACAAGCCCCATCTAATCTGTGTCTGCCAATTATAGCGGTAATCTTTACCAATGACCAGCATCTTACTGGCTGGCAGAGCCTGAGGAATACCAAAGGCTCCACCCCATGGATTGCGTGCCTGGAAGTTCCACCTAGATTCCATGTACCAAAGAGTGTCAAGGCACTGCCACTGCTTTACAGTGGCGCCCTGGCGTATATACATCACTCTGGCGAAGTGCTTGGGGGTGCTGAGATGGTCATTAACAGCCGCAGATTGCCCGCTAAGGGCTTCAATGCCTACCAGTAATGTGATTACTAGTGCTATGACCAATCCGACCCGTTGCGGTTTAGTGACTTTGCGCCCATATATTCCCATAATGATGACCTTGGCCTTTCTCTTGGTGTGACCAGTGGCTTAACTAGGCCCTTCTTATCTGCTTCATGGCGTAAGCGTGATTGCCATATATCGGCATCAATGTTAGAACCTACTGCCCTGCGGCGCTCGTTGGGTAGCGTGCCACCCCAGATACCGTAGTCAATAGTAGATATATCTTCCATTGCGCTTTCTAAGCACTTGCCGTTAGCAAAGAGTGGGCATTCATTGCATATCGTCATGGCAATTAATGCGTCATGGGTTGCCTGCTTAAATAACTTACTTCCCTCATTGCGAAAGTGGTAAGGATCTGGGAACCACAATTCTGAGTCATACCCTGATTCTGCACACGCTGGCCTGTCTGCTGGTCGTATCATAGTTTCTTCTCCATATCTGATTCAGTTAGTCCTAGGTCCTTTAATGCTTGACTATAACCAGTTCGATAGGCTACTTCAATAGCCTTGTCGCGCTCTAATTCTTCATCCATTATTTCACGCTCCCTAAATAGTTACGCTGGCGGTAATTGCCAGTTATCAGAGCGTAGCCTTGCTCTTTACCCGTTGTCAAGTATCTATGGGCGGGCAAGCACGGAATCTTTACGCGGGCGTTGCTTAAAAAAATGAAGGGGAGCCGATCAACGGTTACCCGTTGTCCGCTCCCCTAAATCCTTGCGCTGGCGTAATTGTCAGTTATACAGCCACTCCATCCCTTCCCCGTCGATTAACCGTTCAACCTCACGGGTTGCGCGGATGAATCTCGCCAGGTTCTCGACTGCCTCATCCTGTCGGTTAGAGTCGTGTACCTGCTCGTAAAATAGGCGGTGAGATAGTTCCGCCTTAGCCTTCCAATAGTCGAGGCGATTCATTCTTTCTCCCTACAGTTGCAAGCATTAAGCGGGTACAGGCAATCCCCACAGATAGGCGCCGTCATGCTGTCACCGCTTCAATGATTACCGCGTTATTATCTTTATTCTCACAAAAGGCGCGGGCTTGCTTAGCCGTAGGGAATATATAAGGCGCCCCGTTGTTGGTGTAATCAATCTCGCGCCCAAAGGCATAACGCCCCGCGCGGTATCTATAGGCGCCCTCGCGTAATACGTAGTAGTACCAATGAGCGCGGGCGGTACCTTTAGGTGTTATCTGAATCCTGCCCCGTAACGGTGTCCATTCTAATTTATTCATGTCTCGTCCTTTTCTATGCCTGCCCTAGTTAGCAGGGCATAAGGCAGGGTCTAGCCCTGCCCTACACTCTAACAACTATGTGCCTTTCCTTAATAATCTCCATTCTTATTAGATACCCAGCCACAGCCTTCACACTTCACCTTGCCCGCCTCGGTCTGGCTAGCGCCTGTCAAAATACGGGCGCACACCCAACACTTGCCGTAACTCATGCGCTTACATCCTTTTGAGTCTTAAGTTCTTCGAGTATGTTCTCTGCAATTTCGCGCCAGTTGACACGGTAAAGGCTTCCAATGTCCTTAAGCATGTTAAGCCCCTCTTGGGTCAATTCTGCAATATCTGAAAAAGCATCATCAAATAAAACTTTGAGATTATCCGCTAGGCATTGTGTACAGGCGAATTCTTGGTCTTCTTCCTTGCTAAGGATTGCCTCTCCCGCCATTTCCTGCACTTGCTCATAAAGCCCGCGGTCATTGTCTAGCCATAGGTTTACAGCCCATGTCTCGCGATTCGTCCAGCCGTTATATTCTTCGCACATTTTTTGTCCTTTCATAGTCTGAGAGTTTAGGCTCATCAGCACACGCGTTACGTGTGGACGGGGTTGCCCCCGTTTCGCCTTAGTTGTGGGTTGAACAACAATAGTCACACACGGTTTCCATCCCTCGGACATCCATAGGCTTAAACGTATGTGTTTCCTTCTGCCTTTCCTTCATAGCCCGATCATAAGCGCGGGCGGTTGTTTCCTCGTCCCAATTGACGCGTACTAGTGCCATTTCTTAAGCCTTCCATGTTGTGCCACACGTTACGCCCTCGGCGGTGTGTGAGCAGGTTGTGATTGTCCAATGATGGTTAAGATAGTTCACTGTTAAGAATAAAGCGGTGACGGCTAAAAGCCAGACAACGACCTTTCCGCGTATTGTAAGGCGCATTATGCCACCGTCCCTACAATAATTTCGCGTGTTGCGTCGTATTGCTCGCAATAAGCGCGAGCCTCTTTAGCGGTGGCGAAAGTGCCTGCTGACTGCATAACTATTTGACGGCCAAATCCATAGTATCCGACAGCCCATTTTTGCGAGCCTGTGCCATGTTGCGTTATGAAATAATAATAGTGTGCGCGGGTTGTACCCTTGCGCGATGTCTGCCATTTAGCCCCCTGGGTATTCCATTTCATGTTATTGCCCTTTCGTGTGGGTTATTTACCCACTAGCGAGAGTATAAACCTGCCAAATTCTGCATGTCAAATACATTTGGGGAAGTGTTGAGCGTGTCTTCATAACAGCTTGGTAACAATAATTGACCGTTGTCTTGCCCAATATCTGCCCATTCTTCGACTGTCCGCCTATGGTCTGGAAGTCTGACCATGATGCCTCGATCTAATAGCCATGATGGATGCCGACTGTTGCCCGATAGATGATGACTGTCGCCAATAGGTACTGACTATCGCCAACTGTCGCCGTATGGACAGTAACCCATCACTCACCCATTCCCACCACTAAACCACCCACGCACGTACGATAACGATACAAGAAGACACCTCGACCGCCCAGCAACGTGCCGATTCCGTGCGATTACGCTGGCGTTATTGCCCCGCGGTGAGTAAATGCCGACTTATCGCTTTCACCGTCACACTTAACCCGAGGGTTTTAACTATAGGGTATGTATTACTATTACTATCAACCAAAAGATTTTTTCTAAATATAGCCCCCTTTACTGTCTCAATATATGAGATGACCAAATATATTTTTATACCAAAGTAAGTGTGTAATACTGGTTATAGACAGTGTGACTAACGTCACATACCCCTACTAGGGATAAAGCGGTTTTATCCCGCCTTAGTATAAGTAAGGGGTTAAATTAAAACAGCCCTGTCGTTCGGCTCTAGACAGCCGAGCCTCACAGCGAGGATGTCGCAAGAGACGAACGAACGAGTCGCTCTGAGGGCTTAAGGCCCTCATCGCTAACCCATAGGGAAGACGCCAGGTGCGCCTGGCGGCGCCCCCTAAGTTAACCAGAGCATTCCCCATAGGGGATGCTTCGCAGTGGGATAGTTCTAATCTCACCCCAAAGGAGATTGAACCATTGGCTATCAAAGACCCAAAAAAATATCGGCTTGTCGAAGGCGCTACTCTTTCCGCGCCTGACGCCAAAAAGCGCCTCGTTGATCTTATCAACGAAGGCGTAACCGTAGAAGACGCTTGCCGCGCCGTTGGTAAATCCGTCAAGTCTTATGAGTACTACCGTGCATCCGATCCTCAGTTTAAAGAGGCGATTGATCTGGCGCGTGTTATCAAGCGCCGAAAAGGGACTATCTCCGAGGAAGATGCCAATATCTCCTTTGAAGATTTTCGTACTAAGTATCTAGGTTCCATGACCTTTCCTCACCAGCGCAATGTGACTTCCCTTCTTGAAGAAGGTGAGCCAGCCTGGCTACATGGCGCCATGACTTATGAAAAGAATTTTAAGAACTACGTTCTGGTAAATATGCCCCCAGAGCATGCTAAGTCTATGACTGTCAGCATTGACTATGTGACTTATAGGATTGTCACCAATCCTAACGTCCGTATCAAGATTGTCTCTAAGACCCAAGGTATGGCTAAAGAATTCCTGTACGCAATCAAGCAACGCTTGACCTCGCCACAGTGGGCTGAACTTCAAAGACGTTACGCACCAGTGGAAGGCTATAAAGCCACCGCTGAGAAGTGGACGCAAGACGCTATCTACCTTGAGCGCGAATCTGGTGAAAAAGATCCTACCGTACAAGCACTGGGTGTGGGTGGGCAGATTTATGGCGCACGTGCAGATTTAATTATCCTTGATGACTGCGTAACGTTGGCTAACGCTGGCGAATTTGAAAAGCAATTAAGATGGATCCAGCAGGAAGTCTTGACACGTGTTGGACCAACGGGAAAGATTTTAGTAGTTGGCACACGTGTAGATCCAATGGATCTATACCGTGAGATGCGCAACCCTGAACGTTATCCTGACAACCGTAGTCCTTGGACTTACTTGGCTATGCCAGCGGTACTTGAATTTGCTGATGACCCAAAGGATTGGGTAACCCTATGGCCTAAGTCAGATCGTCCTTGGGACGCTGACGCTACTGAGCCAGATGAGAATGGTTTATACCCTCGCTGGTCTGGTGAGCATCTTCGCCGTCGTCGTGGCTTAATTGATCCTAAAACTTGGGCAATGGTCTATCAACAACAGGACGTTGAATCTACAGCCATCTTTTCGCCAGAGTGTGTTAGAGGATCTATCAGCGGTATGCGTGCCTCTGGGCCGCTAATCCCAGGCGCTCCTGGCCATCCTGATTCCCTTAGTAGCCAATATGTAATCTGCTCGATGGATCCCGCCATGTCTGGGGATACCTTTTCTGTGGCTTACGCTGGAGATAGAATAACTGGCAAGCGGTATTTGTTAGAAGCAAACCGTATGCCCGCTCCTACTCCACAGGCCATTCGTGAGATTATCCGTAGTTGGACTGAAAAGTACCAACCAAAGGTTTGGGTTATTGAGAAGAACGCTTTTCAACTTTTCCTTACTCAAGATGAACAGATCAACTCGTTTCTTGCCAGCCGAGGCATTCGCCTCGTCCAGCATTACACGGGTGGCAATAAAATGGATTTAGAATTTGGTGTAGCCTCAATGGCTCCACTTTTTGGCATGATTGATAATCAAGGCAAGTACATGAAGAACAATCTCTTGGAACTTCCAAGGGCCGACAATGAACATATTAAGGCGCTGATCGAGCAATTAATTACCTGGTCAGCAGGGACTAAAAATAAACAAGACGGCCCAATGGCCCTCTGGTTTGCCGAGACACAGATGAGAGATTATATCAATCAGGCTGGGTCTTATGGCGGAACCTTCGTCAAAAATCCATTTGCCACACCAATGGATCTTGCTAGACGTAAGGTTGTTAACTTGGAAGAATATGCACAACTTCAACAGAGGTTGGCCGCTAACGGGGGTTACGTATGAGTCTAGACATTAACGATCTGTCGGTGAAGATCCGCAAGTTGCGCGATCATTACCACACTCGTGATGCACGCTGGACCGATCTACAGGCCATCCGTGCTGGAGATATTCAGCAAGTATATCCTGGAATGTTCCCAGATGAATTTCCTAAACCAATGACTGCCAACTTTATTGATATTGCTGCACGTGACGTTGCGGAAGTTATCGCACCACTGCCAGCCTTCAACTGCGACTCGACAGATTCTGTCTCAGACCGCGCACGCAAGAAGGCTGATAAGCGCACTATGATTGCCGCTGGTTACCGTGACACATGTCGTCTACAAACGCTAATGTACACAGGCGCAGACCGTTACGTAACCTTCGGCATGCTTCCTTTCATTGTAGAGCCAGACTGGGAAAACAAACGCCCAGTAATCCGCATTGATAATCCAATTGCAGCATACCCAGAGTATGACCGCTTTGGTAAATTGCTTTCGTACTCAAAGAGATACAATAAGACAGTACGCGAACTATGTAATGAATTTCCTGAATATGAAGGCAACATCCGTGGGCCTTATGAGAATCGCAACTCAGAGCGCACACTAGAAGTATTTCGCTATCAAGACAAAGATGAAGTAATCCTATTTGTTCCAGAGCGTAGCAACCTTGTATTAGACCGCGCCAAGAATCTTATTGGTGAACTACCAGTGGTTATTGCTGTTCGCCCAGGCATTGATTCCGATGAGAATCAACGCGGACAATTTGATGATATTATGTGGGTACAAGTAGCCAAGGCACGCTTTGCCACCTTGCAACTTGAAGCAGCACAGAAGTCAGTACAGGCTCCATTTGCCCTACCAGCAGATGTGAACGTACTTGAGATTGGTCCAGATGCAACAATTCGTTCTGCCAATCCAGAAAAGATTCGTCGCGTTGGTTTGGATATTCCTAATGGAATCTTCCAAGAAGGCGCACAACTTGATGAAGAACTACGCGTAGGCGCACGATACCCACAAGGTCGTCTTGGTCAACAGTCTGGTTCTATCGTTACAGGTCGTGGTGTTGAAGCCCTTATGGGCGGATTTGATACACAGGTAAAGACAGCACAGGCTGTCTTCGCAGAAGTATTCCGCCAAGTTATGCGTATTGCATTTATGATGGATGAAACGCTATTTGGCGATATTGAAAAAGAAGTTCGTGGCGTTGTCTCTGGCGCACCTTACGAAATTAAGTATACGCCCAAAAAAGATATTGATGGCGATTACTGGGTAGATGTATCTTACGGAATGATGGCTGGACTTGATCCTAACCGCGCTTTGGTCTTTGGGCTTCAAGCACGTGGTGATAAATTAATCAGTCGTGACTTCTTACGTCGTCAAATGCCATGGGATATGAATGTAACCATGGAAGAACAAAAAGTTGAAATTGAAGAATTGCGTGATTCTCTTATGTCTGCAATGGCTTCATACTCACAAGCATTGCCAGCAATGGCAGCACAAGGGCAAGATCCTTCAAAGATTCTTATGTCAATGGCAGCCGTCATCAAGGGTCGTCAACAGGGCGATAATATCGAAGACGTGATAGTTGCTGCGTTTACGCAGCCACCAGCATCCCCAGAAGGCGAAGCCCCAGGTCAACCACCAGCGCAAGGTGTACCAGGTCAGGCTCCCGCTGGGGCTGCTCCTGGAATGCCACAGCAACAGCAAGCCCCTTCCGCGTTGCAACAATTAGCGGCAGGACTTTCATCTTCTGGTCAGCCGAATCTTTCGGCCAACGTAACCAGAAAACAACCAGCGTAATTATCTGGTTGATAAAACCTATAGGAGAAAAATCATGGCAACAATGAAAGCATCATTAACAACGAAAGTTCCATCACCTAAAAATCAAGGTGGACATGGATCTTCTGACGCGGTAACACAAAAGACCGCAATTCAGTCAAAGTCTGGCCCAGCGAAGACAGGACCATCAACAATCAAGTTTAGCGTACAGCCCTCTGGTACCAAAGGCACAGGAACAACCGCTTCCAAGCCAATGAAGACTAAGTAACAAAATGTCAGACGAGCAGGGCAGAACGCCAACTCAATTTACTAAGTGGGATGTTTTTGCTCTGCTTTCTCATGTGGCAGTAGAATTTTTTGAAATTCTAACAAGTATGTTAGAAACACAAGCAGGTTTCGTGGAAGATCAAAAATCATTTCACGAATATGCAGCCCGAACCATCGAGACATTAAATGAAGGAGAATAGGTATGCCACAGGCAGCAAAGCCTTCGACAACACCATCACTCCCAGGTGCCAATAGCACGCGAACCGATGGCGGAGTAGCATCAAAACAAGCACAGCGGTATATCTCAGGTATGCCTAATTACGGTGATGGACAAGAGTTAGCAAACTTACAGGCGCAAGCGCCTTTGTCTGCTACTAACATGCAAGGTCAGAAAATGACGCCATCACAAATTGCTCAAGCAGCATCTAATGCGGCGGGGCAACAAAGCAATCCTCAACAGAACCAAATGCCAGTTACCCCACTTAATGCACCCACACAACGTCCTAATGAACCTGTTACAACTGGTTCACCAATGGGTGCTGGCGCTGGTCCAGAAGCACTTGGCATCAACCCAAGTCAGACTATGCAAGGTGGACAATCGGCTAAAAATCTTGTTCAAACATTAGCATCTCATCCAGACGCTTCACCAGAATTGCAACAACTCGCAACTGTACTAGGGAAGTAACCCATGGATCCGCAGGTAAATATACCTAATGTTAGCAGTGCTAACGATATGGTTCAGGGCAACCAGATGTTTGTTAAGCAAAACCCTGGCCTTGCTGCCGCTGGTATTCAATCAGGCAGCCAAGATGTATTTAATACCCTGGCCGCTACTTCTCATGCAACCGCAATCGCTAAGGCGATTGACGACCATGTTGCTACATACAACTCGGCCATGTGGTTACGCAATGCGCTGAAAGATACACCAGAACTTCACAAAGCCCTTATTGCGGGCCTAGCAGATAAGGCGGGTCTATGAGTTTAACCACCCCGTCTACAGCACTTCCCACATCTGCTACCGCTGACGCTACGGCGCCAGTTACACCAGCCCCATCACAGGGCGGATTTTGGAATGACCTTAAGAATCTTCCAGGCCAGGCACTTGGCGCAGTTGAAAAGGTGCCTGTTGTTGGCAAGGCCATTGGCACCGCAATATCATGGGCTAATAAGCCTTTGCAGGAAATTCAAAAAGATTACAAGTTTGTTCATAGCCTATACGCAGACCATGGATTTGGTGCGGGGCTACTTGGCACAATGGGTGTTATCGCAGGCGGAGTTATTGGCTCACTTGGCGGCCCAGAAGGTACAGCGCTTGGCGTTGGCCTAGCAGGTGCGCTAGAGCGCAACATTATGGGTCGCGTCGTTCCAACCTACAAAGATTCTTTCGATAAGTCTAATGACCCAAACTACCTAGTGTCATTTGGTAGAGACTTAGCACACGGCCTTTCAAAGATTCCAGGATTTACCACACTCGGTAACACCAACACTGGCTTTGGCCAGGTTGTATCTGGTATCGCAGACGCTTCATTTGATTTTGAAATGGATCCGCTTGCCGCTATGGGTAAGTTGAAGTCTGCCGTTAAGCGTGGCGATAACGTAGCAGTTGCTACCGAAACTGATGCTGCTGGCGTAACTAAGGTTAAACTTGACCCAGATACGGGTAAGCCTATTGCTCGCGCAGCGTTGCCGTTTGCAACTTCTGGTGGCGCGCTACAAAACTTCCTGCTTTCTAACTCACTTGTTGTGCATAGCGCAGACCAGTTGGATATGGCGCTTGCCAATCCACTGGCTGGTAATGTAAACCGCGCCATCAATGACATTGTTGCGAAGGCCAAGGAATCACCTACAACTGCGCCAGCCGACATCCATAACACCTACGGTGTTAAAAACGGTTGGTCAAACGCCATGTCAGTGGCGCTATCTAAAGTTTCTAGTGCCGACCAAGTGGTGCAGATTTTCAAGCAAGCCTTGTATTCCAAAGAACTTGCTGATTCCGCTTCTGGCCCTGCCAGCGCACTTGGTGAACTACATCTTCCCACCAGGTCTGTTGGTAAACTTCTCAGCGAGAAGATCGGCCCAGACCGTATTAAGAAAAGCGAGCAAGGCTCAACTTTTAATGACCAGGTAAACCTTCTGCTTCCTCGTAAAAGCGCAGTCATGGATGATGCTGGCAACCCAGTGGTTAATCCCGACACTGGCGAGCAAGTATTTAAGATTAACAAGCCTGCTATTTTTCAACCTGGCAATGCGATGAACGCGTTGGCCGCTAAGGTACGTACCTTTACTGGCCGTCGCCCACTATCTTCTGACACTGAGAACATGGCGCTATCTGCCAAAGAAGTAGATATGAAAGACCCAAACTTAGGTCAAACTATCTACGACATCGCTTATCTTTCGATGCCACACCGCGTAGCACTTGAACGTGCTTCTGCGTTTATGACTGCATCTAGCGACACTGAGCGTCTAGCCATGTTGCACACACTTCACCAAGAAGTTCTCAAGAATTTCGGTATTGCCAATGTGCAGGCTACACCGCTATTTAGCCAACTCAAAGATGCCTCAGTAGGTTCAGAGGCTGACCATGGCGTGTACGGCAAGGTTAATGGCCGCGACATTGGTACTGTAGATGTCAAGCCAGAATACGGCTCAGAGCCTCGCTCAATGGGTGTAGTTATCGGCCAAGCCTACAAAGGCGCAATGCTTGATCTTAAAGATATTCGCCAACAACTGCGCAGCGCAAAAGCCTATGGTGCTTTATATAATCCAGTTGATGATTTTTTTACTAAATATACCAACGTAATCTTTGCCCCATTGGCTCTTCTCTCGCCAGCCTTTGGTTTGCGCGTATCTGCTGGTGAAGCATTGCACCAAGTCATGCGTCGCGGCCTAGGCAGTTATGTTAGCAACGTGCTTGCGTCATCCCTCAAGGGGATGGATGAAAAATACAAACTTTACCATCAAGACAGAATTGCTCAAGGGCTTACCGAGGCTGATAAGGATGCCATTGAAGCCGAGCAAAAGACAGGCGTTGCAAAGCCAGTAACTGAAACAGAAGTTACCAAAGAACTTAATGCCAAAGAAGGTAGAATTAAATCTGCTTACGATGCGGCCAATGGTGCCGTAAGCAGCAAGGCGGCATGGAATGACGCTATCAATAAAGCGGCCAATGCTCGTCGTGCCATTATGCCAGCAGGTTGGGTGGCAGGTAAGTTCCTCAAAACTAACCTAGCATCATATCTTGTCAAAGACAAGATTAAGTTAATGGACGAATACCACGATGTACTTGGCTATCGCGGGCCTACTGCTGGTGTATCTTCAACCCACCAAGCCTCTCAAGAGATGGCGGCTAAAGACCAGATTGATATGTTCACAAAAACGCGTGGACACAGCATGGTTCCAGGACAAGAACTGGCTGGCCTAACTGAGTTTGATCCGCACTTCCATGATTATTGGGCTAAGAACATCAACATGGCTAGTGCCGATATGGCACAACGAGATATTGCTCGCGCATATCTTAACGCCATGAAAGACTCTACATTTAAGAACATGTCAACTGACGACCAGTTCGCAAGCCTTGTAGATGGCCAATCGGCTAACATCCGCAACCCAAAGATGTATCAAGACTATCGCAACATCATGGATGGTTACACAAAGGCCGTACCAGAATCGTTTGCCAAGTCACAGATTGATTATTTGCATGGTATTGTACGCGGAGCCGATGGTTCAGTCAATGTCGGGCTTATCCAGAAGATTGCCAAAGGTGAGCAAGTTACAGGCAAGGAACTTCGTCAACTGCCACAGGCTTCTGTGCCAGTTAACGTACTTGGCCGTCGTATACAACCTCGCATGAGCGATGCTCTGCGTCAGGTTGAGGAAAAGGGGTACCGCAAGTTTGTTAATCCAGTGATGGATCATGTATCTCGCCAACCTATCTTTAATGACTTTTACGCACGTCGTCGTATGGCCAACCAGCCATTGATTGACATGGGGCTATTGCGCCCTGATGAGGCTGTGCGCTTATCTGCGACACAGGCTACACGCGAGATGATTCCAGCGATTCACTCACCTGCTATCCGTAGCCAGTTTGCGGTTATCCATCGTAACTTGCTACCGTTTTATTTCGCACAGGAGCAGGCTATGCGCCGTACTGGTCGTTTGATTTTGACCAATCCACAGGCGTTTCGTGACTTTCAGATTATCCAACAGGGTATGAATAACCCTGGCTTTGTGCATACAGACGCCAATGGCCAGAAGTACATCGTTTATCCTGGACTTGGCGAGATGGGTAATGCCGCAGCACGTGGGCTTTCAGCCCTTGGCTTGCAACAATTTACTGGTTTGCCAACATCTATAACTGGAAATACCGCTTCGCTTCTAACGGTTCTGCCAGAACTTAAAATGCCTGGTACTAGCCCATTTGTCAATCTTGCGCTTAGCGACTTGTCCAAGAAGTTTCCATGGATGGATAAGGCTGTGAACGTAGCCTCTGGCGGTTATCCATCACAAAATATGATTGATACATTTATTCCGTCTTCTACCATGCGTGACTTGTGGAATAGCATGAGCATGGATGATCGCGAGTCAACCGTTTACAACTCTAAGTTGTCTGCCATCATGGCGGCTTATTACCATGGTGACTTGCCAACTAACTTTACATCTTTGCCAGCGTTTGAACAGCAACAGATTCTCACTAAGATTGAGCATAACGCTCAAACAAACCTTATCATTAAGGGATTGTTTGCTTTCTTCTTACCATTGGCTCCAACGGTTAGCAATGACTATTACGATAAGAACATGCAGACGCTACGCTCTGAGTATCTAGGTTTGCTCAACCAAACAGATCCTACGACTGGCGCAAAATACACAGCGCCTGCTGCGCTGAATAAGTTTATTGCCGATAATGGTGAGCGAGCATTATCCTATACGGTTGCCCGTACCACATCTGGCACTAGTGGCGCTTACGCCCCATTGGCAGATTCTACCGTTACTTGGATTAATAATAACCAGCCTGTTTTGAATAACCCAAATTATTCAACTGCTGCGCCTTACCTTATCCCACAGGTAGCCGATAGCAAGGATGCGTTAGCCGTTGAGAACAAGTTGCTCATCAACCACTTCCGTGCAAAAGTAACATCCAAAGACTTTATCAGCGCCTTGTACGTAAAGCAAGGATGGCAAGACTTGTCAGCGGATTACACCGCCTACCAGTCAGATATGAATAACCTTCGTGCTTCTGGCGACAAGCAGGGCATGTATCAAGCCTCACAAATCTGGAAGCAGATTACGGCAGATTATGGCCAAAGCAATCCAATCTGGTATGCAGATTACAACAACCCTACCAAGGTTGAGATGGCGCAAAAGGCCATCACTCAATTTACCGCAATGCAGGATAAGGGAATCTTGGCAGTATCACCACAGGGTAAAAAGATTTCCGAGATTTTAGATAATTACAAGCAATACCATGCAGATTTGCTTGCCAACACTTACAACGGCAAGCACCTTCCAGGATACAGCGCAGCGCAAGATGCGTGGTATTCCTACATGGATAACTTGGCAGCATCCGATCCACAACTGGCTAGTGTCGTAACTGGCGTATTTAGAAGGGCAGTATAGTGACTACACCAACTACTCCGACTGTTACGGTTCCAGTAACTACATACGCTGCCATGAAAGCACAAGCCACTGGTGCTGGTGCAAACATCTATGCCAACATGCAAACGTTTACCAAGACGGCTTATGAAACACAAACATCTCCACAAGATATAACCTCATTGGTCAATGCAACCATGCAATCTTTGGTTGGGCGCAATGCTACGGCGCAAGAGATTCAGATGTATGGTCAGGAATTGTTAGCCGCTGAAAAGTCCAACGTTGGCACATATTCTGGCTTAACCGCTTACGGCCCAACGGGCAAACGTTCAGATGTTACTGGCACACAACTTACTGCTGGTGTGGATCCATCTGCCCTGCTATCACAACTTATTTCTGGTAGCGCAGACGCGCAATCCTACAAGGCAGCGACGGGATACTTTGACGGTATGACCCAGGCACTACAACAGATGAAGAGCATCTAACATGGCAACTAAGAAACCTCAAGTCTTATCGTATAATGATATCGCATTACGCCTTAATCGCGTTAATAGTCAACTTCATCTTGGTATTATGGATGCACCACTTTACGGAAGCGAAAAGGTTGCACAGAATAAACTTATAGCACAACGCGATGCTTTACAAAAACAATTAGATGAAGCGACGCCATCGGGTAAATACAGCGCAACCGATGCAAATAATGCTGCACAAAAAGCAGCGCAACTTATGCAGCAACGTGATGATTTGGTTGCCAATGGTGCAAAAGCAAATGATCCTGCTATCCAAAATCTTGGACAAGAATATAAAGCGCAGCAAGCAATTATGGATCAATTTACCCAAGATCAAAACAATCTTGATAAAATAAAATCTGATGCCAACGCATATATCAAAGATCAAAATATCCAACTTAACGCAAAAGAAAAAGCCGCAAGTCAAGCGGAATTAGATAAAACACAATTATCAAACTTGCAAGAAAAACAGGCAATGAACAAGGCGTTTGGTAAAACAGATCCAGTCATTGACAGCCAAATTAACGCCTTGAAAGAAAAGACTACTCCCGTTCCCGCTGGGACGAATGCAGGTCCTAATGCCGTGGTCGCCAATGAACAAAAAATAACAACCGCTGGTGCCGCAAATCTAGGTACTGTTAGTAC
>TBL_comb48_EPIDRAFT_1001943_pt1 | contig 14698 bp, 9 predicted proteins | sample TroBogEpilimnion_37_FD_10681 | JGI IMG/M metagenome (IMG submission 10681)
CATGTGGCGGACGACGGCGAGGTCGTGGGCGATAAAGAGGAGCGTGAGATCAAGCTCGGCCTGGATGTCTTTGAGCAGGTTGAGGATCTGCGCCTGCACGCTGACATCGAGGGCGCTGACGGGCTCATCACAGATGAGGAAGCGGGGCTGCACGGCGAGTGCGCGTGCGATGCCGATGCGCTGGCGCTGGCCGCCGCTGAATTCGTGGGGGTAGCGCTGCAGGGCGTCTTCGGGCAGGCCGACTTTTTTGAGCAGACCAGCGGAGACTTCGCGGCGTTCGTCGCGGTTTTTTTCTTTGAAGTGAATTTGCAAGGGCTCGCCGAGAATCGCCTCGATGGTCATGCGTGGATTGAGCGAGCCGATGGGGTCCTGAAACACCATTTGCATCTCTTTGCGCAGCGGGCGGAATTCGTTCTCCGGCATCTGCAAAATGTCCTTGTCACGATAGATCACGCTGCCGGAGGTGATGGGGGTGAGCTTGAGCAGGGCGCGGGCGACGGTGGATTTGCCGCTGCCGCTCTCGCCGACGAGGCCGACGGTGCTGCCTTCCTCGACATCAAAGCTGACTTTGTCCACGGCCTTGATGACATCCGTAGCACGGCCAAACCAGCCCCCGCGCACGGGGAAGTGAATTTTGAGATCTTGAACGCTGAGCAAAGGCATGGTGAGAAGCGGAGAATTTAGCACAGACGGTTCAACGCGCTAACAGCCTGTTGAAAAAGTCCAGGTGGGGCTTGGATGGGCGCTGCTGGGGCGATCAGCGCGGCAGTGTCAGCCCCTGTTTCATATCTTACGTCGGGTGCCTGCGGAACGCAGCGAGATGTGTCACCGCTGCGCGGTTCATCTGCATTCAACCGGTATGGACCCTGCGGTTCCGTGGGTTAGCACCCATATCTGCGACTGTGCCAGCCCTCCGGGCTTATTGAGACGAAGGGGGGGAGCGTGAGTTTCAGCTCTAACCGCGAGCGCCAGGCTGGTTGATTGCAATCGAGCCCGCCAAGGACGGCGGACCTTTTTGAGTGCCTGCGCCGTGATAGACCCGAAAATACGGACCCGCACAGCGGTTCCCTACCAGCCCTGAGGTTCGCGCTATCAAGAGCCGGTAGGGATGCGCTGTGCGCGTCCCTCGAATCCTTCGTCCTGCGCGCACTGCTGATTCTGCGTTCTCCTTCTGCGTTCGAAAGCCCCCAGGACGGCGGACCTATTTGAGTGCCTGCGCCGTGATAGACCCGAAAATACGGACCCGCACAGCGGTTCCCTACCAGCCCTGAGGTGCCGCGTAACGCAGAGCGGGTAGGCAACAAGGCCAGTCCAAGAGCGTGTGGCAGCGCCCTGTGGCGCGATCACTTCCCATGAAGCTCAACGTGTGACTCGCAGCCGCATGAAACGGGATGGCGCTTCCTGCATGCTGACGGTGTCCTTCACTTCGACGTCCATGGTTGCAAAAATCAAGGGGGTGCCGATTGGTACACCATTAGATCCATTAGCGATAATAGTACCAAGGATGCCCCCATGATAAGTTTCGCCAACGAAGCCCGGCCCGGTAGTCACCGCTCCGCCGACACTGGAGGCCAGCGTCGTCCACGGTCCGGCGGGGCTGTCCGCCGCCTGAACTTCGTAGGTGAGGTCTGTCTTGGACGGGTCGCGCTGAAAGGTGAGGCTGAGATGACTCGCGCCGGAGTAATCTTTGAGTTGCGGCTGTGGCAGCGTTCCCGGCGTGGCAGGGTTCATGTTGAGCGCGTATTTGAACAAGTTGGGAATGCCATCGCCAGCGGGTGCCGCCAGATCAGCCGCGCTGCCAACTTCCTGAATCGTACTGAACGTCTGCTGACGCCATGCCTGCACCGTTGAGAGGGTGGTGAAGCTGGCGTCATTGCCATAATAGCTGTTGCCATAGCCGTCCGTGAGTTTCAGACGGAAGTGGTAGGTCGTTAGCGGCAGCAAGGGTGCCGCAGTTGCTGAGCTGTTCTGGGAAGTGCTCCCGCCACCGCCGCCAATAATAATAATCCCGCCGCCGTTACCTTTAATTATCCCCCCAATGCCGCCAATAATAGTTCCTCCGCCACCGATGTAAAAGTTTCCCGGCGTGGCCGTCTGCCCGTAGGCGGTCGTCAGGCCGTAGTCGAATGTGGCGGTGTAGCTGCCGTTCTGCGGGCTGTAGGTACCATTGAGCTGCGTGGTCATGGCATAGACGTACGTGGCGGCATTGGTGGTGACCGTGGGCGGAGACAAGGTGGTGAAGCTCACATCCTGCCCGGTGCTGGTTCCTTCGCCATTGGTCACGATGACGTGGTAGTGGTAGTGGTAGTGGTAGTGGTAGTGGTAGTGGTAGTGGTAGTGGTAGTGGTAGTGGTAGTGGTAGTGGTAGGTGGTGTTGGCCGTCAGCCCTGTCAGTAGATAAGTCGCGGTGGATGCCGTGCTCGTGGCAAAGGCAGACGGCACGGTGCACTGGCTGCCATAGGCGGTGGTGGGGCCGTATTCAAAAACGACGGTGGCCGGTGAACTGCCGGTTTCAAAGGAGGCATTCAGCGTTGCCGCTGTCGTCGCGATGCCCGAGGCACTCTGCGTTGTGGCCACAGGCGGCGTGGCGGGAGCTCCCGTGGTGAAGGTTTGATCTGGGCCGTAGATGACGCCCAAATTAGTGACATAGTAGCCATTTTGCACAAACTGCTCCGCTCGTATCCGAAAGTGATACGTCGTATTCGGCAGCAGGTGGGTAGTGGTCGCACTGTAGTCAGCGGTATTCAAACCTGTGAGAACATTCCCTCCCGATGGATAGACTGTCTGGCCGTAGCTGGTGGTTGTGCCGACGTCAAAGAAGATGCCGTAAGTGGCCGAACTGTTCGCATTGGCCGAGCCGTGCAAGACAGCGGAGACATCGGCGATGTTCGTTGCTGCGGCGATGGTGAGTGTCGGGCCGACCAGAGTGGTGAAGGTGGTATAGGCGCTGTAGGAAGTCCCCTGCCCGTTTGTGCTGCCATAACGGCAGGTGTAGGTGGTGCTGGGCAGCAGTTGTGTCAGTGTGATGGAAACCGCAGATCCAGCTCCCAGTGGTATGGTGGAGCCATAAGTCGTGGTTTGCAGCGGCCCGCCAGGAGCCTGATACTCGCAGAAAACAGTGGCCGCCGAACTGCCTGCATTGACGAAACTGTCCACCTCCACCCGAGTGACATCGGCGAAGCTTGCGATGATGTAGCTCACGGTCGGCGGCGTGCTGGCCGGTGCCGTGGTGAAGGTCATGTCCGGTCCATAGTAATGCACTCCCGTGCCATACGAAAAATAAACCCTGGCCCGATAATGGTAGGTCGTGGCAGGCAGCAAGCCGGTGACGTTTGCGGTGAAGGTTCCCGCGCTGGCGAGGCTTCCCGGTGTGGCTCCCAATTGGGTGCCGTAATTCGTTGTGGTCCCGAATTCAAAGTACAGCGAGGCTGCTGGGCTGGCACCATTGGGATCGAGTGATCCATTGAGTACGGCGGACAAATCCCCCACACTCGTGGCCGCTCCCGTGGTGACGGTGGGCACGGAGGCCGTGGTGAAGGTGTAATCCGCCGAGGTGACCGTACCCTGGGCATTGCTGAGCATGCAGCGCACATGATAGGTGGTGACAGGAGTCAACCCGGTCAGATCCACATATGGAGCGGCACCGGAGTAGTTTGGCGGGATCGTGGCCAGAGAGGTGCTGGAACTGTCATAGGCGGTGGTGGGTCCATACTGAAAGACCGCAGTGGTGGCCGAACTTCCAGAAAAGACCGGCCAGCAGCGCAACTGCGCAACGGTGTCCCCGATACTCAATGCACTCACATCTCCCGCCACGGGAGGTGTGGCAGGAGCACCCGTCGTGAAGGTTTGATCTGGACCGTAAAAAACTATGCTGCTGTCAAAGTAATAGGAAGCCTTGACTCGGTAATGGTAAGTCGTGGCAGGCAGGAGGCCCTGAGGTTGGGCGATCAGCGGAATGGTGCTGGTGTTGCTGACCAAATTGGTCGCAAAGACCGTCTGACCGTAAACCGTGGTAAGGCCATACTCGAAATAGACATTCAACAATAAACCGTCCTTCATCACCGTGCCGTTCAGCGTCGCGGCAAGATCGGTCACGCCCTTGGCTGCGCCCGTCACCAGCACCGGCCCCGATTCCATGGTAAAGGTGTTGTCGGCACTGTACACCGTGCCTTGAGCATTCACTGCCTTGGTGCGGTAATGATATGTGGTGCCCGGTGCCAGGCCCGTGGCTTTCGCGGAACACGTATTGTATGCCTGCACATCCTTGTCGATCATCGTCTGACTGACCACCACGGAGCCGTAGCTCGCTGTCAGGCCGTATTCATAAGATACTGTGGTCTGGGAACTGCCGGCAAAAATTGTGTAGGTAAGGAAGTTTGCCTCTGTCGGAGCTAGGCTTGTAGACCAAGCGAACGACACCCCCAGCACCGGCGGATCCGCCAGGGTGGTGAAGGTCATGTCGTTTCCCACGAAGGTGTTGGTCCCATCCGTGGCGGTGATGCGGAAGTGATATGTCGTGTTTGTGGCCAGGCCGGACGGGTGAAAGGAGCAGTTCTGAACACCTGTGCCGCTGAAATGGGAGGTGCCCTGCGTGAAGTTGCCATAGTTCGTGGTCAACCCATACTCCGCCTGCACAACAAACTGGCCGCCCTGGGGATCGATGGTGCCATTGAGTAAGGCATCGAGGTCCGTCACTTGGGTCGCTGCCGTGGTGGTCACCACGGGCGTCACCGCTCCTGCTGCCAATGCCACCGTGAAAAACAACACGACGAGCCAAGAAAACGGCATGCAGCGAAGCATTCGCAGATGGTGGAAATGGGCTTTGGAGCGGAAAGACAGCATTTTTTCGATTGTGGTCTTTTGCGCGGCTTTGGCAAGATGATTAGAGCGCCTACTCCGCCACCATCCGCAGAAATTGGTTCCTGCGGCGTGGGGCTTCTTTTGAACGACCCTGAGCATGGATCCGCCCTTGCACCCTCTGCGTCTTTTTTGTAACCTACTGCAATAATTCCTACCTAACGCCTCGTTTCAACCCCGCCATGAAAAACCGCTCGCGCCTTCTCTGCACCGCCCTCTCCATCAGCCTTTTGCTTACAGGCGGTCTCCATGATGCCGGCCTGGGACTTGGCCTCAGCGTTGGCCTCGGTGTCAAAAACGGTGACTTCTTTACCGGCAAGCAGTTTTGGCGTGGCAATGGCAAGATCGTCACGCTGCCGGATGGCAACAAAGTGCTCGAACTCACCTCCAACACCCGCGACATCGACTCGGCCTATCAAGAGCTTAAGCTCGGTACTCTCCCGGAAGTCGAGGTCAAATTCCGTGCGCGCTTCCTGGGTGACAAAGGGCAGATGCATGCCCGGCTCCTCCGCTCCAACGGTCGCAGTACCTACTGGACCTTTACCCTCCCGCCCGATGGTGCCTGGCGCGATGTGACCTTCAAATACACCCGCGAAAGCTTGAAAGACGAGCGCACCCTCTCGTTCGAGACCACATCTTACGTGGGCAAGCTCCAGATCGACGATGTTTGGGCTGGCGAGCCGGGCACCCACGTCTCCGTACGGCCTATGGAGAAGCCCCCAGTGATCCAGCCTGCAGCCCCTGGCCTCCCCATCATTCCTGGCACTGTGCCTGGCAAGCCCACGATTATCCCCGTGACACCCGCCCCAGCGACCGCGCCACGCCCCAGCGCCGAGCTTGACCGCCTCCTGGATGCCCTGCCTGAGAACCTGCGCCTGCCGCTCAACGATAGTGCCCTTCCTGAAGAGACCCTGGCGGCCATCAATGCGTGGTTTGCCAAAGAAATGCTGAACAAGATGGTGCAGATGACCTTCGTCATCCACACCTCTGAGGTCGTGCCCAACGAGCCGGAAAAATTTCGCCTGCGTGCCGCCGATGGCCTGCTGAGCGGCAAGTACGCGCTCGTGCGCTTCCAGCAATTCTACGCCTACCTCCCGTCTGCTAACGCCACGGAGATCGCCAAGGAACCCCTGGGTGCCACGGTCACGCTTTCGGCGCGCATCGGCCGCTGCGATCTCAAACAATTCCCCAATGGCGTGCGCCTGAACGTGGATGTGATGGACAGCGTCTGGATCAAACAGAGCGGTGCGCCTAAGTAGAGTGGGGGAAAGTAGCCGCAGTGAGGCTATGCCCATCGTACTTGGGAGTGGTGGGTGACTCCGCCATCAGGAAACTCGGTTGATGCTTGATGGGCTATACTGCTGCCCATCACTCATCTTCAAAAAAGCTCCCTCTGAAAATGCAGGTTTATGATGCGTAACCGTTTTTGGTGTGTCAGGCGAAGAAGAAACAAGCGGAACGCAATGACCGTTGCGCAGGCGGCTTGTCTCTTCATCTGGTAAGCTACCCTCCTACCCCATGCTCGCTCGATACCTCATTTCGTTGCTTCTGAGCCTCGGCATTGTTTGCGGCTTCCTCGTCAAGCTGCCGTTTGCTACGCTCTCACAGGTGAGTGCGGGAACCGCGTTTGAGGAAACTTGGACGGCGGACTTCACGCTGCCTGCCGTGACGCAGCAGGGCTATTACCTGATCGATGGCAAGATGAAAGCCTACCTGGAAAAGGGCCTGACGTTTGTCGGCACGGGTGCAGCGAGAGTTCGCTCCGCCACCTTCAAGCTCAACCCGAAGCAGGTCAGCGTGGGTTCCGGTAAATCCCATGCCACAGCACCGGGCGCGAGCCTGGTCGCGCAAGTGGCCTGGGAGGTCCCAGCCGAGGCTGCCGATGGGGAGAAGGGAGCCATCCACATCCAGTTCCCCACATTTACGGACGTCCAGCGAGTCAACGCGGACTTTTACAGTGAGCGCATTCAGAAGACGGGGGAGGAATGGGTCTTCCGCGAAGTGACGGCTTATCGGAGCGATACCTCGCTGGCGCTGGGACGGTATCGTTTTGTGTCCGTAGCGGGCCTGTCCATCGTGTTCTTTTTCCATGGTATTTGGTGGTTGTTCATGATCGTCAAGGAACGACGTGCGCGGCTCGCGGCTCTGGGCCAACTGTCTGGGAATCGCCCAGGGTGCGCTTTCTGGCCCAGCCCCACGGGCGCGTGGTGGGGGTGGACGATTACCCTGGTGCTGATCCATGCCCTCGGCGCTCTCTTCGCCGCCGCCAGCATCAGCAGGGACTTTATGAGTTCGGTCATTGCCACGGTACTGATGACGATGCAGGTCATCAGTGTCGTGGTGGGGGTGGTGGTGGTCTTGATGGCAAGGGCCAAAGAAGACACCGCTACAACCAACGACAACAGGCTCGTCACTGGGCACTGGATGAAGGGGAGTAAGCCTCTGAGATCTTTCAGCAATACGCCCGGGCAGGATCGCGTCATTCGCGACATCGCCGTGCTGCGCGTGCCGTTCACGCTGCGCCTCCGAGAGGCTACGGGGTCATGGCAGAGGGCACGGGAAGTGATGGCGGAAGGGGAGGTCCTGGAGCTTTTCACCGCGCTGGCGCAGGCCGCAGGTGTGGAGCCTCAGTTGGGCATGAATGTAGACGGCTACCACATCGAGTTCCAGCGAGAGATCAGCGAGGAGGTGGGGATCAAAGGCCGCATGGACCTATCTTTTGATGATCCCATACCCTTCTTGAAGGTCTTCGGTTGCTTCCGGTTCATCCATAAAGCGAGCGAAACAATCCGCTATGGTGCCATAGGGCGGGCTCTTCTTGGGCTGACAGCTTTGGAGCTTTTGACTGGCGGCGTGGCGGTCTATTACCACACAGAGCTTCTGCCGACCTTGTTAGTGCTGTTCTACATCGGGATGGTGGTGAAACTCGCGGGCTTGATTGTCTGGCATAATAAGCGCCTACGCGCGCGGCGCTCTGAGTCAACGCGCATGGTGACCGAGAGCTACCAGAAGCCGGACGCGCCCGGTGCCGAAGAATTTCGCCAGTTTGCCGAGGGCGTGTTTCTCGCGCTGGGTGAAACCAAGGGGGTGAGCGTGGGGGAGGTGGCGCTGGAAAGTTCGTTCTCGTTTGCGTCCCGCCCTTCTTGGCTGGAGGGCATTGATGCTGAGCTGCAGCCGCTGGGCAGTTGGATGCAGAACGAGTTCCGGAAACGGCAGATGGAGCGCCACTGATGGAGTCAACGGCTGCGCATCACCCATCTTCAAAAGTGCCCCCACTTCAAATGCGGTCGCGGATGCTGCGCTCCCTTCGCTCGAGCACGACAAGGACGGCGGACCTTTTTGGGTGCCTGCGGCGTGACAGACTCGAAATCACGGACCCGCACAGCGGTTCCCTACCAGCCCTGAGGCATCACGCCGCGCAGGGCGGGTGGGGATGCGCTGTGCGCGTCCCTAGAATGCTCCATCCCAGCGCGCACTGCTGACTCACACGTGCGCCCCTTCAGAGGCCCCTGAGGCTGACATGCGGGCATTTGCATCCTCGCTCGTATTCGCCACACTACGGGCCATGCGCTTGCTACTTTGCTTCCTGCTTCTCGCGTCCAACGTCCTGCACGCGCAGCAGCCTGCTGTGCCGGAGCGCAAGCTGGAGTCCCTGCTGCTGATGCCGGAGCCGAAGGTCTTGCGCGGGCCTTATTCCACGACGCTTTTTAATGCGCAGCGGACGGTGTTCACCTGCTACCGCGAAGCTGCCGGGGCGCTCAATGGCGTGGAAGCTTACACGGCGGACACCTTCAAAAAACTTGGGATCAGCGTGGAATCTTTTGCCACACGCGCCAAAGCCGCTGCGGACAAACGCCTGCTGCTGCTGCGGCCCGAACTCATCAAAGGTGAGGACGGCAAGATCGCCTACGCGGTCTATCGCGGTGACTCCCCGCTCTACGCGACGCTGCTGGTGGCCCCTTCCCTGCCGAAGATTTTCGCGGAGTTGTTTGGGCCGGAAATCTGGGTGGTGACGCCTGACCGCCACTCGCTGTATGTCTTCCCCGCCAAGGCGGAGTTGCTGCAGGACTTTACCGCCGACCTGGCCGAGCGCTACACGAGCGACCCTTTTGCAACGAGCTGCGAAATCTTTTCGGTCAAGGCCGGTGCCGAGCCGCAGGTGGTCGCCTCTTATGTGGGAGCGGAGAACTAGCCTCAAGGAAGTGGTCGATGCCGTGAGGTAGAACGGTCTTCCCCACGCGAAGGCGCTGCTGCTCCCGCAGGCCGGATAGAGGGCTGTGGACTGACACCACGCTGGCCCCCGCGAAAGCGGTGCCGCCGATGCAGGCTTGCGCCGTGCATCTCTGTCACCGCAGTCCAAGACGCTCCGCGTTCGCGTGGGCGATGGAGCATCAAGGGCAGCGATACAATCCAAATCTGGCAACTTTGCCGTTCTAAGCCGATTTCTGACTGTCTTTGAACGGCAAGCGCGGCCTGATGTTCCATATCGGGATGCCTGGCGATTTAGTATTACCCGTTGAACAGCAAGACATTAGCGAAGCAGACGTCGTGGCGACGATGCGCCAGCATTTGGAGGGGCATTTTCCGCTGTCCTGCCCTGTGTGCGAGAAGCGCTATGACACCCTGCGGGATTATCTGCTAGAGACGGAGCAACAGGGAGATGCCATCCCGTTTGACGCGGAACTCGGCAACTGGCACCCCCTGCGCCCGCTGGGATCGGTCACTCTGGCGAATTGCCGCTGCGGCAATACCCTGGGGCTGAGCTCTGAGGGCATGCCGCTGCCGCGGCTCTGGCAGTTGATGAACTGGGCGAGGATCGAAATTCAAAAACGGCAGCAGACTCCTCGCGAACTGCTCAACTATTTGCGCGGGGAGATTTTCACCCAGGTGCTGGGGGAGTCGGGGGTCCGATGAGGGGGCCTTTGAGCGGTGAGGGGTTGATGGGTTGCGGTGAGCACCGTGGGCTGCGTGTCGTGAATGCTAGGTTTGAATGGCCCTCCATTTAGGCGTACATAATACCAGTCATTTTCTACAGTCGAGTTGGGCGGGAGAACGAGTTCATCGCGGGCATCGGTTGTGATGGCCGAGATTGGAGCACAGCCCCCGCGATGGCCGTTAGTCCGATATTCAGGACGGCGATTGCTGCAGCTTCGACTGGCAGTCGAAGCCCTTGCCCCGGAATCTACAGATAGCGATTCAAGCGACTACTCGTCCTCGATCCCGCTGAAGAAATCCGTGATGGTCTTTCCGACTCCCCAAGCCAGCCGCGCCAGCACATGCACGCCAGGAATCGTCTCACCGCCCTCGATGCGGCTGATCATGTCGCGCGAGACACCGCACTTCATCCACAGCGCATACATGCTCAGACCGCAGGCTTCCCGGAGTTCCTGAAGCCGACGCGGCAGCCGCTCGCGGATGCGCTCGGCGTAGTCGTGGGCGTCGTGGTTGTCCGGCGCGGTGGGCATGGTGGTTCATCATTCGGTTGACGGACTGGTGAAAAAGGAACCTCTGCGAACTTTAGCGGCGGGCATCGCTTTTCTCGGCCTCAAACAAGGCATTGAAGTAGTCATAGGTGGGCACGCGTGAGCCGTCGGGACGGATGAGCCAGTTGCCCACGCATTGCTCGGCAGTGGCCATGACGCCGGGCGGGAGGCCTTTGCCTTCGTATTTGCCGCCCATTCGCAGATCGTTGTCGTAAATTTGCCAGTGGATCATGTAGCGCACACCGGCGCGCAATGCGGCATCGACCATGCGATGTAGCGCGTAGAAGGCCGCGCCCGAGGTGTCGCCTTGGTAAGCGGGGTAGTTCTTTTTGATTCGTTCGAAGCCATCCTCGCTCGCGCCGAACTCGCCGAGCATGAGGTTCTCCGTGCCAAAGATGCCATCGTGGGGTGCCTTGCTGGCGAGGTATTGTAGGCGATCAAAGAGGCCGTCCTCTTTGCCGGGTCCCCAAGTCTCCCATGAAGAAAGACTGTAGAGATCGCAATGCGTCTTCGGCACCACTTTGTCCACGACGAGCGGCTTGCCCTTTTCGTAGAGCTTGCCTTCGGCGAGGTCCTTGATGGAGGGAACGAAATTGACCTCAAAGGCATGCAGCACTTGCACGCCATCTGTGCCGCAGTCTCGACGCGCTTGCTCCACGGCGGTTTGACGCGTGTTGATCCAATCGCACATGCCTTGATAGGCCGTGTCCCAGGTGTCGGGGTTCGAGTCCTTCAGCGCGTATTTCATCACGTTGTCGGCCTCCCAGTTTTGCAGCACAAACGTTTTGCCGGTGCCGCGATAGCGAGTGAGCAGGTGCTTGGCGAGGCGATACACTTGATCGTGAACCTTTTGCTTGTCCGTCGTGGTCAGCCCCTGCTGCCAAAAGTTTTTGCGCATCCCGAACTCTTCGGTTTCCAGCACGACGGTGTGAAACGGCATGGCGAAGACGGCCTCATAATAAGGTGTCTTTGCCAGTGCTTCGAGGTCTGGCACGTCCCTGGGCCACTGGCTGTGCCAGCGATACTGCTTCTCATAGATGGAGTAGAACCAAAGCTTGAGCACCCTTGCTCCGAGCGCGTGCACCGCCTCCGCGCCTTCGATGAGAAAGGGTTTGTCCGTGAGCGCATACTGCCCGTTGACGTGCGTGACACCGAGGATGTCGGAGATCTTCCGCCCATGCAGCAAGGCGCGGGTTTCTGATACCGCGTCGGCTATGGAGAGCTTCTTGGCGGGTCCGGCATTCGTTGGATCTTCACCGGCGAAGGTTGTGTAGGCAGCAAGGATGATTGCGGACGTGCCGTGGAGAATGACACGACACCATTTCGTGAGAGGTGAACTTGTTCTCATGACGATCCTTCACTTCAGCACCACATCAGAAAGCACCACCGTATCCGAGGTGACTGGCAGATGAGAACAAAAGCCGATGCCGACGTAGAACGGGCCTTCGAGATGCAAGTCGGAGGTGGTCTCGACTTGATGCAAAGGCTCGCCATTGAGGCTGACCAAGAGCGTGAAGGTGTCGCCCCGCTTCTCGATGCCGAGTCGGATCGGTGGTGCGTCGGCGGGTCGATTGTCGGCCTTCACACGGCAGGCTTCGACGATCTTCGCGCCTTTCTCTGGGCGCTGGGCCAGATGGATCAACCCGCCGCCATGCAAGGCGACCATGATGGTCTTTGAATCATCGTTGAGGTCCTGGCGAAACATCAGCACGGCTTTTCGGTCGTAGTAGCCCTCGCGGTTCGGAAACGTGATGGTGGCGCTGAGCGAGGCATCGCCGGACATTTGCTTCCAGGCATAGCGGCATTCGTCGCGCTGATACCAGATGTTATAGCTGGCCGAGGTGAGCCGGTATTGTCCGGTGCGGGCATTGTAATTGGCGTTGCCCGGCAGCAGCGGTCCTCCGACATCGGCCTGACCTTCGAAGATGCCCAGTGGCTGATTGATCGTGACGGTGGGGCGATGAAAATCCGCCGGGGGCGGCACCTGCTTGTGAGGGTTCGGCTTCGGCATGCTGGGCAATGACCAATCTGGCGGCACCGGCTTGGTGACACTGACGAATGCCAGCTTCTTGCTGTCGGGCGACCACGAAGGAACATTGAGCGTGCCTTGTCCGCCGAAGAGTTTCGCCAGCACGCGAATCTCCCCGCCAGCGACAGGCATCAGGCGCAGCATCACGTCACGGTTTTCGGGATGCTCATCGGGGATCACGTCTTTGCCGAAGCTGATGAAGACCATCCATTTTCCATCCGGTGAGAGATGCGCGAACCAGTTCCGATATTCATCCGCGACCACTGGCTGCTGCTCTGAGCCATCCGGTTTCATGCGCCAGATTTCCATCGTGCCATTGCGCTCGGAGTTGAAGTAAATGTAGCGTCCGTCCGGCGAATACTCTGGGCCATCATCGAGGCCGGGATTGGTGGTCAGCCGCTTCTCCTCACCGCCAGCGGTGGGAATGGTATAGACATCGAAGTTGCCATCGCGCTCGGCGCAGTAGGTCAGCGTCTTGTCATCGGGCGACCAGCCATGCCAGTAGGACGGCGAGAGCGGAGTCACCAGCCGCGCTTCACCGCCATTGATGGGCAAAACATAGATCAGCGATTTCTTGTCATCGCCCCTTGAACTCACAGCGAGCTTGGCGCCGTCGAAGGAAATGCCGTGGTCGTTGTTGCACTTCTTCGCCACTCCGGTGTCGAGCAACTGCGGCTTGCTGCCCGGCTGGATCGCTGGCTTGTCATCGCTGGTGATGGGCAACTTGTAGATGCCGCCTTTGAAATTGAAGAGCAGGAACTTGCCATCGCGCGACCAGTTCGGTGCCTCGATGTGATCCCGCGTGCGATACACGACGTTTCGTTCTGCGGAATCAATGCCGATGGTCTCCAGCGAGTATTCCAGGCCTGCGGGTGCATTGGCCGGAGCACTCTGTTGAGCGTGGGCGCATAGCACGCTCGTCATCAGCAACGCAGCGGCGGATGCGTGTCGAACCGCCGAGGTGCAGCAGTGAGCAAGTGGGTGAATGTGGGTGGTTGGATGCGTCTTCATGAGTTCACGTCACGGTGGTTGGAGTTGCGATGGAATGAGCTTTGAAAGGGGCGAACCTCACGGTTTGGTCTGTGTCAGCTTTTGCGGATGCTCTCGCGCATTCGTGCGCAGCGCCATTCGCACATCGTCCGCGTAGTGACCGGCAAAGGTGACGACGCCATTCACCCGCGTTTCATCGCCAGCGATGGCTTTGAGCTCCACGACGAGGAAATCCGTGTCCGGTGGCACAATGAGACTGCCCGCCACGCGCTGCCACGTCTTCGGATCACCATCCGCCACCACTCGCCAAGTGCTGTAGGCCAGCTCTTGGTGCACCTTTTCCTCCCAACTCTTGCGCACAACAGAGGGCTCACCTGCGAATGCCCACATGCTCGCTTCAAACTTCGACGGCGTGCCTGAAGCTTCACGGATGCAGTTGAACCACGCCGACCAATCCACCACCGCCGTGCCGCTGGAGATAGCCTCGCGCCACGGACGGATGTCGATGAACTGATACATGTTCCCGTGGTAGGCTCGCGATGGGAAGCCATCTTTCGAATCCGAACGCAGGAAGCGGAACATGCGCTTGCCCTCATGCGGCACAATGCCTTGCTGCTCGCCGACGATCTCCGAGTAGTCACCGCTCCAAACGCCGAAGCGCAACGGAATGCCATCCGCCAGCGGTGTCACCGGTTCCTCAAAGCCACCGTTCACAAGATTCAACACCCGCTCCACCATTCGTGGCATCGAATACCCAAACACGAGCGAGGTGCAGAACATCCCAAACACAATCCCCGCCGCAGCGGCGGTGAGTGGACGCCAGGAGAGCCAGGGCAAGCGCGTCTGACGAGCCATGCTTGTTGCTGCGCCCGCCACCGCCATTTGCTGGAGCTTGCGGCGCTTGAAGGAACGTCGGAGGTCCACATTCAGCTGAGTCCGCGAGGCCAGATAGACCAGAGCTTCGGGATCGGTTTCCAATCGCTGAAGTAACAGTGCCTGCTCGGATTCCGGCAAAACACCGTCGAGATAGAGGTCCACAAGTTGGCGTTCGGAGTCAGTCATAAAGTCATCCTGGAGAGTTCGTTGTTCACGCAATCGGCGACCAGATTGCGAATGCGAAACAGCATCACCCGCACGGCACCAGCGGAGGACTCGATGGCCTCTGCTACGCGCTCCATGGGCGCGTCATCCTCGTAGCGTAGCGCCAGAAGTTGCCGCGACTTTTCCGGCAGTTTATCGAGACAATGCTCCAGCGCCTCGTGCCGTGCCGTGCGCTCTGGCTGCTGATGCAAGAGCGCCTCGGCGAGCTGGTCCATAAGCGCTTCAGAGAACACCAGCC
>TBL_comb48_EPIDRAFT_1001950_pt1 | contig 14670 bp, 20 predicted proteins | sample TroBogEpilimnion_37_FD_10681 | JGI IMG/M metagenome (IMG submission 10681)
GGCTGATGAAGTAGAGGCGCACAAGAAAAAGTTGGCGCAGGAAAAAATCGACAAAGATATTTTGGCGTACAAGCAGAAGAAGGCACAAGAGGCCATCGCTGCAAGATTAAAGAACAAGAAGTAATAGCGCGCCTTTAGGCGCTAATCGGCACATATGATAGGATCACCACATGGAACTGGACGAAGAGCGCGTTAACCTGCTTGTTTGCAAGACTTGTAAGACCATTGAAGAGATTCCTTACGCTAAGAACGGTAAGTATCTTGGTGAAGGCAAATACGATCAATCAGAGAACCCTTTTCTAGAATCTGCCGTATCCCCACACGAGCGTGGCGGCCATATGGGCATGCTTACAGACGTTAACTTTGTTTATTGGATGACCCCAAAGGTAAAAGCCTCCATTATTGCTCAAATTAAAGAGCAGTTCACAGGTAAGAGCAGCCCACTAACCGCTGGTCTTGACGCATTTGGCACTAACTTTTACGAGACCAAAGATAACTATAGTCAAGATGCTATGTCGTGCTGGCAACTGCACAATAGAACTACTGATTGCAGTGATTACAAGAACGATAGAAAACTACTTGATGCTGGCACAAGCAAAGAGCGTAAAGCAGAAGGCCTTGGTAAGTCAACAATTAAAGTCTATCTATGTGATTTCTGTCCTGTAAAGATGGAAGTGCAGAAGAAGGCTATGAAGGCCAAAGGTCTAGACAAGTAACCTTTGCCCCTTTACTAACGAGTTTAGTAGGTATACTGTAACTACATAGCTAGGTAAAGGCGGGTAATATGTTCATTGAAATGTCCTGTTCTTGTGGAGCATCATTTCAGTCTGACTCAGATGAGAATGAAACCCTAGCGCTAATGTGGGGTCACCGTTTTGCTACCGCACATCAAGACTGCGGTTTTATGGTTAAAGCCCAAGAAGAAGTAGAGGAAAAAACCAAGCGCTATGACATTACCTACAAAGAACAACGCGAAAACGAACTATAATATCTGAATGGACTTGTACGCAGCGCTCGCCAAACAAGCCACACCTGTAACCTTAGAGCCGTCTGAGACCTCATACTTCAGCGCTCCTGGTGCTGGTCTAGACCCACGTCTATTTAGAGATAACAAGTTCGTTCCATCAGTTCGCGCCTCTATTCTTCGTATTCTATTCGACCATCTGCGCAATCATTATTACAACCCAGAGGCCTATACAACTGTATGGATTGCCGGCTCTGGTGTGAGCTACCAATGGACAGCTTCCCGTACTCCAGCTGATCTAGACTGCTTGGTAGGTATTAATTACCTTATGTTCCGCCAGTCTAATCCAGAGTACAAAGCGCTTAGCGATAAGCAAATCGCAGATATGTTTAACACCGACTTCCGTAAGGATCTGCACCCGTTAACCTCTAACTTCTTGGATGCTTATGAGCTAACCTTCTTTGTAAATGTTAAATCGGACATTCTTCAGATCAAGCCTTATGCGGCGTACTCACTAACTAATGATGACTGGACTGTACATCCAGAGATTAAAGCGCCACCAAAGAATAAAGCACTAGAGCAAAAGGTCGCCAAAGATACATCTATGACCTTAGATATTCTGTCACGCTACTCAACCGCGCTTAATTCGATTGCTAACGCACCTACTGATACTGCTCGTAGAAACGCAGAAGCAACGTTAAAGTTAGCGGTAGAACAAGGTGTTGCACTGTTTGAAGAGATTCACGGCGGTAGAAGTAGTGCATTTAGTCCATCTGGGTTAGGATACACAGACCCAGCTAACTATCGTTGGCAAGCGGGTAAAGAGGCTGGCACTATTCAGGCCTTACGTAAACTAAAAGATATATCAACAAAGAGCAGAAAAGAGTTTGAGGCTCAGACATATGGTATGGAACTACCAGATGTTAATACCTTAATACGCCGAGCAATCGGCGGCAGATAACACAATTCGTAATTTAGTAGTAGGGTACAACTCGTGGCAACACTTATGTTTATTGATGGCGTTCTTCGTAACCCCATAACTAATGCCCCCATACCTCAAGGTATGTCCCTTTATCGCATCCTGAAAGAGAAGGGTCGCGTTCTACTACTATGTTCACACAAAGAAAAAGATGACCGCTGGTTGCGTGAGAACAAGACTAACCTAGTAGATGACCTAATCGGTTTAGAGATGACTGCGGGTGTCGAGTGGCCCGAGTTGCGCCAAGTAGAGTATTGTCGCGGACAACAGAGCGGGGTTGAGCTGGTAATAACCGCTGATCCAGCATTAGCCGCTAAACTACTCGAGATTGGTTTAACCAGCCTTATGTTCCTTCACCCAGTCTATATGGATGAGAAGTTCCGTCCAGATGGCAGGCAGGGCGCAAAGTCGTGGGCAAAGATTAAGAGCGAGATCATAAGCCAGCAGGAGACCTTTGTAGAGGATCACCGCATCCAATGAAGATCGTATTCCTTGGGGCAGAAGTCCCCAGCAACCGTACCCTTTTAGAATCCACGGGGGCCACGCATGTCGGGGTCAGCTTTTGGGGNCTTACCAAGCGCGGTTTACCNCAGAATAAGGCCTATCTACTGAAGAATTACTTCAAAGACCATTTTTACATCTATGTATACCCCGGCATCCCCAAAACTGAGAAGCTCACAGCTGATGAGCTGATCGAGTTTGCGGCTGAGTACGAGGACTTTATTGCAAACAACATTGACCGCATCAATATGTTCAGCGAAATAGCTGCGGATGAGGAGTTTGTAGCGCAGCAGCGTAAGTCAGCTTGGTCTCAAGTACCGCCCAGTAAGTTCCTGCCCGCTTGGAGCCCTGAATCTGGATTTGCTGAGCTTAATCTACTCGGAAGTAACTACCTAGACATAGCCATCCCTGGAGAGGTTTTAGAAGATAACCAGCAGCTCATAACTGTAATGCGAACACTTGTTCGTAAGCACGGCACCCGTTTTCATGTCCTTGGCTCGGCTAAGCCCGATACTCTACGGCAGATTGCCGCTGAGACGGCCAGCACTATGTCGTGGCTATCACCTATGAGGAACGGTGAAACTATCGTCTGGGACGGTACAAAACTGGTACGCTACCCAGCCCGTATGAAAGATCAGGCTCGCCCTAGATACAGGAATGCCTACCTCAAAGCAGGGTTAGATGTAGATAAGATTCTGGAAGATGATGATAAAGAAGTCTGCCGTCTGGCGGTCTGGTCTTACCAGCAATATGAAGCGAGGTTAAACGGAATGACCCCAGACGATAATGAGAAGTTATATGATAATAACGACTTACAGGTGAGTGAAGAAAGTGGAGAAACTACCCTCGCTAATAGTGATAAGAAGGGTGTTCCTGCGCGGAAGTTAGAGCCAAGAACTCCTGAAGAAATGGGCAATTTACCTGTCTTTGGATACGATATGAAGCAGGTTGTTGAGAGCGAAAATGGGGTAGAAGTATTCAAAGAAGTCCCTGTCGTTCAGTCCCAATCAGTCAGCCTTCGGGTCTGTGATACTTGCTTTGTAGCCGCTACTTGTCCTGCATTTAAGCCTCAATCTGTATGTGCATTTAAGCTCCCAGTAGAGGTTAAGACCAAAGATCAACTCAAGTCCCTAATTAATGCAATCATTGAAATGCAGGGTCAAAGGGTCGCTTTTATGCGTTTTACTGAAGAAATGAATGGTGGATACGCTGACCCCAACGTATCAAAAGAGATAGACCGACTGTTCAAATTGATTAAAACCACTAAGGAATTGGATGACTCTAGAGAGTTTATTAGGATGACTGTTGAGCGCCAAGGGAGTGCAGGAGTCCTCTCCTCTATCTTCGGTGATAAGGCAAATGTCCTAAAAGAACTACCTGCAAATGGGCTGGATGAGAACCAAACTACCGAGATAATCAAAGACTTAACCGCCGAGTAGCTAAACGAAGTTATCAGATAATAAGAGAGTTTTAGAAAGGAAACTAGGGTGTCTAGCGTAGAAGGTAAAGAACCGCAAAATTGGCATAATTGCGGTACGCACTCCGGCTATCAAAGCCATAGAAAACGAGGAGAAATTGCCTGCAATTCTTGCCGAGCCGCCAACACCCTTTACCGAAAAAACTGGGGTAATAAAAACAGAGAAAGAAGCAATCAGATAGCCTACAACTGGGGTAAAAATAACCCCGATAAAGTACGAGGTTACATGAGAAATGTGGCTCGTGTTCGTAGGGCTAAAAAACTATTAGTTGAATCTGACACCTATACTCAAGAAATGATCTTAGAGTTATATGGCTTTAACTGCCATATATGCTCAAAAGAAATTGACCTTAAAGCACCTCAGCACCCAAAATGGGGTGAAGGATGGGAGTTAGGTTTACAGTTAGATCATGTTGTTCCGTTATCCAGCGGGGGTAACGACAAAATAGAAAATATAAGACCCGCTCACGCTAAATGTAACATCTCAAAAGGAAGTAAAACTGCTAGCACTCTGTAGTAGTACCTTCTCGCTGAACCCAAAGATTTTTGCCCCTAAACTATCAAATCCCCCTAGAGAACCGAGGAAAAAATGGCACTGTCCTTTCGTCTTGCAGACGACTTTGTATCAGGTTATAAATCAAAGAAAGTTCCTTGGGGTTATCAAGATGCCGCTGGTAATTCGGTTGGGGAGATTACCTTTCTAAGAACCTACTCCCGACTAAAGGAAGATGGCACTAAGGAAACTTGGGTTGATGTATGTGAGCGCGTCATCAATGGTATGTATTCTATTCAGAAAGACCATTGCAAGAGCCAGCGCCTACCTTGGAATGATGCCAAAGCTCAGGCTTCGGCTAAGGAAGCCTTTGACCGCCTCTTTAATCTAAAGTGGACACCGCCCGGCCGAGGTCTATGGGTTATGGGTACTCCTCTCGTAAATGAGCAGAAGAACTCAGCCGCTCTCCAAAACTGCTCTTTTGTATCCACCGAGTCTATGAGCAAGAACAACCCTGCCAAGCCATTTGCTTTCTTGATGGAAGCCTCAATGCTTGGGGTAGGCGTGGGCTTTGATGACAAGGGCGCGGATAAAGACTTCACTATCTACGAGCCTAAGTTACCGCCCGTCACCTACCAGATTCCAGATACGCGTGAGGGGTGGGTTGAGTCTGTATCTATGCTAATCAACTCGTATCTGCGCCCAGAACAAACAATCTGCGACTTTGATTACTCGATAATTCGACCTGCGGGAGAGCCAATCAAAATCTTTGGCGGCACAGCCGCTGGCCCAGATCCGCTCATTAAATTGCACGACCATATCCGTAAGATATTCGAAGGTAGGGCTGGTCAGAAGTTAACTAGAGTAGATATTGCCGATCTTGGCAATCTAATCGGGGTCTGCGTAGTTTCCGGCAATGTCCGCCGCTCGGCTGAGCTGCTTATGGGGCGCTTAGATGACCAAGACTTCCTTAATCTAAAGAACTCTAAAGTATATCCTGAGCGTAATTCCTACGACCCTGCTGCTCCTGGATGGGCTTGGATGTCTAACAACTCAGTAGAGGTTAGCGTCGGCTCTAATCTAGACTCCATTATTGACGGCATTGCTCTCAATGGTGAGCCTGGAGTCATCTGGATGGATGTAACTCGTAAGTATGGGCGCTTGGCTGACCCAATCAACAACAAAGACTGGAGAGCGGCGGGCTACAATCCTTGCGCTGAGCAATCTCTAGAGTCCTACGAATGTTGCACTTTGGTCGAAACTTACCTCAATCGTCACGACTCTATTGAGGACTTTAAGCGCACTCTCAAGTTCGCTTACCTCTATGCCAAGACAGTTACTCTCTTGCCTACGCACTGGGAAGAAACCAACGCAATTATGCAACGCAATCGCAGAATCGGAACTTCTATGTCGGGAGTGGCTAACTTTGCAGATAACAAAGGACTTCCCGCTCTCCGTCAATGGATGGACGAAGGCTACGGAACTATCCAAAGTTATGATAAGGGTTACTCTGAGTGGCTTGGTATCCGCGAGTCTATTAAGACTACAACTGTAAAGCCTTCGGGAACTGTGTCTATCCTTGCAGGTGAGAGTCCAGGAGTTCACTGGTCAGTTGGCGGTAAGTTCTTCTTGCGCGCTATCCGCTTCCGCAATAGCGACCCTATGTTGCCTCTTTTTACTATGGCGCAATATAGAATCGAACCAGCAAGCGAAGACCCACAAGGTACTTCTGTTGTGTTCTTCCCAGTAGAGTCTGACGCTCGGCGCTCAGAAAAAGACGTTTCTATCTATGAGAAGGTGGCTCTCGCGGCTACTGCTCAGAGATATTGGAGCGACAACTCTGTGTCGGTTACTGTGTCGTTTGACCCTGAGAAGGAATCTAAAGATGTGGGAACTGTTCTTCATCTCTATGACGGACAACTAAAAACTGTTTCCTTCTTGCCTTCGGGTAACACAGTTTATCCTCAAATGCCTTACACACAGATTACTGCTGAGGAGTACGAGAACTATCGTATGACTCTCTTTCCTATTGACTTTGCTGGCGTGTACGCTGGTATGGCTGCTGACGCGGTGGGCGAAGCCTATTGCACCACAGACGCTTGCGAAGTAAAGTTGATTAAAGACAATCAGTAATCTTTCTCTCTCTCAATAGAAAAACCCCCTGTGAGTAGCAGGGGGTTTTTAACTTATTAGGCGCAGGTACGGCTAGGTGAAAAGAGATTTACCATAATGACCGCCCTTAGCGTTAGAAAGGTTAGACTCGCTTTAACGCCTAATAAGTTCTCAACTAAAGTTATTTACTGTGTGGAAGAATGCTTCTGTGAAAGATAGGGTAAGGGTAGCAAAGTCGTGTATGTGACTCTCTCCTTTACCAGCGGAGTCCTTTAGATACTCCTCTAAGGCTACCGCGTATCTCTCTACAAATGCTTTGGGAGTGCCGTACTTAGAATCATCTAAGTGGTCTTTACTACCCTTGACGCTATTCATAATCTCGTCAACATCTCTCCCTGAAGGGTTGTGCCAATCAGCGTTGAGATTATCTTCCATTAGAGCGCTACCTTGTAGTCAATAGAGCCAGCGATCAGGGTTGGCTTTTCATTAGCGTCTGCTTGAACAACGCTGAACTTGAGGCTCTTTCTTCCTGTAATCTCTACTAACTCAGCCTTGACCCAACGCTTACCAGCAGAGGCGTTAGACCACGCGCTTACTTTAGAGTTTGTCTCTCCATTTTCGTCACGAATTGCAACTCGGCATAGCCAAGAGCCACCCTTTTCTAGATTCTTCTCTAGTGTTGCGGTAAATGTACGAGTTACTTTCTTAGCCATTTTCTATCCTTTTCTATTCTGTGGGGTGATCTTACTAGCCTTAGCCCTGTGGGGCAAGCGTGGGTTTGTGTTGGGCTCTCCTGCGTGGGGTCGCCTTCTTTGTGGCTCTCTCTTTTGCCGGAGTTTTTGCTGGAGTGGTTTTATGCTGCTTGGCATTGTGTTTGGAGAGTTCTAGGTGGGCAAATCTACTCTTGACTTCTAGTTTAGATTTGCAGGTCGGGCAAGTGATCTCTCTAGTAACCATTTAGGCAATCCTCTCCTTGTGTGTGCTTGGGTAGGGCTTTCTGCATTTCATATAGGGTTGGGGTATAGAGCATAGAGCCACAGGCTGAACACTCATAACTCCATTCATCAGCACCAAAGTCGTGCTGGAATCCGTTATTGTTCATCTACTTCTATCCATACGAAGCCCTCTTGGTGGCGTGTAATTTGCCCAAGAATCTCAAACCATTGGTCATCTACTTCAGCAGTTATCTTGTAAGTCATTATCTTATCCTCTCAATTCACCTAGTTTCCAATTACATACTGGTCGTCACCAAGACCGATCTCTACTGAAGTGACCTCAGGGGGCATTACATATAAATCTACATTTTCTACTATATCTAAGGTAAGCAGGGCTTCCTCAATATCTTCCTCATCTGCCCCCCACATCTTGCGCGGTTCATCAGAGGTATCATCAACATCTAATATAAGAATTACTTTACGCTTCATTATTTATCTTCCATATCTGTACCGCACTCAAAGCAGGTTTGACCCCTGCTAACTTCTATCTCTCTCACTAACTCAGGATTATCTATTATGCCCCTGAGTAAGCCGTCACCATAGCACTCAGAGCAAGTGATATAGCCGTTGGCTTCGTAACCAATCACAACGCGCTCTCCGCGTCTGTCTTGCCTTCCTTAATACACTCCGAGCAGACAAACCATTGTCCGTTATCATCAAACCATAAGAAGTCTGCCGTACCTTCGCAGAAGATACACTCTCTATCTTCCTTTGGCTCTTTGCATTTGTGGGTTTCCCACACGCCTTCGGCTACTTCATCACCGCACCAATTACAGTTCATCTTCGCTCTCCTGTATCTGCCACATCTCAATAGCGTCAAACTCTAATGGCAGGGGCAGTTTAACTTGGTCTAGTAATTCTCCAAATTGTTCTATGCCTAGTGTTTCGGCGCGCTCATCATCAGGCGCTTCTATTTCTACATCAAAGTAGATACTAGACTTTAGTTGGACTAGGTATTTAGCCATTATCGGTATCCTTATGCTTTCTTTTTCTAGAGTATTTCTTTCTATTCGTAAGTGGGCGCGAAGCATTACTACGGCGCAGTTCTAACAGCCTACGCAGTTCTTCCGCCGACTTCTTAAACACTTGATCTCCTAAGTTAAGGTCGAGTAGGGGTTAGGCTAGGTACTAGGTCAGTAATCAGGCGTAGCCAACATACCTTCCTAATCCAATACCGCCCCCACAAGACAGGGGTTGAGCAACTGATACTAGATACTAGGTACTTAGACTCTTTAGTGAGAGTGAGGGGGGTGATTCCAAAGTGGTATCTCGAAAGATTCCGTTCGTAACTGCCCTTCACCTGCGCATTTGTTACGAGTTGGTACTGCCTACTCTCAGAGTTGTCGGTAGATAACCCTAGTATCGTTGCCCAAAGGGTTGCCATACCATACAAGTTTTAGGGCGGTTTAAGTAGTCCATTATTTCAGAGCCACACGCACATTAAGGGCAACTAAGTACCCACGCCGTAATCCGCAGACCGCTAAGGCTCGCCTACACCCAATCAACTTACTGGTATAGCAATTCTATTTAATTTTAGGTTGGTAAGGGCTAGATACAGTTTTCGTCAGGGGAAGGGGGAGTGGCTACTAAGGTTTCCCTGTTCGTTCTCTTGCCGTTATGCCTGAACTACTTTCTACTCTAGCCCTGACCAATTCTATTTGTCTAGGCTCTCAGCCATTTTCTCCGTTACTGCAAAGTCAGCGAAACTAATACCACCAGCAATAGTACCCATCTGAGTTAGAACAGTTACCATAGCCAACGACTCCTCAGCATCAACGCCAAGTGCTACCAGCCTCTTATGAATAGCCTTTTTCATAATCTCTACCATAGGAGAGGCGTTGTTGATGAGGTACTGCATATCCTCAGCACTAGGCTCGCTATTGCTCCCCATAGTTTTTAAGATACGCATAGCAATTTCTTTTTCGTTCTTGCTTAGATTGTCTAGTGGGTTCATAATGTAATCCTTTCGTTAGTTACTGAACAGTAATATAGTTGATTTTATTCCCGTTACCAAGAACTCTGATAGTAGAACTCCCAAGTTTCAGGGGTGGTATTTAAGAGTATAGTAATGCGAGAAGCGGTATCTTTAAGTGAATCAAAGTAGTAAGAGTCATACTCTGTACCACCAAAGAAAAATCCCTCTGTGGTAGGCAGAAGTTCTTCAGCCTTATCTCGGTTCTGAACTACTTCTACGCATAAGTCTTTGAGCGCCTTTAGTTGATCTCGGCTTACCCAATACTTCTCGCAGTTATCGTTACCGCCCTGAACATTTCTTACGAACCAATCGTGGATTGCATTAGCCTTGCGCCAATACATTGAGGTAACAGTTATGTCCGCGCTAGGCGAGTTGGGGTCGGCAATAGCCGTTGCCTCAACCGCATTGACCACGCTTTTATACTGCTCGCGTTCGTGTTCCTCTTGGAAGCCGTAACCGCTTATATGCTTCTCGGCAAATAAATACATATCCAAGCCCATTTAATTATCCTTTCCTGAGTTTGCGTACATAGTATTGAGTAGATTAACTGCATTACTGATTACTTCTGTGGCGGTTCTATCTATTACTGAAGAAGCAACTATCTGCACATCTGCCAATTTGTTTGTTGTGGGCTTGACCCACCGATTGTCCGTAGGTAGATAGATAGTTTCTCCGTCAAATCTAGCCAGTTCAGACTCAACATCTTGTGACCACTCACCAGTAGTTGAGTCAAATCTGATAATGAAGTGGTGCTGGCTCATCACTTAACCCTTTCGTCAGATAGGTAGAACCCATAGTCGAGTGCGGTATCTACCAAGTTGATTAGATATTCTTTAGTTGCTGACTCAGACTCTAGCGCGCCTTTTAACTGCAAGAGAACTTCTTTCTGTAATAGAGCGTAATCAAAGTCATTTGCAGGATTTACCATTTGTCTGCCTCATCTTCTATTGGTTGGTCGAGTTGGATTAGTAGTGCGGAGATTGCTAGGGCTATTACTAGCCCTAGCAAAGTGATACCTAGCATTTATGCCACCTTCTTTAGAGTTGATTTAACTAGGGCGGTGGCAACATTGAGAATATCTCTAGGAGTTGATACCGCGTGGAATACCTGAGCCTTATGGCGTAGGCGCTTGATGTAGTTGGTGGCTTGCTCGTCACCAGTAATAGAACGGCTTAGGACTTCCTTGTAGGACTTGTAATCGCCCAAGAACACAACTGAGGTAATCACGCCCTTCTCGCCCATACGCTTGATTAGTTCATCACATTGGGCTTCTTTCTCCCACTCGCCGTCAGTAACGATAAAGAGAATCTTAATAGACTTCTTAGAAGCAGAGAGGATACGATCAGCCTCAATAATTCCGCGAATAGGGTTGGTGCTACCGCGCGACTCCACATAACGCATAGTTCTAGGCTTAGCCTTATCCTTTGACTCATAGAGGAGTTCGGTATCGGAGTCGAACGAGTACGCCGTAACTGAGCCGTTGATTGACTCGATACCGCGCTTGATAATCCAAGTGTTCTCGCAGACCGACTTCATAAGTCCACCCATTGAGCCTGAGTTATCTGTGAGGATAACTGCCTCAATATCGGTGGCTTCATTACCCATATCCCATTGGTCGAACGCTTCAGAGATTGCATTAACATCAGGGTTCATAGTGCGCGCGATATTAAGGCGACCACTACGGACACGATTTACCCAAGCAGGGTCGTTATTGCGAACTAGGCGCTCCAACTCTGTGCCGAACCGCTTTGCAGTAGAGATTGCGCCGTCACTAGGTACTAGTAAGGCGTGATTGCCCTGAGCGATTGCGGTGCGCGCAGTATCAGAATCTATAATCGCGTTACGAGTATCCCGAATCTCGCGCTTAACGCTAGAGTCGTTCTTAATCTGCTCCATACGATCATTGAGTGCCTGAGCAAGTGCAGAGTCCTCAGAGTCCTTCTCGCGGTCAGGCTCGTCTGCTGATTGCTCGCTAGGCGCTTTGTTTGTTGTGGGCTGGCTATCCTGAGGCTTGCCGTTGCCCTTACCCAACTTCTCAGTAGGGAACTTACAACCGCCTTCCTCTTGCAACTGCTCCTGCTCCTTAGTACCAGCAGGGCGACCCTTAGTAGGAAGTGTGCAGGTATCTGTATCGCTAGGAATACCGCCCTGTGGAGTCTGCTCGTCATCAAGCCCGACCAACTGTGCTAGTCGGTGAGCGAGAACCTTTGCAGTATCGAAATCTCTAGGGAACACGAGATTGCGGTACTCGTGCATAATCGAGTGAACCTCTTGGACAACATCTAAGCCGTACTGTGCAACCGCTTTGTCTGCAATAACCTGTCGCAGTTCTAATGGTAAGTAGGTGCGACCTGTGATTAAGTGGAACTTACCGCCCCAAGTAGAAGGCTTACCTGCAAGCAGGTAGGTATAGACACTAGCCTCTAGATACTTGCGAACGGCAGGGTAGCGAGTGATGAGCAACTGCTCTGTACGCGCTTCCTCTAGGAGAGCAAGGGCGCGGAATAGTTTATTCTCACGCGCATAGATACCTAGATTAGAACCGATACGCGGGCTGAATAGAATATGACCGAGTTCGTGATAGTTCACTCCATTGAGGGAGATGATTGACTCATCAGTTAAGTCCTCAATCAAGCGAGCATTTAACTCCATATCCTTGCCGTTAGTGCGCGCATTGGTATCTAAGTCAGGGTCGTTGATAACTGTAACTGTTACTTCCTCACCTGTGATAATGCGGTTAGCGCGCTGATAAACCCCTGCAACTGCATTAAGTCGGTTAGTGCGCTCGGTATATTTCTCCACCGCTTCCGCGTGGGTGAGTCCGTCTTTGCTGGAAATAATCCACTCACCAGTAGTTTCGTCTAGTTCGTGGCTTAGACCATAGAAGTCGGTTAGTGCGTCTAACTCATCTCGCTTATGATTACGGCGCGCCATTAGTTGCTACCCCCAACCTGTCCTTGCATAGCCTGAAGCATTTGCTCGGCTAACTGCATAGCAGATACCTTCTCTACTGTGGAGTTGTCCACATCAGGAGTATCTACGACTAGACCTAGATCACGCGCGATATTGACCTTCATAGTTTCGATACTCATACGCACCGCGCTACGCTCATCTTTATCGAAGCCGTTCACATAAGAAGCGATTGCTAGGTTTAGACCTAGACCAACGGCGTTCTTTTGGAAGGCAACGAGTCCGCGAGTAGAGATAGGAGTAGAGATTTCCTCTCGGTCATACTGGTCGCGTAACTTATGAGCCAACTCCAAGAGTGTCTTGGACTTAATGAGTTTAGACTCAATACGCTTATCGTATGGGAACTCCAACTTAACCTTCCAGCGATCATTGTTCGCCTGTGAAAGTTCGTGAGTGCCACGATAGCCAGCGTTCATATCTGCAACGATTAGCAGATCAGGGTGAGCCTTGATGACTTCTCCACCATTGTCGAGTAACTGAATCTCTCGGCGGTCATCTAGTAGCGAGTAAAGAACTGTCATAATGCGCTCAGGCATAAAGTTCACTTCATTTAGGAGTAGAACACCGCCGTAGCGGACTAGGAGAGTGACCGCGCCGTCTTGCCAGCGATAGCCCTGTCCGTCATCTCTAGGAATCCAGCGACCAAAGAGTTGTGAGGGGTCAATACCTGCATTGGAACTCACATTAAAGTAGCGATAGTTACGAGTAGAAGCATAGGCGATCACGCTCATAGTCTTACCTGAGCCAGCGCCACCCTCAATCAAGACATTTATGTCGTTCTCTAGGGCGTAGTCGTAAATCTCAAAGTCGCTCTTGCCGTCATCAAAGTAGCGGTTGATATATTCCTTAGCCCACTTAGGGTCGGGAATCGAGATCATATTTTCGTATGCGAGTGCGCTTGCCCTATCCATTTGAGGGGCTTCCACACGCTCATACTTAGGTGGAGTCTGCTCCTTGATGAACTCCACGATCTCCGCGCGCTGAGGCTTTACACCTGTAAGCGGTTCGAGAGTAATGCCATTGACTCGGCGCTTATCAGTAATGTAGGCGGTGAGAGAGTTATCTCCTGCATAGAGTGAGCCGATAAGGTTCTCTACTGCCTCTCGGTGAGTGGAAGGCGCGATAATAGGCTCGGCACTTTCTAGGGCATAGAGAGCCTTAGCCCCGATATTGGTAACGAGTCCTGAGCCTACGAGTGCGGTATCGCGCTCGGTGAGGAGTACGGCTACTGGGTTGAGAGTGAGCAGGGTATCGGGCAGGGTAGAGGTATCCTCTAGTTGCGCCCAAGTCTGACCACGACCTGCCTGACCAGTTGAGTCGCGGTGATAGGTAACAACCTCTCCATTGTGGGGAAGAATAAGAGTCTGCTGGCTGAGTTCGCCAACCTGTGTTTCTACGAGTAGTGCGATAGTCATTGGGTAGTGCCTTTCATATTAGGTATGGGGTATAGGGGTAGAACATTTTAGAGTTGAGTTTTATTCCCTCAGGTTAGAGGGATTTTGTCGAGCAGGGCAAGGATTAGAGCGATACGCGCCTTAGTTTCCTCATTCTCCTCATCTGTGGGGTTGTCGGTAACCCACCCTTCCAGTTGGATAGAGGCTACTGAGAGAGCAACGCGGATTTCGTGCGCTTCCTCATTGGTGACTTCTAGGAGCATTACTTCACCAAACTATCTGCAACCTCAACGGCTACGGAAGTGTCCTCAATACAGGCGTTGCATAGAGCCATAGAGATCGCCCAAATACGAGAGTGGATAACTGAATCGGCTGGCTTGCCACAAGTGAAACAAGTTTTCATTGGGTCACCTTTCTAGTGCATAGTGCGCGTTTGGCGCGGTTATGGGGTTTGTCTTACATACTTAGAACAGACTAGGGGGGTACTTTATTCCATAGTAGAAAGAGTAGGGACTCTCAGGTAACTCTCAGCAATAACGCCCAGTTATCATATAGGGCAATTCGGACATATGCGGACAATGTGGTCGCTCCCCTGCACTCTCGCCCCTGCATTTAGACAGTAGCCCAAAAAACGTCTAATCTCTGCTCTCTCACTCTACTCTAGAGTATCTCTCGGCTAACTCTCAGAAAACTCTCAGGAAACCTGACCGGTCATTTGGGAATAGTTTGTGTTGGGCTAATTGTTAATTCAATTAGCCCAATTGCTTATTCCGTGTTAATTCACGGAATAAGAGGTCTTTGTTCGGATGT
>TBL_comb48_EPIDRAFT_1001951_pt1 | contig 14670 bp, 17 predicted proteins | sample TroBogEpilimnion_37_FD_10681 | JGI IMG/M metagenome (IMG submission 10681)
GCGCTTGATGCCGGCAAGAACGAACCACCATGTTCGATGGTGGTGTTATTGCTCTCTGCTAAGTCTGCGGAGCCGCCCCAGAATTCTGGGAGCACGCTCGCGATCGCGTTAATGACTTTGCCAGAAGCGGCGCGGGTGGCAAGGTCTTTGCCTGCTTCAAAGACGGGCAGTGCTTTTTCCCAACCGGCTGGAAGTTCATTATTGCGAAGACGGTTGAGAAGCGCGGCGCGATCCGGGTTAGCGGATTGCCAGGCCGAGAATTGAGCATCCCACTCCGCGGCGGCGGCTGCGCCACGCTTTTGGACCGCGCGCGCATGAGCAAGCACATCATCCGAAATTTGGAAGGACTTGTCAGGGTCAAGACCGAGCGCAACCTTGGTCGCGGCTACTTCTTCGGCGCCGAGGGCAGAGCCGTGAGACTTTGCGGTGCCACGCGCCTTAGGTGCGGGCCAGGCAATCACGGTCTTGAGACGAATGAGGGTTGGTTTTGAGTTCTCGGATAGCGCAGCGGTCATCGCCTTTTCAAGCGCATCGCGATCGACGTTGCCATCGGATAGCGCCGCAACTTCAATCACGTTCCAACCATAGGCGCGATAGCGGGCGCTGACATCTTCGGTGAATGCGACGTGGGTATCTCCTTCAATGGAGATGCGGTTGTCATCGTAAATGACTTTGAGATTACCGAGCGCTTGGGTGCCGGCGAGTGACGATGCTTCGGCGCTGATGCCTTCTTGCAGATCGCCGTCAGAACAAATAACCCAGACATTGTGATCGAAGAGAGTTGTCTTCGATTCTGGATCGAATAGTCCCTTTTCAAAGCGTGCCGCCATCGCCATGCCCACCGCGCTTGCTATTCCCGAACCCAATGGCCCGGTGGTGATTTCTACGCCCTTGGTGTGACCGTACTCAGGGTGGGCTGGCGTTAGTGAATCGGCAAAGCGGAAGGACTCGAGATCCTTGAGTTCAAGGCCGTAGCCGGAGAGAAAGAGCTGAATGTAAAGGGTGAGCGATGAGTGTCCGCAGGAGAGCACAAATCGGTCACGACCCAACCAATCCGGGCGAAGCGGATCGTGCTTTAAAAAGCGCTGAAAGAGCGTGTACGCCACGGGCGCCAATGACATCGCGGTGCCTGGGTGACCATTGCCAACTTTTTGCACGGCATCAGCCGCAAGTGCGCGAGCAGAAGCGACCGCCTTATCATCGAGGTCAGTCCATGCGGGAAGAGTTGTTGTTGAGGTCATCAGGTGAACCGTGCTTTCTAGTTTTTAGTGGGCTGTGCTGTGAGATAGATGTTCCAAGCCGCGATCCACACCATTGTGGCGCCAAGCAGATGAAGTGCGACAAGACCTTCGGGCAATCCGGTGAAATACTGGATATATCCTATAAAACCTTGACTTAAGCTGGTAATCAGAAAAATTTCTAGCGCGCGAGTGAGTCGCAGTTGCGAATCCCCTGCCTCGCCGACACGGATGACGAGTAGCAAACCAATCGCCAAACAAATGAGTGCAATCACAAGATCGGCATGTAAATAAGAAATCTCCCGCGGCGAAAATGGATAACGCTTTGCTTGAATGTCGCCGGCATGAGGACCGGATCCTGTGACCAAGGTGCCGACGGTGACGACCAACGCTGCGAGGGCGGTGACGACCAGAACCAATTTTTTTGTGATGGGAAGGGTGGCGACGCGCGGCCGATCGAGCATTCGATGACGGAGCGACTGACCGCCAGCAATTAAGACGATACTAAGCAAGAAATGGCCGGAGACCGGGATCGGGTTGAGCTTGGTCAGAACGGTAATCCCACCCAAGATGGCTTGGCCGAAGATGCCGAGAACCTGCCAGATTGCGATCCAGCGAACTCGTCGCCGATCCGCTCGGGTTGAGCTCCATTTGACGGTCGCAACCAGCGCCACCACCGCGGCGATGACTAGCGCGATGGTGAGTAGGCGATTTCCGAATTCGATCCATGAGTGAAGCGTTCCTTGGGCCTGGTGCGCGATCGGGGTTATTGACGAACCAGTGCACGTGGGCCAGGTTGGACAGCCCAGGCCAGAACCGGTGAGGCGAACCGCACCGCCCGTTACGACTAAAGCGGACTGAAGAAAAAGGAGCGAGTTAAAAATCGTCTTTTTCAGCTTCACCCCCCGAGCCTAGTGGAGCTTGACGGAGGGGCTGGCTCGAGTGGCTGGCTCGAGTGGCGGAGCGCCCTGATTTACGCAACACTTGTGTTGTGAAAAAGACTCCNGTTCGCGAAGTAGAGGTGGGTGGAACTCGTTCTGCCATTGCCCGCGCGATCCTGGAAGGTGGCCCTGCGACAGCGGTCGACCTCTCACAGAAATTAGAGATTACTCCAGCGGGCATTCGTCGCCACCTCGATGCGTTGGTGGAGGAGGGTGTGCTTGAAGCCCGCGAGCCGCACCTCAGCACTCTTAATGCAGCTGAACGAGGACGTGGCCGGCCATCAAAGGTCTTCGTTATTACTGACTCAGGGCGCGAAAAATTTGAGCATTCATACGACGACCTGGCCGTATCTGCGCTTCGATTTATGTCGAGTAAGAGTGGTTCGAATTTGGTCGAAGAATTTGCCCGCACGCGTGCCGAAGATATTGCCAAGCGGGCACGGCCAAAGGTCGAAAAGGCACACGGTGTTACCGCGAAGAGCCAGGCGCTCGCAGACTTTCTTTCCACCGATGGCTTCGCCGCAAATGTTCACAGCAAGGGAATAGGTGAGGAGCTCTGCCAGAACCATTGCCCGATAGCGCACGTAGCCGCGGCATTTCCGGAGTTGTGTGATGCCGAGACCGCAGCGTTCTCCGAGTTGCTCGGCACCCACGTCCAACGCTTAGCCACCATCGCGCATGGCGATGGAGTTTGTACAACCTTTATTCCATCCAAGCCGAACGCATCTAAAGCATCATCTAAAGAATCACCTAAAGCAAAAGAAAAGGTATCCAAATGAGCGACACCACACTTCATCCTGAACTAGCTGGAATTGGTACTTACGAATACGGATGGTCCGATAAGAACGACGTGGGTGCCAACTCGCGTCGTGGATTGAACGAAGAGGTAGTGCGTGACATCTCCGCGAAGAAGAACGAACCGCAGTGGATGCTTGATCTGCGCCTCAAAGGCTTGAGTCTCTTTGAAAAGAAGCCAATGCCCAACTGGGGTTCAGACCTGTCCGGAATCTTCTTCGACACCATTAAGTACTTTGTTCGTTCGACTGAGAAGCAGGCGACGACATGGGATGACCTGCCCGATGACATCAAAAATACCTACGACCGACTAGGCATTCCAGAAGCCGAGAAGCAGCGCTTGGTGTCAGGCGTCGCCGCCCAGTACGAATCAGAAGTCGTGTATCACTCGATTCGTGAAGACCTCGAAAAGCAAGGCGTCATCTTTGTCGACACCGACACCGGTCTTCGTGAATACCCCGAGCTCTTCCAAGAATATTTCGGAACCGTCATTCCAGTGGGAGATAACAAATTTGCCGCGCTCAATACCTCGGTCTGGTCCGGCGGCTCCTTCATCTACGTACCTAAGGGCGTAAAGGTGGACATTCCGTTGCAAGCATATTTCCGAATCAATACCGAGAATATGGGCCAATTCGAGCGCACCTTAATCATCGCCGATGAGGATTCTTATATTCATTATGTTGAGGGCTGTACCGCGCCGATTTATTCCTCGGATTCATTGCACTCCGCGGTTGTAGAGATCATCGTCAAGAAGGGTGCGCGCGTTCGTTACACGACCATTCAGAACTGGTCCAACAACGTGTACAACCTCGTGACCAAGCGAGCCACCTGCGCTGAAGGTGCAACGATGGAATGGATCGATGGAAACATTGGTTCAAAGGTCACCATGAAGTACCCAGCGGTATTCCTCATGGGCCCACATGCAAAGGGCGAGACCCTGTCGATCGCGTTTGCGGGTGCCGGTCAGCATCAAGATGCGGGCGCGAAGATGGTTCACGCCGCGCCTCATACCTCTTCGACCATCATTTCAAAATCGGTCGCACGTGGCGGCGGGCGCACCTCGTATCGCGGTTTAGTGCAGGTCCAAGAAGGCGCCCATCACTCGAAATCAACGGTGAAGTGCGATGCATTGTTGGTCGACACCATTTCACGGTCCGACACCTACCCATACGTGGATATTCGGGAAGACGATGTGTCGATGGGCCATGAAGCTACCGTCTCCAAGATTTCTGATGACCAACTCTTCTACCTGATGTCGCGTGGCTTGTCGGAAGACGAAGCAATGGCGATGATCGTTCGTGGTTTTATCGAGCCGATTGCTCGTGAATTGCCAATGGAGTACGCGCTTGAGCTCAACCGTTTGATTGAACTCCAAATGGAAGGCGCGGTTGGTTAATGAGTTCGCTGACAACCAATTATTTAGCTCCGACCGGTCGGGAAGAGGCTTGGCGCTTTACGCCGCTTAACCGACTTGCCGGTATCTTGGATGCGGCCACTGCTTTGGTGCCGCAAAATTCCTTCACCTCTAGCTCACTACCCGCTGGCGTCACGCTCGAACCATCACAGATCGCTCCATTGTCGGCCACGACCGATGAGGCGACGCTGCGAGTTCGCGCTGCTCAATCCGAAGCGCTCGTACTAACAATCGCCGCGAACACTGAGTTGAGCGAACCGATAATTCTTTCGCGAATACCACATATGTCGAAGCTGGCTGCGAGTCGACTGATTATCAAGATTGGTACACACGCGCATGCTCGTGTCATCCTAGAAAATCAGGGTAACGCGGTGATGGCTGAGGAGATTGAGTACGACCTTTCGGACGGCTCAACGCTGAACGTCGTTTCACTGCAAGAGTGGGAGAGCGAATCGGTCTACCTTGGTCGCCATCATGCGCTGGTCAGTAAAGACGCGACCTTTATTTCAACCATCGTTTCGGTCGGCGGTTCGCTCGTTCGCATTCTTCCGACGGTCGAATACCGCGGAGCAGGTGCCAGCGCCGAACTCAATGGTTTGTACTTCGCGACCGATGGCCAACATCTCGAACATCGCATTCACGTGGACCACAACGTGGGCCATGCAAAAAGCCGCGTTAATTACAAGGGCGCGCTCGCGGGCGACAAGGCTCGCACCGTCTGGATTGGTGATGTCTACATTCGTGCGGCGGCAGAAGGAACCGATACCTACGAACTCAATCGAAATCTCCTATTGACCGACGGTGCGCGCGCCGATTCGGTGCCGAACCTGGAAATTGAAACTGGCGAAATCGTCGGCGCTGGTCACGCCAGTACCACGGGCCGATTCGATGATGAGCAGTTGTTTTATTTGGAGTCACGTGGAATTCCAGCCGACGAAGCTCGTCGCCTAGTTATTCGCGGCTTCTTCGCTGAGATTGCGTCCAAGGTGGGCTCTGAGGAAATTCAAGAGCGCATCATGGAGCGCATTGATCGCGATCTCGCAAAGGTAGGTGCTTAAGAATGACGTCGATTCCCTTTGATTCATTGACACCAGGCAAGCCACAACGTCTTGAAATCGACGGAGTTGGCGTGTGTGTCGCTCGCGTCGGAGATGAAGTATTTGCCGTTGCCGACTTGTGCACTCATAGCGATGCTTCACTGGCCGAGGGAGAGCTCAACGGTTTCAAACTTGAGTGCTGGTTGCACGGCGCCGAGTTTGATATTCGTGACGGAGCAGCGCTGACTCCGCCAGCGACCGTTGCGTTAGAAACCTTTGTCGTCGCTCGCGATGGTGCGAACGTCACCATCACCAAGAACTAATCCACCCCAGATTTCAGAAACGTTTAACCGAGAGAGAGTAAAAAATGAGCACACTAGAGATCAAGAACCTACAGGTTGCGGTCGCCACCGATGAAGGCTTCAAGGAAATTCTCAAAGGCGTAGACCTGACGATTAAGTCAGGCGAAACTCACGCCATCATGGGTCCGAACGGATCGGGCAAGTCAACGCTCGCATACTCCATCGCTGGTCATCCGAAGTACACAATTACCGGTGGCGCGGTCACCTTGGACGGCGCCGACGTATTGGCCATGTCTGTCGATGAGCGCGCCAAGGCGGGACTGTTCCTGGCGATGCAGTATCCGGTTGAGGTACCCGGCGTATCGGTCTCGAACTTCTTACGTACAGCAGTAACCGCAATCCGCGGTGAGGCTCCCAAGGTTCGTACCTGGGTCGGCGAAGTAAAGGAAGCGATGTCTGAGTTGTCAATGGACCCTGCCTTCGCCGAACGTAGCGTGAATGAAGGATTCTCCGGCGGTGAGAAGAAGCGCCATGAAATCTTGCAAATGGAATTGCTTAAGCCAAAAATCGCGATCTTGGATGAGACCGATTCCGGTTTGGATGTCGACGCGCTTCGGATCGTTTCAGAAGGCGTTAATCGCGTGAAGAGCACCAACGATCTAGGAATCATGCTAATCACCCACTACACCCGCATTCTTCGATACATCAAGCCTGATTTCGTTCACGTCTTTTCCGCTGGCCGCATTGTTGAAGCCGGTGGACCAGAGTTGGCGGAGAAGCTTGAGGCGAACGGCTACGCGGAATACACAACCGCTTAAATATTCATCCATGACCACACTTGATGTCACCGCACTGAAGAAGGATTTTCCTATCTTCTCTAAAGTCATGCGCGGTGGCTCTCGTTTGGTCTACTTGGATAGCGGTGCCACGGCGCAGAAGCCAATTTCGGTACTAGACGCGGAGCGCGATTTTTACGAGCACCACAACGCGGCGGTCCATCGCGGCGCGCATTTATTGGCAGAAGAAGCGAGCGAGCTCTACGAAGGAGCGCGATCTACGGTAGCCGCCTTTATTGGGGCTCACGTGGATGAGATCATTTTTACTAAATCGGCTACCGAAAGTTTGAATCTGGTTGCCTATTCCTTTGGCAATTCGGCGCCATCAACTCGTTTCTATTTGGATTCGTCGTCGTCGATAGTTGTGACCGAGATGGAGCACCACGCCAATCTCATACCGTGGCAACAGTTGGCCAAGCGGACGGGGGCCACCCTGAACTGGTTCCCTGTAACGGAAGAGGGACGGCTGGATCTCTCCGACCTTGAATCCATCATTAAGCCCGGCGTGAAGATCGTTGCCATCACTCACCAATCGAATGTTTTGGGCACCATCAATCCGTTAGACGCTATTGTTGCGAGAGCGCACGAGGTCGGCGCCGTCGTCGTGTTGGACGCGTGTCAATCAGCCCCACATTTTGCGATAGACGTTAAAACCTTGGGCGTTGATTTCCTGGCATTTTCTGGACATAAAGCGCTGGGCCCAACCGGTGTCGGAATTCTGTGGGGTAAAGCAGAACATCTCTCTGAGATGGAGCCATTCTTAGTTGGCGGTTCAATGATTGAAAGCGTGACAATGACCGACGCGACTTGGGCGCCAGCGCCTCGCAAGTTTGAGGCCGGCGTTCCCAATATGGCGCAAGCGATCGGACTAGCGGCCGCGCTCGATTATTTAACCGCTATCGGCATGGATAAGGTCGAAGCACACGAGCACGAATTAACCTCGTACGCTCTCGAAAAATTTGCAGAGTTAGAACGAGTGCACGTCGTTGGCCCAAAGAGCGCTCAAAACAGGGGAGCGGTCATCTCGTTCACGGTGGAAGGCGCGCACCCACACGACGTCGGCCAGGTCTTGGATCAGTTTGGTATCGCGGTTCGTACTGGCCATCACTGCGCTTGGCCGCTTATGAAAAAAATGCACGTAGTCGGCACAACGCGAGCCTCCTTTTATTTGTATAACGACCGCTCTGACGTGGACGCGTTGATTAGCGGCATCCACGAAGTGCAGAAATACTTCAAGGTCTAACCATGGAACTCGACTCGCTATATCAAGAGGTGATCCTCGATCACTATAAGAACCCAGCACACAAGTCGTTGTCGCCGAACCCTGGCATTTCGGTTCACCACGTGAATCCATCCTGCGGTGATGAAATTACACTCAATCTCATTCTGGACGGTTCGCTCGTCAAAGATGTCAGCTGGGATGGCGTGGGATGTTCCATTTCACAAGCGAGCACCTCCATCATGACGGATTTGATGATAGGTAAGGAAGTTCCAGCGGCGCTTGCGGTCGTTGAAGAATTTACTGAATTGATGCAGAGCAAAGGAACGCTTACTGGCAACGAGGAGCATCTCGACGATGCGGTGGCGTTGGCTGGCGTCTCTAAGTTCCCGGCTCGCGTAAAGTGTGCGCTATTGGGATGGATGGCTTTTAAGGACGCGACGCTTCAGATGACTGCTCAACAATCAAACGGAAAGAACGAGGGATAACCATGGCGGAGACAACGCTCGACGATGTTACCGAAGCGATGAAGGATGTCATTGATCCGGAGCTAGGAATCAACGTCATCGACCTTGGGCTTGTGTATGACATGCGACTCGATGACGGTATCGCCACGTTGGATATGACCCTGACGTCCGCGGCCTGCCCGTTGCAGGATGTCATTGAAGATCAGACGCGTGCGGTGCTTGCGGACCTGACGAGTGACGTCAAGATCAATTGGGTATGGATGCCACCTTGGGGACCGAACAAAATTACCGACGATGGTCGGGAGCAACTTCGTGCGATTGGGTTCACTGTCTAACCCATGTCGATGCATGGAAATTGGCGGGCCCTCGCCTCGCTATCAGCTGATCAATCCGTTAAGGACAACAAGCTGAAAAAGGGGACGCTTCGTCGAGTAATCGGCTTCGCGGGTCCATATAAGCGCCAATTATCAATTTTCCTTTTTGCAGTAGTTCTCGACTCNCTGCTTGTGGTCACCACGCCGCTACTTCTCAAGCGATTAATTGATTCGGGCGTTATTCCGCATAAGCCAAAACTAGTTACGTCCTTAGCGATTCTTGTTGCGTTGCTCGCCGTGCTCGATGCGCTTGTGAGCTTGGTGACTCGATACCTATCCAGCCAGATAGGCGAAGGCTTGATCTATGACCTGCGTACGCAGGTTTTCGCGCATGTGCAACGACAATCCATCGCCTTTTTCACGCGCACCCAAACCGGGGCGCTAATTTCTCGACTTAATTCGGATGTCATTGGCGCGCAGCAGGCCTTTACCTCCACCTTGTCGGGAATAGTCAGCAATGTCTTGACGCTGGTATTAGTAGCCGGCGCGATGTTTGTACTTTCTTGGCAGATCACTCTGATGTCGCTGGTTCTGCTACCGATTTTTCTCATCCCGACAAAATGGCTTGGCCGCAGATTGGCCGAATACACCCGCGAATCCTTCAACCTCAACGCGGATATGTCATCGACTATGACGGAGCGATTCAATGTGTCAGGCGCGCTGCTTGTTTCGCTTTACGGCGAGGCCGATAAAGAACATGCCCTTTACAAATCTCGAGCTCGCCGTGTGGCTGATATGGGAATCAAAATTGCGGTAATGAATCGCACTTTCTTTATCGCCTTCACAACCCTCGCCGCGATTGCCACGGCGATCGCCTATGGAATCGGCGGACATCTCGCCATTGATGGGAGTATTTCGATCGGCACGTTGCTGGCGATCACAACCCTCCTTGCGCGCCTTTATGGGCCGCTGACCGCGCTATCCAACGTTCGAGTGGATGTTATGACCGCGCTCGTCTCTTTCGAACGCGTCTTTGAAGTGTTGGACTTAGAACCCATGGTGAAGAGTCCCGAAGCACCAATTCCACTTCCCGTTGGGCAGCCACGCATTTCTTTCCACGATGTGCGCTTTGCTTATCCGAAGGCGGCCGAGATATCACTCGCTTCGCTCGAAGTTGCCGCGAAGAAAGAGATTGTGGATAGCGGAGTTATTCTCAACGGCATTAGCTTCGAGGTCGCGCCGGGGACCCTCACTGCAATTGTCGGTCCATCAGGGGCGGGGAAAAGCACCATCTCCACGTTGGTTCCACGTCTTTATGATGTTAACGGTGGCTCTATAACCATCAACGGAGTCGATATTCGTTCGGTGGATCTCGCCGAATTGCGCCGCATGATTGGAGTCGTTACTCAGGACTCGCATATGTTCCACGAGAGCATCGAGGTAAACCTTCGATATGCAAAATCGGACGCGACGCCTGACGAGATGTGGGCGGCCTGTGACGCAGCGCAAATCGGTGACTTTATTCGTTCACTTCCTAATGGCTTCGACACAATCGTGGGAGAGCGGGGACACCGCCTCTCGGGCGGTGAAAAGCAGCGTCTAGCCATAGCGCGTTTGCTCCTCAAGGCGCCCAGTATTGTGATTTTGGATGAAGCAACCGCGCATCTTGATTCAGAAAATGAGGCGCTGGTTCAAGAGGCGCTGAAAGTCGCGTTGCGCGGTCGAACCAGCATCGTCATAGCTCATCGACTCTCCACAATCCAGAACGCCGATCAAATTTTAGTTCTGGCTCATGGCGAAATAGTTGAGCAGGGCACCCACGAAGAGCTAGTGGCGCATGGCGGAATGTATTTCGACTTGTACCAACGGCAATCAATGGGCGTGCTGGACTAATTCCATTCGCGATAGAGCATTACTCTTCCGATGAGAATCAGCGTTGCAAAAGCGAGCCACTGAATCGCGTATGCAAAGTGGGGACCATTGGAAAGGTCCGGTAATTCAATCTGATTAAACGGCCCAGCACTAGCTGGCGTTGCTGAAACATCATCTAAATAGAATGAAGCCGCGCTTACGCCTTGTGCGTGCGCAATCGTGAATGTATTCGAACCTACGTGGGGTAAAGCAAAGAGCGACCCTTGAATCTGCCGATTGAGATTTTCAGAGCGGATTCGAGCGATAACGGTGACGCTTCCCGACGTGGGTGCGGGCACAACNGGCGGAGTAACAGCGTTTGGCCCGGCCTTCACCCAACCCCGATCAAGCCAATAATCACCAGCCACAGGAGAGTGGAATAGCGTCAAAACTTCAAAGCCAAAGACTCCTTGGTAGTAGCGATCGCGGATAAGCAATTGATGGCCCGCGTTAAATTCGCCGTGGAGAGCCACATCGCGCCATTGATTCGCGATTGGATCCGCATGGACCAGATCGACTTCGCTCATGGGCGGTAGCGCCTGATTGATTCGGATTATTGAATTTTGATGCGATTGATTCTGGCCGCGGTGATACTGCCATTGCGAAGCCCATAAACAACCTACGCAAAGAAGCGCGGCCAACGCGGTCTTGGCCAGCTCTTTGGGAGCGAAAAATCGCATGTTGCAGTTTATCTACTTAATTTCGTGCCCACATGATCCGAAGATTTAGGCGGATGGAAGTTCGTTCTTGTTATGAGCGGGAATCGCGGTTCGGTTGATGGTTTCGCGGCCAGCGTTGGCGATGACAACCGACAAGTAGGGGAGCACCATCGCGGCGCCAAGAGCAATCCAACGAAATGGCGAGGGGAGAAATATGGTGAGAATGAAGCACGCCGTTCTTATTAACATCGAGACGAGGTAACGACGCTGCCGTCCGGCCTGATCGAGGGTGAGGCCTACTTGTGCCTGCGTAATGGAAATCGCGACACCATCAGACTCCACCTTTTTGCGCTTCAACCTCATTCCTCCACTCTAGGGGCGTTCACTCCGTGGGGCATCTTGAATTTGCCGCGGGTTGAGGGAGTTTTCTCACCTGATACGCGCTGGTAATAATCGGCATTAAGTAAGGTGTGGCCATGAGTTCAACAACCTCCACGCCGGTCGCGCTTGTAACCGGTGGCAACCGAGGCATAGGTCTGGCAATCGCCGAGTCTCTTAAGGCTGATGGCTTCACGACCGTCGTGACTTATCGAAGCGGCTCAGCGCCAGCGGGCTTCGAAGGTGTGATTATGGACGTCAGTGATTCGCAGAGCGTTGCAGATGCGTTCAAGGAAATCGAAGACCGCTTTGGTGCGATCGAGGTGCTCGTCGCAAACGCGGGAATTACTCGCGATGGATTGGCGATGCGCATGAGCGATGAGGATTTCCAAGCCGTTGTCGAAACAAATCTGATGGGCGCCTTTCGAGTCGCAAAAGCAGCGACCCGCGGAATGCTCAAGCAAAAATCCGGACGAATGATTTTTATTGGATCAGTAGTGGGAATGCTCGGTTCGGCCGGACAGGTCAACTACGCGGCTACCAAGAGCGGGCTCATCGGCATGGCTCGATCCTTTGCTCGCGAACTTGGAAGTCGAGGAATCACGGCGAATGTAGTGGCGCCCGGATTCGTGGAGACTGATATGACCGCAGTTCTTGACGAAGGTCGCAAGTCCGAAATCATCGGTTCGGTGCCACTGGGTCGACTCTGTTCGCCGGCCGAGATAGCCGGCGTTGTAGCCTTTCTTGCATCACCCGCTGCTAGTTACATAACTGGTGCGGTAATTCCGGTAGACGGCGGATTAGGAATGGGGCACTAAATATGGGAATCCTTCAAGGTAAGAACGTTCTTGTCACAGGAGTGTTGACCGATTCATCCATCGCGTTTCATATTGCGCGAGTGGCACAAGAAGAGGGTGCAACCGTCATTCTGACCTCATTCGGTCGAGCAATGAGCATTACACAACGGATCGCGGGACGTTTGCCTCAGACAGCTCCTGTGTTAGAACTGGATGTCACTAATACTGATCATCTAGCGGGATTGGCCGATGCGGTTCGCGCACACGTTCCTCATCTCGATGGCGTTGTTCACTCAATTGGCTTTGCGCCAGAAGCGGCGCTCGGCGGAAATTTCCTGAACACGGAATGGCCGGATGTAGCGACCGCGGTACAGGTATCGGCGTATTCATTGAAGTCATTGACCATGGCTACTCGTCCGCTCTTTACAGCTGCCACTGGTGCTAGCGTTGTTGGGCTCGATTTTGACGCGCAGGTAGCCTGGCCAAAGTATGACTGGATGGGTGTCGCGAAGGCGGCGCTGGAATCGACCTCTCGTTACCTGGCGCGCGATCTTGGCAAAGAAAATATCCGGTTCAATCTTGTCGCTGCTGGTCCAATTCGGACAATGGCCGCTAAATCGATTCCTGGCTTTGATGAATTTGAAAGCGTCTGGAATTCGCGTTCGCCGCTGGAATGGGATGTCACCGACCCGGTTCCGGCTGCTCAAGCTGCGGTAGCTCTCATGTCTCCGTTCTTTACCAAGACCACGGGGGAGATCGTCCACGTGGATGGTGGCCTCCACGCGATGGGCTAGCCCCCATTCACGCGTGAATTTTGGCGAAGGCCCCGCCTAAGGTAGCCTGAGCCCATCAAGAGGAGTTAGTCGCTCCCACCTACTTCGCTCCGGCGGACTGGTCGTTTTTCTAGAGCTGGACTCTGTCCATGCCGCGCGAAAGATGCACGAAAGTTGTGTGCGACTGCCTCCTTGACCGCCAATAAATCGTTGGTGGAGTGTTAAGGAAGGGACCAGTTATCAGCGCAGAGCCACGTATCAACGATCGAATCCGAGTTCCGGAAGTTCGTTTGATTGGTTACACAGGAGAGCAAGTAGGCATTGTCGATATCGACACGGCGCTACGGATGGCTGACGAAGTTGGATTAGACCTCGTCGAAATTTCTCCCGATGCCCAACCGCCAGTGTGCAAAGTAATGGATTACGGCAAGTACAAGTACGAAGCCGCCCAGAAAGCACGCGAAGCGCGAGCCAATCAGACCCACATTGTGGTGAAGGAAGTTCGTATTCGTCCGAAGATCGAGCCGCACGACTATCAAACGAAGAAGAACCAAATTGAGAAGTTTCTCAAGACTGGCGACAAGTGCAAGGTCACGATGCAGTTCCGCGGTCGCGAGCAAGCTCGTCCAGAGATTGGTTATCGAATTTTGATGAAGTTGGCGGAAGAGCTGGTCGAGATCGCTGTCATTGAATTCGCTCCTAAGCAAGAAGGTCGAAATATGACGATGGTGCTCGCACCGCTCGTTAAAAAGGGCCAAGCGGCTAAGGCAGTAAAGGCTCCTAAGGTTGACAAGCCACCTAAGGCAGAGGCAGCCAAGGACATGGCTCAAGAAGTGGCAGTACCCGCTGAAGTTGCAGTAGCGACCGAGGCAGCTGAATAAGAGATTTACTAGTTTTACTTGATGTAGAGCAGTACGAGAACACGAACTAACTGGGAGGTTAGCGAATGCCAAAGATGAAGACCCACAGCGGTGCCAAGAAGACTTTCCGTCTGACCGGAACCGGAAAGGTTATGCACGAGCGTGCTGGCAAGCGCCACCTTCTCGAGCACAAATCTTCACGCGTTACCCGTCGCTTGAGCAGCGATGCTGTAGCGAAGACAACTGTTTCAACAACCGCCAAGCGCATGCTCGGTTTGAAGTAAGGGGAGGACTAGAACATGGCAAGAGTTAAGCGCGGCGTCCACGCTGCAAAGAAGCGTCGTACCACCCTCGAGCGCGCTGCGGGATACCGCGGACAACGTTCCCGTCTTTTCTCAAAGGCGAAGGAGCAAGTTACCCACTCGCTCGTTTACGCCTTCAACGATCGTAAGGATAAGAAGGGCGATTTCCGTCGTCTCTGGATCCAGCGCATCAACGCCGGTGCTCGTGAGAACGGCATCACCTACAACCGTTTCATCCAGGGTCTCAAGGGAGCCGGCATCGAAGTTGATCGCCGTGTTCTTGCAGAGCTCGCGACCAACGATCCCAAGGCGTTTGCTGGACTCGTAGAGGTTGCCCGCAAGCACGTCACTGCGTGACAAATAACCACATTTCGAGCCTTCACTCTCCGCACGTCGAGAGAGTGAAGGCTCTTTTGGGTCCACGAGG
>TBL_comb48_EPIDRAFT_1001953_pt1 | contig 14668 bp, 11 predicted proteins | sample TroBogEpilimnion_37_FD_10681 | JGI IMG/M metagenome (IMG submission 10681)
TAATCCTGCTAATCCATTGCGTAATATTCGCTTGTTACCGCCCGGGGGTATTTGTGTCAATAATCCACTGGTGATGGTACAAAATTCCACTCAGTGTCAAACGGGCAAATATCGGGCTTTCAGTCAGTATTATAATTTTATTGTCTTCAATCCTAATTTTTTAAACGATATAAAATCGTATCGTTCATTACGGTTTATGGAGTGGATGCAAACTAATGGCTCTAATCAGATTAACTTTAGTCAACGCCCATTGCCTACCGATCAATTTTGGTCAACCAATAAAGGCGTACCGCTTGAAGTCATGATTGCATTGGCTAATTTGATGAATGTTGATCCTTGGTTCAATATTCCACACTTAGCTACTGATGATTATATCAAGCAATTTGCTGGCATACTGAAAACTCAGTTAGCCCCTGCAAGACGTGCTTACATTGAATATTCTAATGAAGTCTGGAACAGTGGTTTTAGCCAAACCACTTATGCTTACAATCAGGCGATTAGCTTGGGTATCAGCAATAGCAAAGTTGATAACTGGACGGGCATGATACGTTTTTATTCAATGCAGTCGCAGCATGTTTTTGATTTATTTGAGAGTGTAATGGGCGGAACTTCGCGTATTCGCAGGGTGATGTCCACTCAGGCGGTCGTACCTTACTTTACTCAGGTTATCATGGACTATGGTCAGGCGGCTCACAAAACAGATATTTTTGCAATTGCCCCTTATTTTGGCAGCATAATCAGCAATTCGACTCAAGAAAATGAGTTGTTAACTTTGGGTGTTAACGGCGTTTTTGATTGGCTGTTTAATGATAATAACGCAATTCTGACCTATGGTTCATTACCCTTTATTGATAGAGTTGTGGAAGCGCAAGTGAGTGCTTTAAAACCATACGGCGTTCCTTTAACAACCTATGAAGGCGGGCAAACTTTTGTGGTCACCGGTAGCATTCTTTATGATAAGGCGGTTAATAATTTAATGGATGCAGTTAACCGTGATCCACGCATGAAACAGGTGTATTTAACGTATCTGAATAATTGGCGCAACCGTACCGGTCAAATCTTTCATCATTATGTACATGCTTGCCGGTGGAGTGTTTATGGTCGCTGGGGAGCGAAAGAGTATGATGCGCAGCCACAGGCTAACGCACCGAAATACGATGCAATTATGACTTATATGGCTAAAAATCCGTTGCCTTAATCGGTATTTTATTGTCTGTTGATGTAACTAATTAGGCTTTGTCGCAAATGCAAATACCCCGAGTTAGCATTTGCGCTTCTTTGCCCATTATTTGGAATTTCTGAGTACCTGTACGTCCTCTACGGACAGACCAGTGATGTTTGCGATAGCACTATCATCCATTGCTTCAAGCATATTTTTGGCAATCGCTAGTTTCTCGTCTCGACGACCCACTTGTATACCTTCCTCAAGTCCTTTAGCCGTGGCTTCTGCTACCTTTTCCCCAACATAAGCGGTCTCGGTGCGAATGGCATCTAAGACATCCTGATAAGCTAATAATTCTGCTCGGCTAAAAGCGGCTTCTTGGCTGATGGTCAAGGCTTCTTGTATCGGGGGATACTCACGTAAATCCTCGGGCGGTTCAAGTTCGCCACCGATTTCTTTTAAGAATCGCAGCCAGAGCAAACGGACTTTTTTAGCAATGGCAGTGTCGGCTTTGAATTTAGGCAATTCGATAAAGACGAACTGGAGTCCTTCAATCTGTCTGTGCGGATGATCGATATTAACGATTTTATAATGATGATACCAATCGCCATTGGGATCAAAAATATCATTAATCAATCCTAAGGCATACACTGGTTGCAGTAATCGAAAGTCTTGCCCGGGGGCTAATTGCTGAACATAGGCTTGACTGGCATTGAACAGCATCCGCTGACGGAATACCGTGGTCCAAAACATTTGCATTTCGACAATAAAGGTACGCCCTTGCTGGTCGATACATTTGACATCGACAATACCTCGCCGATACGACAAGGGTGTCATCGGCACTTGTTCAGGTTGCAGATAGCTGAGGTCGATAATCTGACCATCGTCGGGCAAAGGCAACAAGGCATTTAAGAAGTCCTTCAACAATAAAGGATGTTCGCCAAATATTTTCTTGAATACCAAATCATTTTTTGGATCTAGATAGCGTGCCATAAGGGGTTATGTTTGATTATCAATGGCTTGGATTATAGCAAAGATAGGGGGAGGGGCGTAAATTTGTGTGAAATAAAACCCTATCAAAATTAATTAGTTGTATTAATTATGAGCATTAATGTTTTGCTAAATCTATCTCTGCCAAAAAATCGTTAACCCAAGTATTTACTCTGGGTAAACAGCGTTTAAGTGCGGCTTGTTTTTCTGGAATATCAAAATAGTCAGGCTCATGAAGGTAAGGGTTGGTCATTCTGGCTACATCAAGGGCATCATGACTTAAATCGACAATACGCTCGTCTATAATGTTGTATTGGTGCTGATAATGTCCACAAATTATGCCCCCAAAAACCTGATTCATAAATAAACTGCCATATTTGCATGAACCGGATAAATCTGTTGGTACAGGATTCGAACGCTCAACAGCTCGCTCACACCATTTGCGGAATACGAATACTTTTGCTTGTGCAAAGTGTTCGTAGGAGTAGGGGAGTTGTTGAGATTTATTTTTTATAATCATTTTTAAGCAAATTGTTTAGTACGCATGATTTTTAAAGAATTACTAAAAAGTATCCATTCCATCGTTTACTATTGTCCTTCGCTAGCCTAAATTTGCTTTTAATTCATCAACTGTTAAAAAATTTAAATTTAGTATCCTAAACTAGTTTATTAATTATGGTTATGTAGCGATCTGCGAGAGCTGATATTTCCTCGTGTGCCTTATTTAAAACCATTTTTATCTGTTCTTCATCGTCTAGTGGTACATAATTATGTTTATCCATATATTTTTTTATTATACTGATAGCTATGGTGTTATCGCTCAAAAATTCTCTGAAATTTTGATTTCCTTTTTTACTATTACATGACTTACAACTAGGCACAAGATTTCCAAGTCTATGCTCACCGAGCTTCTCTTTATTAATTGGCACGGCATGTTCCATTATCAATGGCTCTTCCTTAGTACCGCAATAAGCGCATTTATAATCGAACTCTTCTTTTGTTTTTTCCCAGTCACCCTCATTAAAGGAGTCGGTTCCAAGGTTGCTAAGAATATTTCTAATAAATAAATTTTGAGCATTCCCAATGTGATTCCCACGATAGCGGCTATTTTTTTGGTTTGAAAGGACTTGTTTTTGATTGTCTGACAAATTAATTTCTGATGAAATCCCTTTTAAATGTAAATAATCTATAAAAGATTCCTTCATTTTAGCGGTCCACTGACTTGTTACGCGTACTTCCTTTCCTCTGACCACATATACTTCAGTCCAATATCTTTTTGATTCTGAAGGTTCAATTTTTTCAGATACTTTACAGAATGGATAACCACTTAGTTTAAATGTATCTTTGGAGTATTCCGGACTAAGAAGCAAATATATTTCATTATGGTTTGAATTGTTACAGTACTCAAAAATATTTTTAATATGTTGTTTAACATATTCACCAATTTTCATTTTAATACTCTCTTTCTGTGATTGAAATGGGTACAACTGAAATACAACATAATTAAGCTTTAACTTCGCATAATGTATATTATGTTAAATCGACTATATACCTAGATAATATTCCTATTCCATTACCCTGACATCCATAAAGCTATGAATGCCGCGCTTTGAATCAACAGCTAACCATTCAATCAATAACTTTAATTCTTCCGTTTGCTCAAGTGTATCAAGTGACTGTTTGTTTCTTAGTAAACGGAATGCTGCTGCTAATACGTTGTAACGTTCTCCAGTAATACCGGCGCGTCTTAAACCTACTGAGTTTAATTTATAATGTTTTGCAGGACGACCACCAATTAAGGTAAAAGGAATAACATCTTTGTTAAGTCCGGTCGTACCTTGCACAATAGCGTAAGAACCGATTCGGCAAAATTGATGTGCAACCACGCCGCCGCCCATAAAGACACGATCACCGACTTCTACGTGTCCACCTATCGCAACATTATTGGCAAAAATGGTGTTATTACCAACTTGGCAATCATGGGCAACGTGGCTATTGTTCATAAAGAAACAGCCTGAACCGATTCGGGTTATGCCGTTTTCTTTTGCTGAACGATGGGCTGTAAATCCTTCTCTAAAGACATTATTATCACCACAAATAAGCCAGGATTCAGTTTCTTTCTTAAAGTTAATGTCTTGCGGTAAGCCGCCTAATACTGAATGTGGATGCAATATATTGCCACTGCCCATTTTTACATTGCCATGTACGACTGCATGAGCTCCAATCTGGCAATAGTCGCCCAGTTCGGCACCGCTTTCAATGACGGCAAATGGACCGACTTCCAGATGCTGACCTAAGGTAACATTGGCGGCAATATAAGCTGATGGGTGAATCATATTTGTCATGGTTATCCTCTTGGATGATATTTTGCGTGTAATTCTTGTAAACGTTGTGTTGCTATATGGGTATAGATTTGTGTCGTTGATAAATCGGCATGTCCTAAAAGTAATTGGACAACACGTAAATCGGCACCGTGATTCAATAAATGGGTTGCAAATGCATGTCTTAAAGTATGCGGAGATAACGTCTGGCTGATACCGGCTTTTTTGGCATAACGTTTAATAATATGCCAAAAAGTTTGACGGGTCATGCTATCAGAACGATTAGTGACAAACAGATAATCACTTTGCCGAGTTCCTAATAAACTTTTTCTCGCTTGATTGACATAACCTTCCAGCCAGCTCATAGCTTCTTCACCAACAGGTATTAAGCGTTCTTTATTGCCTTTACCGACAATTCTGACTACGCCTTGTCGAAAACTAATTTGTTCAAATTTTAAATTGACTAATTCGGATACGCGCATGCCCGTTGCATACAGCATTTCTAGCATGGTTTTGTCACGATAACCCAATGGATGGGTAATTTCTGGTGCTGATAAGAGTCGCTCTACATGCTCCTCCGACAGTGATGTCGGTAACGGCCTGCCGATATGAGGAGAAACAATAATTGATGTTGGATCATGGACAAGCAAATTTTCTCTTAAACAATAACCATAAAAGCGTCGCAGACTGGACAGGATTCGTGCTGATGTGCGGGTACTGACACCGACTTTGTAACGGTTAGCCATAAATTCAGACAGTAAAGCATTATCTACTTCAAGTATTGAGCGACCTGCTAACCAATGATTAAATATGGTTAAATCACTTCGATATGCCGATAAGGTATTATTACTCAAGCCCTCCTCTACCCAAACGGTGTCTAGAAAAAGCTCTATTAATTGATTAGCTGGCATTAAAATTCGCTTTAAGATCAGTGGAAATTTTTTGAGGAAGGGATGGACAATATCACCTATTTATATAGGCAATACTGCATTAGTCGCTATTAAAATGCATATTAAAGATTCGTTGGCTTTGTCTTTACTGAGTTTAGCAATTACAGTAGACTGCTTTCAACAGTTAAATGAACGTTAATTTTTAACGTGATGATCTATTTTTTACGCATCTATATATAAACCATGTCTTTAAACGAAACTTATTCCGCAAATTTTATTCGCCACATAATTGATAGTGATCTTAAAACTGGTAAAAATAATAACCAGGTGATTACTCGTTTTCCTCCTGAGCCAAATGGTTATCTACATATCGGACATGCTAAATCCATTTGCTTAAATTTTGGTCTTGCTGAATCTTATCAGGGTGCTTGTAATTTACGTTTTGACGATACTAATCCAGAAAAAGAAAGCGATGAATATGTACAGGCTATTCAGCGTGACGTCGAATGGTTAGGTTTTAAGTGGCAGGCATTGTGCCATGCTTCTGATTATTTTGAGCAGCTATACGATTATGCTGTGCAACTAATCAAAGATGGTAAAGCTTATGTTGATAGCTTGTCTGCTGAACAAATCCGCGCTTACCGAGGTACATTAACTGAACCCGGTAAAGAAAGTCCTGACAGAAACCGGAGTATAGAGGAAAATCTGGATCTGTTTGCCCGTATGCGTGCTGGGGAATTTGAAGATGGCGCTTATGTGTTGCGCGCCAAAATTGATATGGCCTCCCCTAACATTAATATGCGTGATCCGGCTATTTACCGTATTCGTCGTGTGCATCATCAGCGTACCGGTGATAGCTGGTGTTTATATCCTATGTATGATTATACGCATTGTATTTCTGATGCCATTGAAGGTATTACCCATTCAATTTGTACGCTGGAATTTGAAGATCATCGGCCGCTTTATGATTGGGTTCTTGATGAATTACAAACACCTCATCATCCACAGCAGATTGAATTTGCTCGTTTACAGTTAGAATATACTATTGTTAGTAAACGTAAGTTAAATCAACTGGTTGTTCAGAATCATGTCACTGGCTGGGATGACCCACGCATGCCGACCATTGCTGGCTTGCGCCGTTCAGGCGTTACCCCAGCAGCTATCCGCGATTTTTGTGAACGCATTGGCGTAACCAAAAAAGATGCTTGGATTGAAATGGCTGTTCTTGAAAACTGTATTCGTGAAGATTTAAACGAAAATGCTTTACGCGCCATGGCTGTTTTGCAACCGCTACGGGTAGTTATCGAAAATTATCCAGAAGATAATGTTGAATACCTTGAAGTTAGCAATCATCCGCAACGTCCTGAATTGGGTAAACGCACAATTCCTTTTTCTAAAGTCATTTTGATTGAACAAGATGACTTTGCTGAAGTCCCTCCCCCTAAATATAAGCGTTTGGTTTTAGGTGGCGAAGTCCGTTTACGTGGTTCTTATGTTATAAGATGTGATGAAATTATTAAAAACGCTGAGGGTGATGTCATAGAACTAAGATGTAGTTATGACCCTGATACCTTAGGAAAAAATCCTGAAGGTCGTAAAGTTAAAGGCGTCATTCATTGGGTCTCTGAATCTCATTCACAACCAGCGGAAGTACGTTTGTACAATCGCCTGTTCTCAGTACCCAATCCAGATAACGAAGATAATTTTCTGGATGTACTTAATCCCGATTCTCTGGAAATTATCAATGATTGTCGAGTTGAAGCCAGTCTGGCTAATGCTCTGCCAGAAAGTCGCTATCAATTTGAGAGAACTGGCTATTTCTGCGTGGATAAAGACAGCACTGACAGCAAAATGGTGTTTAATAGAACCGTTACGCTGAGAGATAATTGGGTAAAAGATTAAGTTTGAAAACCACACTCCCTTATGATTGACTTAGCCATCATAAGGGATGTGATTATGAGCCATTATGGTCCAGTTTCTTCCAGTGTTCTTAATGCCTGACCTGAGGCTGATTTTATCGTAGTTAACCAGTTACTTAGTCTGCTGATAACAGCGGGATCAGTGGCTGGATAATTATTATTAAGTTGCAAGGGATCAACAGAAATATCGTAAAACTCTCTTTCGCCTGTATCGTACTCAATATAATTGATAGGACCGTAGCCGTTAATAGCATTCGCTTGGGTTCGAATGCCGACAAATACTGGTGGACCAAAATCAGTAACATGTGTCATCTGCAGGTCGTAAAAATCAGGTGGTTCTAATAACCCATTGTTGCTACTTTTAGTAATAGTGGGTGCACGATGTTCAAGAAATAACGCCTTGCGCCAAACATCTGGTTGTGAACCATCCAATAGTGGTTTAAATGAGCGACCATCTACAAAACTGGGTGGAGTGACACCGGCTATATCTGCAAAGGTCGTTGCCAAATCTACATTAGCGGTGATATTGCTAATAACAGTTCCCTTCGGAATACCCGGACCACGCATAACCATCGGTACATTAATATCTTCTTCATAGCCGGTATCTTTACCTGCATTCATGCGATGCTGACCTTGATGATAACCATTATCAGAAGTAAAAATAATATAAGTATTATTTAGTTGTCCTGATGCTTTTAGGGTATTAACTACACTTTCTACCATGTCTTCAACGGCTTGCATCGATAATCTTCGATTGGTGTATTGCAAATCATTTTGGTAACGCCAGTAATCAGAAAAAGGTGTCAGTTTTCTAACCCATGCAGGCTTATCATTAACATCAATTTCACTGTATGCTGGTGAACGTGGAACTTTGTATAGTGTTGGTAAATTAAGATTGTTCAGATAAATAAAGTTTTGTGGTTGATCAGTCGCACTAGGCAATTTGACACTAGCAGGTACATTGAGGTAGCGCGCTGGTGGCAAAGCCGGTGCGTGGGGTAGATAAGGCGCTAAATACATAAAGAATGGCTGATCGGGATTATTGACAGTTACATTTTTGATATAATTAACTGCTCTAGATGTTAAAAGATCTTGTAAATAATCCCATGATTGATGACCGTGTGTAGTCGTTATGCCATTTTCATTTAACGAATAATTATATTCGGTATAAGGCGATCCGGCATTTGGACTGATAAAATAATTCCAGCCGGGGGGTATGTAATTGGGTCCAGATTGAGCGTTCGGATAACCGTTTAAATATTTACCAATCAGTGCCGTTTGATAGCCAGCCCCTTGTAACCAATTGGCTACAGTAGAGCTTTCTAAACCTTTAGCATAAAATAAATCGAACCCCCCTAATCCGGGACCATTGTGATAAATACCGGTATTATGAGCATACTGCGCTCTTAATGTCGTGGCGCGAGATGGGCAACATAGCGACAAACTAACCATGTGATTATCAAATCTCGCCCCCTGTTGAGTAATCAAGGCATCGATTCTCACAGAATGACTGAATAATTCTTTATCAAGATCATCCGCTAAAATTAAAATAATATTAGGTTGGTTTGCTTGCGATACCGAAGTAAAGAACGCAATAAAAATAAATATGAAGATATTAATAGGTTTCAAAGCGTTACCTCGTTTATATTAAAAAAGTTTATTTTCAGAACAAGTTTGATCATTCAAATGATTAACTGATTGTTGTAATCACTTACTTATGTCTACCATGCCATAACCCAAAAAAGAGGCGGGTGTTAAAACCCGCCAAACACTAGGAGAGACATCACAGGAAAGCGATTACTTAACTTGGTTATGATGGTATGGTGAATTTTATTTTTAATAAAACGATTAAATTAGAATTTAAAATCTAATTATTAGATATATAAATAGACACAAATTTACTGAAATTGAGCTGCGTGTGTTTAGGATATAAAACTTACTGACTACTATTTTGAAATAGTTATCAGAAGGTTAGATTGAAGTCGTCAAATTTGTAAGCCATTCTGGTGCATGGATTAATATCCATGTTTCGATAGTTTTATCGAAGCCAGTCAAAACTGATAAACCCGACAATAGCAAGACCATACCCAATATTTTCTTGCCTAATCTACCGGTGACAAATAAAGTAGCTTTCATGTGAGCTATTGCCTGATGCGACATCATGCCTATAGCAATTAGTGGGATAGCTGCACCAACCCCAAACAAAGCCATGACTACTGTGGCATGTATTAGATTTTGCCCCTGACTTGCCAGAATAATGGCTGCACCTAAGGTTGGACCTACACATGGGCTCCAGACCAATCCTAACAAAATTCCTAATAGAAACTGCCCTATTAAGGTATCGGTAGATAGTTTTTCAAGCAACGGTTGACCTGTATTGCTGAAGCTTGCAGTCATTGATGCGAAGTACTTTTGTAAATGAGTTGATAGTAATACCAGTCCGAACAATATCATTAATCCAGCGGCTATATTACGGAAAATGATTTGATCAAGACCAATCAACAACCCTAATGTAGATAAAAATAAGCCAGCAAGCGCATAAGACAACGCTAAACCAGATGCTAATGCGATAGGACCGTATCGGTGCGTAGTCATTGCTGTGCCGACAAGTATCGGAATTAATGGCAATACGCACGGAGAGAGTGTTGATAAACTCCCCGCGAGGATACTTAACCCATAGACACCGATTCCAGCGACCATAACTAGTTCCTCTTTACAATGCTTTCTTTAATAAAACTTCGATAGCTTGTTCGTCAGTTTCCCCTAAACTTCTATCAATTTCTTTGCCGCCTTTAAATACTATCAAAGTACTTTGCTTAATGGCTTTGAATTCTTTAACAATATCTTTTTGTTGATCGAAATCAACACGCAACGCATGAACGGTTTTAAAGTCACTCTTTTCAAGTAGCTTTTTTATAATAGGGTCCTGAGCACGACAAGTCGGACACCAATCTGCATGAATGGAAACCAAAATAGATGCCCCTTGTTGCTGTAGTCGGTCGAAAACAGGCTGAGTAAAAGCTTCTTCAGATGCGAAAACATTACCTGTAAATAAAATCATTAACATCATGGTACGAAATATTTGCAACATAGTTTTTATACCTGCATGTAAGTTTAATTAATAAATGTTCAGAATTTAGGTTGCTTGTAAACTAAAAAGTTCATTATTAAACATATCATTTTTACTCATTAATAACATATTGAAAAACAAATACTCTTTTTAGTAATTTTGTCATTTTAATTGGCTACCATAGGCTGTCATCTTGATTCAGATTATTAAATTTCATGAAATTTAAGTATTGAAAATAAGAATATCCTGACTTTTTTGATAATTTATTTTTATTTGTTCTTTCTTTGATTTTATAGATTTTGATCTAATCAAGCTTGGCCGGGAAGTGATGCCTAAAAGTTAAACGTTTAATCAATCCACTAATCTAAGAGAGTTTTGTAAATGTTACATAATATTAAAAGATTGGCATTAAGCTGTGCCATTGCCGCAGTTTCTTCAACAGCTTTTGCCGATACTACGACTGTACGCGTTATCGCATTTAACGATTTTCATGGCAACTTACAATCACCGGGCACCTTCAAAATTCAACCGGGTGGTTCAGGTACTGCTTTAACTTCGAAACCATCAGGCGGTGTCGATTATCTAGCGGGTTATGTCGATTATTTGAAAAATGGTTATCCAAACAATGTTGTAGTTTCTGCAGGGGATTTATCCGGAGCCAGTCCACTTATTTCTGGTGCTTTCCATGACGAACCTGCTATTGAAACCATGAACCTGTTAGGTCTGGAATTTAATGCCGTGGGTAACCATGAGTTTGATTATGGTGCCACTGAAGTATGGCGTAAGCGTAAAGGTGGCTGTTATCCAAAAGGCGTTGTTGGCGTAGATACTTGTTTGGGTGCTACAACTGCAGCAACTCCAGTTCCTGTTAGCTATCCTTTCCAAGGGGCAAAATTCCAGTATTTATCAGCTAACGTTCAAAAACAAAACGGCAATACACTTTTTCCTGCTTATGGATACAAAGGCTTCATTTCTGGATCAGGTAAAAATAAAAAGTTGGTCAGAGTGGCATTTATTGGCATGACTTTGAAAGATACGCCATCTATTGTGACACCTACTGGCGTTGCTGGATTAACTTTCAAAGACGAAGTACAAACAGTTAACGCATTAATCCCTACATTGAAAGCTCAAGGGATTGAAAGTATTGTAGTTTTGATACACCAAGGTGGTTTCCAAGGCTCAGATGGTAATACTTATATCAATGATTGTTCATTAGCATCTAATGGCTCTGCTGATGCAACAGCATTGGAGCCTTTACGTACCATCGTAAAAGGTTTGGATGATGCTGTTGACTTAGTCGTTTCTGGTCACACACATACCGGTTATACTTGCCAGTTACCTAACAGTACAGGTCGCAACATACCTGTTACCCAAGGTGGCAACTATGGTCGCGTGGTTACCAATATAGATTTAACTATTGATAACACAACGCATGACGTTGTTAGCTCTACTTTCCATAATACGGTTGTTGATCGTACTAACCCTGCGATTACCCCAAATGCACAAATCAAAGCTATCGTTGACGCTTACAATACTAATATTTCACCTATCGCCAATCAAGTAGTAGCAACTATTACAGCACCCGTGCTGAATAGTGATACTGCCAATGGTGGTACAGGTGAAAAACCAGCGGGTGATTTGATTGCCGATGGTATGTTAATGTCTACTTCACCAGCTAAATTTGGTGCTGCACAAATCGCTTTCACAAATGCTGGCGGTGTTCGTGCCGATTATGCGAGTAAAGCAATCCCTGCTGTCTACCCATATAACTTGACTTATGGTGATGCTTTTACTGTTGAGCCTTTTGGTAACAATCTGGTGACTATGACCATCACTGCTCAACAATTGAAAGATGCTTTGGAAATGCAATTTCCAGGTAATAACTGCGTCTTGCCAAGCGGTATCAACAAACAAGTCCAAGTTAGGGTTATGCAACCTTCTAATGGCTTTAAATATTCTTGGAGTGCGACAGGTGCTGCTTGTAACAAAATTCAGGATGTCAGTTTAACAACTTACGACAACATGGGTAATGTGTCTAATGTAGATCAAATTGTTAGTGCTGGTGCCGTGCTTAACCCTGCACAAACATACCGTGTAACCGTAAACAGCTTTTTGGCAACTGGTGGCGATGGCTTCTCGGTCTTTATTTCTGGTACTAACCGTTTAGGTGGTGCACAAGATATCGATTCAGCCGTTGCTTATTTAGCTCAGTTTAAAGCACCTAACCCTGCTTACGATTTTACTGCAGCTAATTTACATACACCTCGTATTGTAAAATTGCCATAAGCATTATTCTAGTTAGTTAAAGAAGTAAGAAAGCCGCACACTTGGGTGCGGCTTTTTTTATGTCCCAGTTAATGGGTAACAATTATTGAAACCACAGCGGGTTGCAATTTTTCATATAACTCTTCTACCGAAGGGTTAGTTACTTTACCTTTAAGCCGCTTAGAATGAGATTGCATCGACTTAGGCAACAAAGCTCGCAATGCTTCTGCACGTACTGCAAAAAAACCTTTACCCAAAATCGACTCTCTGTCGACAATATCTTTTAGTGGTTCGTGATTCCCCAAAGTCATACCAATAAAGTGACCTGACTGATCAAAAACAGGGCTGCCACTATTGTCTTTCCCTAAAGAATCACTTATTTGCATCAAGTTACCAACGCCTACATCGGTGCGTACTAATACACTAGGGATTAACATTGGATAACTGGCTTCTAAGTTATCTGTGATCGGATAGCCGAAAACAAAACAAAACCTTACATTTTTGGGTGCTTGCAATGATAAATTAGGTAAACTCCAATCACTGGGATAAGGCGTTATCAAACGCAATAATGCCAATCCTTGATCAGGAACTATTTTTTCAATTTTGGCAGCCCTTAATTCACCTAAACCGTTGCGCACCCAAATATCTTTACCGGCATTAACAACCAAACTAGCATTTGTTATAACCCGCTGCCCTTTATCAATTACAAAGCCATTACCTGAGCTGGTGTTGTTGGAACTCAGCGGAAAATCTGAAAAATTGGCTGCTGGCCAACGAATATTGTTTTTGGTTGTTGCTGTTTTAGTAGTGCTTGTTTCTTGTAAAAGAGCCTTGTCTTGGATACGCGATAACCAAGCTCGTAATGGTTGGGCTGCTTGTTGTTCACCGGCAGCTTCATAAGCTAAAGCTGCTTTCATGCGCCAATTTATTAACTCTTGAATATTGCCAGTTAGTAAAGCGGCACGTGCTCGCAAACGGTATATGTCACCCTGCGGAGGATTTTTGCTTATCCAAGTATCAAGTAAACTTATGGCTTGTGGAGCTGCCAGATGGTCTATCAATATTTCGGCATAAGCAGCTACCAACGGTACATCATCAGGATATTTTTTTAAGGCGTCTTCTAGTTTCGTTAAAGCTTTTGTGGTTTGTCCTTCGCGGTCTTCCAGATACGCTAACAAAGCGGTTGTATCATTGACATCAGAATGCTCGGCAGCCACTAAATTTGCAGAAGCAATCGTTTTTTTAAACTCACCTGCTAGTAAATAGGCTCTCACCATCCCAATTTCTGCTTCAGCTGATTCCCCATAGCCAGCTGCTTTCTCATATAACTCAGCAGCCAGTTGAGGCTTGCGATTTGTCATGGCTGTTTGTGCATTCTTGACTAGATCATTTATGACATTCTCAGACTGATTAGCCACGGCAAAACATTCTGATGTCAAAATTAATCCAATAATTATCAGATTGACGCGTTTAATCCGGTGAAATGATTTTTTCATGACTAAATGTGTCATTAGCAAGGCTCCGTATTATTCAAATAGTTTAAGACCAAAAATTATCATTACTTATAGCACTAACATATTAAATGGATATGTCTGTAATTATTCTGAATATACCCTATAATTTATAATGAACTTTTAGCAGTCCTTGTGTACCAAGTGATTAACCGCAATATTTTCACTCTATTCTCAACAGAGTAAGTCTCATGCAAAACAAGCAAACCGTTACAATTGATGGCAATCAGGCGGCAGCGACTATTGCCCATAAACTCAATGAAGTCATTGCTATTTATCCGATAACGCCGGCATCACCGATGGGTGAATGGTCTGATGAATGGTCAGCACGTGGACAGACTAATTTATGGGGTACTGTACCGCAAGTGATTGAAATGCAGAGTGAGGCGGGTGCAGCCGGTGCTATTCATGGGGCTTTGCAAACAGGTGCTTTAGCAACAACATTCACTGCCTCGCAGGGATTGTTGTTAATGTTACCCAATATGTACAAAATTGCTGGCGAATTGACAGCGACCGTTTTTCATATAGCCGCCCGATCTT
>TBL_comb48_EPIDRAFT_1001959_pt1 | contig 14632 bp, 14 predicted proteins | sample TroBogEpilimnion_37_FD_10681 | JGI IMG/M metagenome (IMG submission 10681)
CGGAGTGGCTCGCGTTGGACAAGGGGCTGATCTGAGGTGCCGGCATACTATAACGAAATCGAGCCGTATGCCGCACAATGGTTGCGAAACCTGATTGCCGGCGGGCACATCGCTCCTGGCGACGTAGACGAGAGGGACATTCGGGATGTACGACCGAACGATTTACGAGGCTACGAACAGTGCCATTTTTTCGCTGGAATCGGGGGTTGGTCTTACGCGCTCCGACTCGCCAGCTGGCCCGACGACCGACCCGTCTGGACCGGCTCCTGTCCGTGCCAACCTTTCAGCGCGGCAGGCAGAGCCGAGCGCCGGCTTTCCACCGCACCGGGGCGCTGAGTGGGACGCGATCCTCCGCCGGCACCCGCTCGCGATCCGTGGGTGCCAGTGGCAGAGGCACCGGAGGAGTGGCAGGACGGCCGGGAACTGCTGATGTGGAACGGCCGCGAGCGATGGGTGGACCGCTGGCAATACAACGGCCCCGGCGATCAAGGGTATCCGATCAGCGCCACCCACCTGATGCTCATCCCAGACCCACCGAAAGGAGACAACCCGTGAACCAACCCAAATCACCGCCGCCGGGAAAGCCTGGGCGTCCCTATCGGACGTGGGCCGAGGATTACCACAGCGGCCTCGCCAACGCCGCTCCGCAGCCGATGCGCCCGTTCTTCCCGCTCCCCGACAACCCCGGCGTGGAACCGTGCGAGGCGCCTCACAAACGCCAGCAATGGGGCTTGGTCAGCCTCATGACCGTGGTAGGGATCGGTCTGGCGATCATCGCCACGCTCGCCATCGCATACGGTTTGCAGGGGCCGGGACAGTGACGGCCAGCATCCGCGCTAGGATCACAGCCGCCCGGCAGGCCGGACCCGATCACCGCGTCCTGTCCGTTGCCGGCGGAGGCCAGCGCACCGCCCGCCGAACGCCATGCTCCGGTTGTCCGTGCGGATGGGCGGCGGCATGCGGACATGAAAAAGCCGCCACCCCTGCGGATGACGGCTCCTGACCATGTTGGTCGGGTATTGTAGACCGGACTGACCCGCCGTTTCCGGGGTGCGGAGCGCTACTCCGCCGCGCCTATAGCGACCCGTGGGATTTACCTCTCCACGTCCGAGGGTTCTTCCGCTAGTGCGGAATCGATACACGGGGCCGGGATCGAACCGGCGCCGAAGACTTTCATCACCGCACCCCCAGCACTGCCAGCGCCCGCGCTTCCGTCATCGGCAACGGCCGAGGCGCGGCAGCAGCGGCCAGTTTCGTATCGACCGGCAGCAGCGCCTCGACCAGCAGTACGATGGTCTGGACCGCGTTGAACGCCTCCAACACCGTGCCGACGATGACCGATGACGGAAGCGCCTTGCCGATGGTCGTCAGCAGGCTCTTGCCGTCCGCCAGAATCGAGTTGATCGCGGCCGGGATCGAGTTCGCGTCGAACGTTAGCACCGTCTGACCGCCGGCAGCGGCGTCGAACGCGGCCACGTCTTGCAGCACGACGGTTTCGATAGCTTCCACGGGGACGAGATACTGACCGAGGCCGGGCACGCCCGCGACAGACGCGGTGAACGATGCCAGGGCTGTGCCGTACTGGTCGATTTTGGCGACGTTGATCGTCACCGTGGTAACGCCGTTGACAGTGGTGCTGGTGACGATACCGCAGCCGGCGAGGGCACCGAGCGTGCCGCCACCGATCAGGGTAGTGAGTAGGGTTCGACGGTTCATGGGTTATCTCCAATGAGCGTGTGGCCAACCCAGGAGAACCGCCGCGGTCACCACGATCCAAAGGAGCGCGGCTGCGAACAGTTCCACCGGGTCGGGAGGTTCAGGCATAGGCGGCGACAAGAGCGATCAAACACGCCGCCAGGACCGTGCAGACGCCGACGATCCAGCCGGAGCGGTCGCGGCTCACTGCGTCAGGATCTCTTCGATATCGGAAGCCAGCTTCACGCCGTCCGCTTCCAGGGCAATCACGCGGTCCACCGCATCGGACAGCGCCGCCTTCTTCGCGTCGTCCAACGGCAGCATGGGGATGACGCGCTTCATCATGCCGACCAGCACCGGGCCGGACAGCGGAACCACGCCTTCGATATCAGAGAGTAGGCTCATCGTGTATCTCCTTCGCGGCATCGGCCGCTGGTGTGGAAAGGTAGGCAACAAGCGCCGCCTCGATCAGTTCCGTTCGGCCCATGCGGCGCGCCTCGGCTGCGTCGTTCAACTCGCCAAGCCGCTCTGCCGTGACCCTGAAACTGACGTAGTGCTTTTTTGCCATGCCGTGTCACATATCCTATTGACGGCGTGTCACGCAAGCGCGTATTGAGGGTGCGCGGCGGTTCTCTCGGATCGTCGCAGGACGACGTTTCCTCCCAACCTTGGCCGGCACTTCCCCGAGTGCCGGCCACTTTCTTGGAGTGCTGACGATGGACGATGCCCTTGGGATCAACGTCACCTTCAACGAACCCCAATTTCCATGGCCATTCGCGCTTGTGCTTGGGCTTAGCTTTATCGGCGGCGCGATTTATCTCTTGGCCTATACGCTCAAGCGCAATAATTACCTTATTTTGGTGGGCATCTTCGGCGGCTTCCTGCCGTTTTTTGTCGGCGGATTTCTTATTATATGCGGCTTTCTCGTGAGCCCGCCATCGATATTTAGATACACCGTGCCACATTTTCCTCTCCCTTGGATCAATTAAATACTGTGAGAAATTAAGGTCTTAAAGTTCTGCTAACGTCATTCCTTCCAGTTCCAGCGCATCGTATTGAGCTAGTAGGTTTCTATCTGTTATAAAACGAAATAGCTCGGCGTCGTCTTCCTCTTTAATTATCGTTGCCACAATTAATCACTCCGCATACAAAAAGGGATTCGAAAGGTTCCCCTCTCGAATCCCTTAAGCGTTAGGAAACCTTTGTGATTGCGGAGGCGGCCCGCACCGATTCTTTCGTGCTTTTGCTATCGCCCTCGGACGCGTTCCCGTAGGCGAAATTAACACGTTGTTCCTCCCGGCCTTGCTCGTCCATCGGTCGCGTACGAGCCGCCTCTATCAACCTGTTTAGGCGTTCGTCCATGGCGCTATCCCCTTATGCTGGGTGCATCGGAACTCGTCGCGGCGTCTCCTTCCACGGGGGGCGCCGCCCAGCGCTGCCTGCGCCGCGTTTATGTTACTCTGCGTGTAGCTGATCGTGTTTCTCCTCTGCGGCATCAGCCGCTAACGTTGGGGGTATCGCCGGAATCGTGCCGTCAAGCACCTGCCGAAGAATGTCGCCGAGGCTCACACGCGCTTCCCATGCCGCAGCCGCGTATCGGGCCTTGGTGTCGTCGGTCGCGCGCATTGTGATCGTGGCGGGGAATTCTATTTTCGGCATAGCGGCGTTGTAATACGTTGACACACGCCACGCAAGCGCGTATTGAGGGTGCGCGGCGGTTCTCTCGGATCGTCGCAGGACGACGTTCCCTCCCAACCTTGGCCGGCACTTCCCCGAGTGCCGGCCACTTTTTTGGAGTGCTGACGATGGCATATCGGATTGCAAAAAGCCCCGAGGGCGAATGGCGTTTCTGGGAGCCTCGCGATGTGATCCCGGAGGGCCATACCGAGGTAAGATACGCGACGGCCGAGGAAGCCGCGCTGATCGATGAGATTGAGGCCGGAAATGCATCATTCGACGAGGACCGCATGGAGATCGCGTCTGCCACGCTATACAAAAAACTCAACGCATAGCCGGCTTAGTTCAATGGCAGAACACCGCACTTTGACTGCGAAGACCGGGGTTCGATACCCTGAGCCAGTGCCAGAAAGGAAAAGACGATGCGCGTGAAGGAGCTTACGCCGATCACCGGAGAATACGTGGAATTTCACGGGGACGACGGGGACAGCCATATCCGATACGCTGCGGATAATTGGGTTTGGTGTGTCGGCGAAAGCACTGAAACGGTTTTCGACTGCGACGAACTCGAAGCTGCCTATCAGGCGTTCAAAGCCTCGCAATCGTCGGGCGCGTAGCTGAATGGAACAGCCGCCGAATTCTACTCGGCCGGATGGGGGTTCGAGTCCCTCCGCGCCCGCCACACCCTGCGAACACGGCATCCGCTTTCCGGTCGCGTGTCCGGTGTGCGAGCCGGAGAGATACATGCTGACCGATGCGCAGCGGAACCGTCTGGCGGCGCAGGACGCATGGGCCGTGTTCATAGCCGCCGCGAGGCGATACGCCCCGTATCTGGACCAGTTCGAAAAGGTCCGGTTCGACAGCCCCGGCAGCGGGACGATTTACCTGACGATCAGCCAGTCCGATCCGCACCCCGATAGCTTCGACGATCTGGACGCGCCCAGTACGTAAGCCATCCCTACACACAGCCCGGATCGCCGACCATGTTAAAGGCCGGGCGACGTAAGCAAAAAGCCGCCCTGGTTAGGGAGCGGCCTCTGTATTTGGTAGCGGAGTCCCGATTCGAACGGGAGACCTCCTGGTTATGAGCCAGACGAGCTACCTGACTGCTCTACCCCGCTGCCGGCTCTTTATGGCCGCCGCGTGTATATGCGCAAGAGGAAAATGCTACGGCGCCCGCGGGCGGAGTCGAACCGTCCGACCTGACCGTGCGGGAGGCGCCTATAGGCGTCACCAGCACAGGCAACCACGAATTGCCCAGGACGCGCTGCCGGCAACGATCAGCGCCCCCAGCCCGCACCGCCATGGGTAGCAATCGACGCAGTGGATCAGCGACCGAATAAAGTCGCCCGAATCTGGGCGAGCAGGTGGTCGAACCACGGCCCTGCCGCGCCCGCCAGGAAGGCCGCTACGGGTATCAACCGCCTCAACCATTTGCATCGCTCCTTCGGGTCGAAGGCCACGTGCACGACTGCCGCCGCGCCGCGTTCAGCCAGTTGCGTGGCCAGTTGCTCGTTGGTCTCATTCTCTGCCATCCCTCGCCTCCGATGTGAACCGCGTCACACCTTCGGCCTCTGCGGTTTGACACGTGTTCATCATAGGGCTGTCTCCGCAGCGCTTGTCGTGGAACCGCCGGCCTGTGACCCCTCACGGGCCGGCGGGGTTGGAGTTAGCTGCCGACCCAGGCGGACCCGTTATAGAACACCGGGCATTTCGTTGTTCCGCCGCCGGTTGGCACCGTCCCAAAGACGCAGGCGACGGCATCAGTCACGTAGACGCGACCACCTTGAATGCCGGTTGGCAGTGTTGAAACGGTGTAGGACGCCATGATTGCCAACCCCGAAAACGCGCTACTCTGGTCTGTCCCCAGCAGAATGTTCAGCTTTCCGTTAGTCCCGAGGCGTCCCACGATGTTGGACGCTGACCACACGTTGAACCCGGCGGCGGTATTGCCGGTGCCCCCGCCGTAGCATTTGAACGGAGGCGAGAGAGTTGCCGCGGTGGATCCCGGCGCGAAGCAAACGGTGCCAGCGCCAGGGGGCACTTGTATCGCGAGGTAGGAAGCCCCCGTTACACCGAAGGCCGTGCTGGTGGTGCCGCAGGTGACCGTCGTAAGCACGATCCCGTTCGAGACGGAGGATGCCGGTGCTAACGCACCCCCAGTGACAATGACTGGTTGGGTGCCCTGCCCGAAGGACGGCGTGGAAGCTGCCATGAATCCAAGGAGAAGCGCGATCGTCGCCCGCATGACTGTCACCCATCTGGAAAGAGGCGGCAGCCGACGGGCGGTGCGTCAACTAGGTTGAGTCAGCACTACACCATGTCGGCGCGCGTTTTCAAGCGGTAGGAGAGACAGAGGGAGGCGCGGTTGCTGCGCCAGAGCGACCGATCACGGCGACAGACGGATGAGGCCCTGCTCCCGATTCCGTCTTCGAATGCCGATCACGTTCTGGTGCAATTGCCACGCTTCCTCTTTCTCTGGGTGGGTGACCGATTGCGGTGCCGGTTGGATGCCGAAAAACGCGAGCGACTGCGCTAGCATCGAAGCGCCAGCCCGGTCGTTCTTCATGATCGCGCGCACGGAGAACGGAAGCGCTTGGTTCAACATGTACTGGGCATAGGCCACGATTCGGCTCTCGTTGAGCTCGGGCGCGTAGATGATGCCGCCGTAGTAATCCTGGTTATGGAAAATGTCCGCCATGGCGTTCGGAAGCGGCGACGTCTTGTTCAGCACGGTCTGCACGGGCGCCTTGTAGTAGGCGACCACGTCCTTGATGTAGCCGGGAATCGAAAGCCGGTCAGGGTCGTTTTCCGGGCCGGTGCCAGAGCGCGGGTAGAAATAATCCAGCATCGATTCCGGCCCCTTTCCCGTCAGTAGATATGTGACCGTAGCGCCAAGCAGCGCGGTCAGCATCGGCATCGCCATGGCGTAAGCTATGCGGTTCGTCATCTCCGGGGCCTTTCCGGACGCCATGTCTCGCACGGCTGCAGCGGCGTCAACGCCAGATCCCGCCAGTTCTCGGATTGTGCCTAGGTTCCAGCCGACCGAGCGCGTCATCAAGAACGCCGAGTCCTTGAGTGTCTTGTTCCAGAACACGTTGTCGTACGTCATCTGGCCGAGACGGTTCTCGACGCTGTCCCAGTTCTTCGTCATCGCATCCGACACTTGCTCGGGCGTGGCGTCAGGGTGCCGCTCCATAAAGTCGCGTGCCATCATGGAAAACACGCCGATTTTCATCCTCGGCACAAGCTGTCCCATCAGCGGCTCGTTCAAGGTGTCGATCATACGGCCAGCGATCTTGAACGGCGCCGTCAAAGGCGTGTCCTTCGCCATCTGCCAAGCTTCCCGGAATGCTCCGTCCGGGTTTTTCAAGTCGTGCAGGTTTTTGAAGAAACTGCCGCTCGCGTTCGACCGGTAGAATTGGTCCATGCTGATCCGGCCGCCGCCGGCGTTCAGCATGTCCACGATCTTCACCATCTCAGGCGTCGCGCCCTGCGGATCGAGCCAGGCCCGCTTCGCCGCCGACCCTTCCCGCACCGTCCGGTACGTCGCCACCGGGATGGCGGCGCCCTCGGCCATGTTTTGAAGGCCCTGGCCGATCGAGGTCAAACGGCTTTTCTGCCCGAGGTCGCGGCCCGTGATGCCGCGGCTCACCTGTTGCAATCCAAGCGCCATGCTGCTGATCGCCGAGTCCAACGTCACGAACGTCGCATGAAACCCAGACAGGCCTAATTGCAGCCCATTCAACGCGTTGTTGGCGGTGCGCAGGGTGTCGTAGATTACGGAGTTGCCGGCTATTCCACGGGACACGTAATTGTTGAACAGCGTCGTGGCTTCCTCTGGCGCCCAGTAGTTGCCGGGCTCCAGGCGGCCAAAGGCGCCTACGGTGCCCCCAGGGATGCGCGGGCGAAAGACCTTGTCATCCAGCGGAACCCAGCCCAGGCCACGCGCCGCCCCTTCAGCTTCGGCGTTTGCCGGCACCCAGTTGGCAATTCCGGCGTCCTTCATCTCGTCGGCCATGCGCGTGCCGTGGTAGAAGCGGTCCATCTCCCGAATTTTCAGAATTTGCATCTTGATCGGGTTTGTCGTGACCGGGATCAGGCCAGCGGCCATTGCCTCCTCCAGGGTGGCAAAGGTACGCTGCTTGAGGAAAGCACCCGACCCTTGAACCGGGGACTTTCCGAGACCGCGGGCGACCGCGATCCGCTCGGCCTCCGTCTGGCTTTTCGCGTCTTCGCCGGCCTTCCATTCCCGGTAGTTCGAGTAGATGCGGCCCATGTAGTCGTCGCTGTTCAGCACGTCCTTCAACTTGCCGATCGATTGGAGCATCCTGAGCCGTTGATCCTGGATCCGCTTCAACGTCGTCATGGCCGCTTGCAACTCGGGCGTCGGCTGCGGCTGCCCGGTCTCGACCCGATGCGTGATCGCGAGTTGCTGGTCTGGTTTCAACCGCTCGATCGCGGTGGCAAAGTTCTCCAGGGCATGAATCGCCTGGTTGCTGCCGCGAGCCTGCATCGATGTGCGGCGGCGCATGATGGCCTCTGTCTGCTTCGCGGCGGCACCGCGGCTGGTGGGCGACAGCAGCCATTGAACTTCGTCCAAGGTCTTGCGCATTTTGCCCATGACGTCAGGGGAGAACGATGGGAGGCCTATCTGCCTGCGCACGTCCGGTGCCTTCAGCCCGTCGAAAGCGGTCGCTACGCGCCGACGCAAAGAGAACATCGGGGTCTCGGATGTGCCCGCATCGCGACCCCCGCTATCGATCGACGCAATCGGGCGCCGTTCGGTGATCCGCTCCAGAACTTCCGCTGCCCGATCCCCTGTCGGGACAAACAGTCTGGTGTCGTAGCCGATGCGCTCACGGAATACGCCGTCCTGTCGCAGCGGCCCCATATCCGAGGACGACGGCCCCTTCAGTTCGATCCGCCACTCGCCAGCAACCATCGAACGCTTCAGGGTCCAGCCGTTCGCCAGCCTCGCGGTCGCACCGTCGAGCACTCGGCCGATCGTCTCGGTCAAGTTGAAATCGGCCTTCGTTGCCTCCACCCCAAGGTTATTGAGCGTCGATTCGATATCGCTGTTTCCGATGACGCGCCCAAGCAGCCGTTCCCCATCGTCGGTCTGAAGCCTATAGACCTTTGGGCTACCCTTGAGCCGGTCCCAGACTGGAAGAACCGCGCCGGTTATGAGATGCAGATCGGATTGCCTGAATTCGGGCGTCGCCGCGACGCGGTCGTCCCAGCCCTTCCTGGCCTCGGCCAAATTATCGACCCGGTCGGCCGTCGGAGCGGTGCGGACGTTTCCCCGAATTGCGGCAGCCACCCGATCCGTCTCGACGTACCGCCAGTCGGTTGGTGACACCAACCTGTAAAAATTCGTCGTAACGCCGTCTGCACCAGTCTTGGAATACGTGGTCGGGACGACCGCCGATACCAAGCCGGTACGGCGGTTGCGGATGTAAAAACTCGGAGCCTGAAACCCTGCTCGCGCCGCTTCGCCGCGGTGCAACTGCTCGAACTCTGTCGGATAATTTCGAGAGAAGGTGCGCAGCGCGACGTGCTTGGTCTCGGCACCCGAGGTCGGGTCGGTGTAGACCGTGTTTTCGGTGTTCTTGACGATCCTGTCCGCGCGATAGGTCTCGGTGCCGGCGTCGAGCGTTCCAGCCTCGACAGCATGATCGACGACATCGCGGAAGCGGTCGGAGAAGGCGTTGAAGACCCGGTTCTGTTCCCCCACCGGCAGGCTCAAGATTCGGTTCAGAAACTGCGACATGGGCGGCAGGTCGGCCCGCAGACCGCCAGTCATTGGATCGGTGAGTTGCAGCCCCATGGTTTCCAGGATCGACTTGTCCGATACGCCCTCGATCTCGCCACGGTGAATGTCACGGTAGAACTGCGTCAACGCCGCGTGTGCCTCATCGCTCTCCAGGTTATCCTGTAGCCCGAACATACCTTGATCGCCGGTGCGACGCTCTCCCTTGGTCAGTGCGCCCAGTTGCCCGAGGCGCCGCGCGATCGAGGAGATGAATCGCTTCTGCCCCTCAAGGTTGGTCGTGACCAAATGGAAGATCGGTGCGGACGCCTGATTGGTTCGGTGCGTGCGACCGAATCCTTGCACGGCTTTGTCGGCCCGCCACCCAGGCTGCACCAGGTAGTGCGACCGTCGGTTGTCGGCGGAGGGAGAAGAAAGATCGGCATGATAGCTGCGCCCGGTCCCGCCCGCCTGGGAGAACACCAGGACGCGCTTGATCCCGTTCTGGAAAGCGTTCGCCTCGACCACGTTGGTGTCCGCATTGCGCTTTTCGACCACCGCCCGCACTTGGCCATTCTCGTCCGGCTTGCGCACGACGCGCTGGGTGCGCCCCGTGACCTCCGCCACCTTGTCCGGCCCAAAATGGTTGGTCAGGATTTCAAGCGGCCCGTCTGGCACGCGAAGCGATCCGAGGTCGTCCAGCAACATCTCGCGCGCTGCCACCGCTTCTCGATTGAGGACGGGATTTCCCTTCGAATCGACAACCGGCCGCACGCGCTCCTTGCCAGCGTCATCGACGTAGGTTTCAAATTGTTCGACCGGAAATGCCTTCTTGACCAATTCCATCAACTGATCGCGCGGCGACATATCCAGTTCTTCGATATCACCCTCGGGATCGGCGCGCGCCTTGTCGAGCGCGCGGTTCTGACCGGCCTCGTTGGTGTTCACCAACTGTAGTACCGCCTGCCGACCTTCGGCGATGTCGCGCTCCACGGCCCTCAGCACGCTGGGCATTTGCAGCGACGTGATCAACTGGTTGAAGAAGCGCTGGTGCGATCCCCAAAAAGCGGACAAGACCGCGCTGCGTCGGCCGCCCTTACCCCCTGCCTGGGTGTCTTCGAGAGCATTATTGAAGTTGCGCAGCACGACCTGCCATGCCTCGGCGATCTTGTCGTACATTATCGTCTGATCTGGCGTCAGATCATGCTGGATGCGATCATACTCGACCCCGTCATAGGACAGGTTTCTCGCCATGTAGTGACCGAGCGCTTTCATATCGCGGGCCACAAGCTCCATCGCAGCGACGCCGCCCTGGGAGATTTTGGACAGGAAGTCGGAGCGGTCTGCAAAGGCCGTCCCCCGTCCCCAAAGGCCGAGGCGGTCGGCGTAAGCCAAGTTGGCGACCTCTGTCGCGCCGGTCGCGGAGACGTAGACCACCCGCGCGTTCGGCAACTGCTTCTGTAACTCGATCCCAGCGAGTGCCTTCTGTGCCGGGTCGGTGCTGCCGCGCGCTCCCTTTTGCGAGACGCTGTTGCCGAGGTTGTGCGACTCGTCGAACGCGATGACGCCGTCGAAGTCCTTGCCGAGCCAATCGACGATTTGCTTGACCCGCGTCTGTGCGGTGGCGGCGCGGGTTGCCAGATCCTTTGACTCGTAATTCCGAACAACACCAGCATCAGTCTGTACCACCCAGGTATCTTTGTAACGGCCAGTCACTGTGCCATTCTCTCTGGTGCCGTCCCGAGCCGGGACCGACACTTGCGCGCCGACCTTGATCGCCGCCGCATCGAGCGGTTTGATCTTCACCCCCGATTTCAGAGTATCGTAGGACGAAAAAAGGATGCCATCATGCTTGATCGCGTCGGCCGCCTTCACCTTGGTCAGCGGCAAAATCTGAGAGGGGTCCATGCCGAGTCCGGCCCAATCTCGCTTCGCGTCGTTCACCAAGGCCGGCGTCTCGGAAACCCACACGGCCCGTCGGCGCCCGTTCATCCAGTTGTCGAGGATGATGCCCGCCACCTCGCGACCCTTGCCGACCCCTGTGCCGTCGCCGATAAAGAAGCCTCTCCGGAACCTTACTTCGGCATCCGGCGGCGCCGGTAGCATCTGGGCATGTGCATCGCCAGCGTAGACCAGGGATTCGAGTTGCGCGATCGACAACGCGCCTTCGTCGATCAACCGTCGCGAAATCGCCAAAGCGTGCTTGGGCATCGGCGGCGCCACGGACGCCATGGCGGCCGACTGGACGAGCGCCCCAGGATGCTCCCGCGCGCCCTCGATCGCCAAGCGCTGCGGACGGTATGGCTCATAGACACTTTCGGTCAGTTCGCCGCCTTGAACCGGGTCCTCGACAATTACGCCGGCTTTCACCAGTCCGGGATTGGGTGGCGTTAGCTGCTGGTCGCTACCATCAGGTCGTATATGGTCTCCACCGCCAGCCGCGCCGCCTGCGCCGGGCTGTCCGCGTCCCGTATCGTTCGCATCAGCAGCGATAAGTTCTCCTGCCGGTTCCTGCCCGGATTCGAGAGAAGGTACTCCATCGCCGCCTGCGTTTTCTCGGGTCCGGTCTCCAGCGTCAGGCGCCCCACCAGCGCCTCCAGGGCCGCCTTCGTCGGCTGCGATGGGGCGATTGGCAGTCTCACCGACACCACGTCCTCCGCCAGGCCCCACTGTGCCAGTTGGACCACGTAGACCGCCCTCGGGTCCATTGGGGCGTCCGGTGCCTTCTTCAGCCAACCCAGCGCCAGTTGGTTGACCGCCAACCGGTTCACTGGAACTTCCTGGGCGATCATCGTGCACTCCCGCGAGCGTGTTCAACAGGTCGGCGGCATCCTTCGCTTCGCCCTCGACGATCGGCCGTCCGGTGGGAGCGATCTTGTCGATCACCAGCACGCGGGTGCCGAAGGTCGTGCCGTACTTGCGGTAGATGCTGCCGTCGACGGCGACATTCGCTCGGACATCATATTGCATGCCGATGCGCTTCCACCAGTCCCGGAAGGTGGGCGCGTTCATTCCCATGCCGCGACCGACGATTGCCACAAGCCGGCCGCCCGGTTCAAGCCTGGCGAGGGCCTGATCAATGTGTTGGGCACCGATCCTGGTATCCATCTTACCACCCAGCCGATCGCCGGCCGAGGAAAATGGCGGGTTCATGATCACGACGGAGGGACGCACTTCGTCGGTAAGAATGTGGTGTAGTTGCTCGGCATTCTCGCCTGTGATCCGGCTGAATGGCAGGTTCTGCATCATCGCCCGCCGCTGGGGTGAAATTTCATTGCCTACGACCTCGGCCACACCTGCGTTCATCGCATGGACCGCAAGGCCGCCATTGCCAGCGGAAGGTTCGAGAACGCGATCACTGGGTCGCATGTTGGCGATCCAGGCCGTGGCAAAGGAGTAATCCGGCGGTGTGCTGAATTGCTGGAGTTTGTCCTTGTCGCCAGCCCGCACGGTCTGGGTGGGCAACCGATCTTTGATCTCGCGCAGCGATTCGGCGACGGCTTGAGCGCGGGCCAGGGTACCGGTCGGCGCGAACCGGTCAGGGTTGTTTGCGATGTAGCGGTTCACCCCGGCCTCGATTGCGTCGTAGAACCGGTCGCGCGTGAATTTCCCCTCGCCGAGTTTACCACCGTAGATCAGTTCGGCCGACGCCTGGAGACGTTTGGTAGCGAGACTTCGGTCCTCGCCGGCGCTGCGGAGATCGCCTTCGGCCAGCATCGCCGCAACTGCGTTCGCCATCAGCTTGTCAGGCGGTTGCCCCTCCCGAAGCCATCGCTCGATATTGTTTGCGAGAAGCGGATCGTTGTCGCTGCCTGGGGGCGGCGCTTCTACGCGCTGCGGTCGCGCCGACGGTGGGGCAGCGGCCGATGGCGCCGGTGGTGTTTGGGGTTGGGCTTCGGGCTGTCCGCGCACTTCGTTGAGCACGTCCATGTCGAGGGGGCGCCGCTCGTTCTCCATGATCGCGGCCGAGTAGCGGCGCAGTTCGTCGCCGCCCGCATCGGCCAACGCGCTCATAAATCGCGCGGACTCCTGGCCATAAGCCCGGCGCAGCGTTGCCAGCGCCGGAGCGCCGTCGCCATGTCCACGCAACACCGTTATCAGACGATCATTGGCCTGGAGGCGCCGCACGATGACGGCATGCACTTCGTCCGCCGTAGGCGCGGCGGCCTGTGCTGGGTTGTATTCAGGTCTGCGTGGTGGCCATACAGGGCGCCCGGTTGTCGAACTGGTAGCTGGTTTCCATACCGCCACCTGATAGTCCGGGTCCTTCGCTTCCGGCGCCGCCACGATCGGTTCCCGGCTGCCCGGGCGAAGCCTAACCGTTTCCGTCGACCGCACGCCGTTCTCGACATATGACCGCACGCCTCGGGCATCTTCGAACAGAGGATGGCCATTCCTGTTGAACCCAATTTCGTGCCACACCGCTGCGTTCAGGTCAGCCTGCTTCAAAGCGGGGGAGGGCAAATCCGTAGGTTTCGTTTCGGCGGTCTCTGGTGTTGGGGGCGCTTCAGGGGGGCGGTTTGCGTTTACCGGGATTTCAGCCTCGGATTTTTGCGTTTGGGCCTCAGCCCCCTCCCGGATGAAAAAGCCATCTCCCTTGCGAAAACTGTAAGGGTCGATCGCCTTCGCTTCGTCCCGCGTCAGGTCGGTGCGGATCGTGCCGCGCAGCGTCTTCCCCTTCTTCGTCACATGCTCGACGATCGGGTTTTCGGCCAGTGCCGCACCTGCCGGCGCAGCCTCGGCCGCGACCTTTTCCGTCCGCTCCGCCTGCGCGGCATCGGGCGTGACGACCTCGACCACTGGCGCTTGCGCCCGCGCCATCTCTTCTGCCGCCGGCAGCCCAGCAGGGCTTGCCAGCGTTTCCACCACCACGTTGCCGGCGGCGTCGCGCCCCTGGACGACGTGCGGTGCCCCTGTCGCCAGCACGTCGCTTTTCGTCTCAGGGTAACCAAGCAGCCGCGCCATTAGGGTGTCATCGACCGAGCGGGCGTCCGCGAACGTTCGCGCTTTGCGGACATCCGTCGTCAGCAGAGTCCCTTCTGGCCGTTCATAGGCCAGGACGCCCGGTGCATTGGCCGATTCCGGCACCGCCGTCCCCCGCGCCAGGAATACCGTGTCCTTGGGGTTGTTCGGGTCCGTCATCGCGCGGATTTGCGCCTCAATGTCGGCCTGCGGCTCTGGCGTCGTTGCCATCTTTGGAGGCAGCGGTGGAAGCCCAGAGATCAGCTCCCGTTCGATGGCGGCTGGATCTTCTGCCAGTGGCTCAAGCGCGGGTTCGGTTGTTTGCGGAGATCCCGACCGCTTGGCATTTTCTTCGGCCGCACGGCGCTGGGCCTCCACGGCGCCGACTCCATCGCGGCGCTGCACTTGGGCTATCGTAACGCGACCGGCTGGCGTGGGGGCGCCTGCTTCGCCCTCGGGTGGCGGAGTGGCGGGAGACGGCGGCCGAGCTGCGGATGGAGGCGCCACGGGCTGAGGCGGCGCATACGAACTGGTCCCTCCAGCTTC
>TBL_comb48_EPIDRAFT_1001962_pt1 | contig 14618 bp, 16 predicted proteins | sample TroBogEpilimnion_37_FD_10681 | JGI IMG/M metagenome (IMG submission 10681)
CAGGCTGGCCGCCATGAAATGGGAGTGCTCCCGGCTTTCGATGACACAGGGCCCGGCGATGAGGAAGAAGCTCTGGTCCGTGAAGGGTCGGGTGAAGTCCATGGTTACCTCGGCCCCAGTTTAGCGTCTCCCGTGGGCTTGACGGGGTGTCATCGGACTTGTTGGATCCGCTGTCATACTGTCCAATAGAACCCAATCCTTAATGGTCCGGAGCCAGGCATGGCGAAGCTGCTGATGGAAGACGATCTCAACCGCCGGCTGGTGGCGCTGCTCCAGCAGGAGGGCCGCATGAGCCACGCGGAGCTGGCCGAGCGCCTGGGCGTGAGCCGCCCCACCATCATCGACCGCGTGAAGCGCCTGGAGGCCGATGGCGTGCTGAACGGCTACGCGGCCCGGGTCACGCCCGCGGCGGTGAACAAGCCCGCGGTGGCCTTCGTGGCCGTCCGCTACAAGGACAACAACGAGGTCATCGAGCAGCGCTTCATCAAGGCCCTCGAGGAGGAGCCCGACATCCTGGAGGCCCACACCATCGCCGGGGAGGACGCCCTCCTGCTGAAGATCGTGGCGGACACCCCGGCGGGCATCGCCGAGCGCCTGCGCCGCATCCGGGCCCTGGGGCCCATGGTCACCACCCGGACGACCATGGTGCTGGAGACCCACTGGGAGAAGGCGGGCCCCAGCCCCTTCCCCGTCGACCGGGAAGGGAAGAAGGCCAAGAAGTGAGCCGCCCCCGGGACCGGGTCCGGGGAGCCTGATGCTCGCCTGGCTGGCCTATCTCACGGTGGCGGTGGTGTGGGGCTCCACCTATTTCGCGATCGCCCTGGGGCTGGATTCCTTCACGCCCTACGGCATGGTGGCGGCCCGGTTCTTCCTGGCCTCGGTCCTCGCCCTGGGCCTGGGCCGGCTGCGCGGGGAGTCCTGGCCCTCCCGGCGCGAGGTCGGACACCTCCTGCTGGTGGGGGCCCTGCTGCTCGGAGGGTCGAACGCGCTGGTGTCCTGGGCGGAACTGCACGTCTCCACCAGCCTCGTGGCCATCCTGGCGGCCCTGGTGCCGCTCTGGCTGGCGGTGTTCTCCATGGCCAGGGAACCCCTCGGCCCCAAGGGCTGGGCGGGCCTCCTGCTCGGCATCGCGGGGGTGGCGGTGCTGGTGTGGCCCCACGGCAGCGTCCGCATCCACGGGGGCGGCCTGGCGGCCATGGTGGCGGCGCCGCTCATCTGGGCCTGGGGCACCCTGCACGGCAAACGCCATGTGCACGGAGGCGGACTGCTCACCAATGTCGGCATCCAGATGCTCACGGCGGCCCTCATGGGTCTCGCCCTGGCCCCCCTCACGGGCGGCTTCCTGCGGGGTCCCCTCACGCCCAGGGCCCTGGGCGCCGTCGCCTACCTGGCGCTCTTCGGATCCCTGCTGGCCTACTCCGCCTACATCTACCTGGCCAAGGCCTGGGCCCCGGCCAAGATGGGCACCTACGCCTACCTGAACCCCCTGGTGGCCGTGCTGCTGGGCAGCCTCATCCTGCACGAGGCCTTCGGCCCGCGGGAGGTGCTCGGCATGGCCATCATTCTCGGGGCCGTGGCCCTGGTGCAGCTGCGGGGCGCCCCCGTCCTGGAGGCCTGACGGGGGCTCAGCCTTCGCGCCTGAACAGCCGCCAGGCCGCGCTCCCAAGCACCAGCAGGGCCAGTCCCGCGAGCCACGGCATCCAGGGGCGGGCGCGCTGATCGGCTCCGATGCGGTGGGGGAGGCCCTGGTCATCGGGTTCGGCGGCGCCCAGGGCCAGGGGCGCGCTGGCCGCGAGGGTGCGGATCGAGGGCAGGGCGCCGAGGTTCCCGGGAGCGGGCTTGGCCTCGCCACCGAGGTGCAGGGCGTAGGCCTGCCCCGCCTCCGCGGGGAAGATCAGGGTCTGGCGCCGCACGAGGAGGCGCGCCCGCAGGGGCGTGGCCCCCTCGGGCAGGCTGAAGGTGAGGGTCTGCGCCTGCACGGGCGGAAGGGCGATGCGGCTGGCCTTTGAATTCAGGGCCGGGAGGTTCCACACGAGGTCGTTGCAGGTAAAGAAGCGGCCGTCGTCGGCCTTCTCCCCGACGTGGATCCCGGGCCGCAGTGGAGCCGCGGGCGGGGCCAGCACCAGTTCCAGGCCCACGATGCGGTCGCTGACCGGCAGGGTCAGGCGCCAGGTGCGCGGCTGGGCGGGCTCGGGACCGAGGGTTCCGTCCAGGGCCAGCTCGGCCTCGAGGGCCTCGGGCCGGGTTTCGGCGCGGACACGCAGGCCGCGGATGCGAGGGACCTCGCCCTGGGAGGCCAGGAGGGTCAGCCGATAGCGCTGGCCGTCCCAGGGCAGGTCCAGGCCCCGCCGGCTACCGGAGGGCGACAGGTCGTAGAGGTGCTGCGGAGACGGGGGGTCGTAGGCGATGAAGGGACCACCCTCCCGTTGGCGCTCGGCCTCCACCCGGGCCACCCAGGGGGCCGGACCGTCGAGATCGAGGTCGAGCTTCAGCGTTTCGCGCTCGCCCACCCGCCAGCCCTCGGGCAGCTTCAGCGAGAATTCCGCCGTGGGCTGGCCTTCGGCATTCCGACCCAGGAGCAGCTGCTCCAGGGGCAGGGAGCGGGGTTCCCACAGCCCCTCCCGGGCTTCCAGGAAGGGGAGGCTGTGCCCGGCGGCATCCCCGATCCAGGCCCCCCTCAGCTGGCGCTGAGCCTCGGCGTCCAGGGGCAGCCGCGCCCAGCCGCTGGACGCGGCGGGGGAGATGGGCCGGCGCTGCAGGCTGCTCCGGTCCTCCCTGGCACAGGCGAAGAGCAGGAGCAGGAGGAGGGCCGTGCCCTTCATGAGGCCGCTCCGGACCGCCTGCGGTTGGCGAGGATGGCCGCGGCCATGCCGATGCCACCCACACCGAGGAAGGCCAGGGCCCGCAGGGGCGTGTCGGCGCGATCCAAGTCCGAGGCGATGAGCTTGAGGCTGGCCACCCCCATCCAGGCGTAGCCGGCGCCCATGAGCGCCCGGCGCGCGGAGGCCGGCTGTCCCAGGCCACGCATCCACTGCCAGGCGCCGGACAGGGCCCACACCAGGGTCATGGCGATGGAGGCTGCGCGGGAGAGGAACACGGATCCCTGGAACCACTGCACCAGGCGGGCTGCCTCGAAGGCCAGCGTCACATTGGCCGTCACCTCCAGGGCCAGGAAGGAGAGGATGCCGAGGGGACCGCCGCGCCGCGAAAGCAGGAACCAGGTCGCGGCGGCGAGGGCACCCTCCGCGAAGGCATCGCTCAGGAAGGGCACCAGGCGACCGGTGTGGAAGATCAGGCCGTCATAGCCATGGGCGGCCCAGCGCAGCGTGGTCAGCAGGGCCATGGCCGCGGCGAGCCAGCGCAGGGCGGTGGCCTCCTCGGCGAAGGCGCTGTCCTCGGCCTTGAGGGAGGCCCAGCCGAGGCCCAGGGCGAAGGCGCCCCAGAGGGGCCCCACCCAGCGCCAGGCCAGGGCCACGGGCACGGCCAGGGCCAGGTGTCCGGCGGCCAGCGCGAGCAGGCCCCAGTCCGCGCGTCGGCTCGCCATGCGCCGCCGCAGCGACGGCACCAGGGCCAGGTTCAGGGCCGCCACCGCGATCACGGGGAGGGCGAAGACCTCCGCCGCCAGGCCCAGCCGCTTCCACAGGAGCCAGCCGTAGGGGGTGGCCAGGACCGAGGCCACCAGCCACAGCGCCGAGGCGGTGCCTGGAATTTCCTCGGTGCCCGGCAGCCAGGCCCACAGACCCGCGAGGAGCAGGTGGAGGATGAGCAGCGCGCCCAGGATAGAGGCATCGGCCTTCAGGACCTCCGCGCAGGCGGGCAGCAGCAGCACCCAAACCCCGATGAGGGCCGTCCAGCGCGGGCCGTGCCAGGCTCCACCGCTGCGGGCGAGGTAGGGCACCGCGAGGGCGCCGGCCATGAGCACGGCGAGGTAGGCGGCCAGGGCCACCTCATGGTGACCCCCCTGGCTGAACGCCAGGGGCGCGACGAGGGCCGAAACCAAGGCCACGGTGAGCGCCCCCCCGCTGCCGGCCCGGGAGGCCAGCGCCCCCGCCAGCAGGGTGAGGATGGCCGTGGCGGCGAGCCCCAAGGGCGCGGCGTAGAAGTGGTACTCCATGGCTCCGGCGCGGAAGCTGAACTGCAGGGTGCCGAGACCCGCCAGCAGCAGGGCCACGCCCAGGCGCCGGCTGTCGCCCAGGACCTGCCTCGCGGCGAAGGCGGTGATGGCACCACCCGCCAGCAGGCCCAGCGCGAAGCGCAGCTCGGCGCCCACCCAGCCCTGCTCGATGGCCCAGCGGAAGAAGAAGATGGCGCCGAGGAGGAAGATCGAGGCTGCGATGCCCGCGATCCACACCACCGGGGAGATCTCCCGCCGGGGTCCAGCGGGACGCACCGCCGGGCGGGGCTGGGGCTGGGCTGGCGTCGGGACTGCGGCCTGGATCGGGGCCCGGGCACTGGGTGCGGAGTTCTGCTGCCGCTGAAGCAGCCAAGCCACCTGGGCCTCCAGGCGGGCCACGCGCTCAGCAAGATTCTCTGGTTCCATGGGAACTCCAGGCGGAAGCATAGGGAATCTTGGGGTGCCCTTCCCCTTGCTGTCGAGTCCCGGGGGGCTCAGCCGACGACGCGGTTCCGGCCCTCGGCCTTGGCCCGGTAGAGCGCCAGGTCCGCGCGGGCGAGCAGGCTCTCGGACGAATCCTCAGGGCCTTCCCAGGTGGCGAGGCCGATGCTGATGGTGACCCGGTCGCCGATGGGAAGTCCGGAGAGGGCCTCCTGCGCCACGTGCTGGCGGAGGCGTTCGGCCAGGATCCGGGCACCCTCCAGGTCGGTCTGGGGGCTGTAGACCAGGAATTCCTCGCCGCCGATCCGGCCCAGCTGGTCCACCTTGCGCAGGCCGACCTGCATGCGCTGGGCCATGGCCCTGAGCACCTGGTCACCCACGGCGTGGCCGAAGCGGTCGTTCACGGCCTTGAAGTAGTCGAGATCCACCAGCATGATGGACAGCCCGTGTCCGAAACGTCCGCACTGGTCGAGCTCCATGCTGAGCATGTCGAAGATGTGCTTCCGGTTGTAGAGACTCGTCAGCGGGTCGCGGATGGCCTGATGGTAGAGGCGCACCCGTGAATCCTCCAGGCTCAACAGGCGGCCAAGTTCCTCGGCGGCGATCTCGAAGAGGCGCTCGAAATCCTCGGCGGCCTTGTTCTCCGTGATGAAGGCCATGGTTCCCACGATCGGGTAGCCCGGTGTGGTGGCGGGGAAGATCCGCTGCACGGGATTGCGGAGGTTCTGCCTCCGTTCGGCGTCATCCGCCGCGGAGCGCCAATGGCAGCCGGGCACGGAATCGAAGAGGCCCAGCTGGGCCGCGGCCTGCTCCAGGGCGACCCGGTCTTCGGCGGTGGCAGAGGAGCCATGCACGCCGTGGCAGAGGAGGCCCTCATCGCTCCGGTAGGCCACGAGCAGGGCTCCGGGCAGGACGAGCTCCTGGATGATCTCGATGAAACCCTCCACCAGACGGGGCGTGTCGTGGGCGGCGGTGTAGAGCCGGGCCACGGAATCCCGAAGGGCCGTTTCGATCAGGCGCTGTTCCAGGGCCTGGGCCAGCCGGCGCTGGATGGCCTCCACTCCGAAATTCTCCTGGACCAGCCCGGGCACCGTCGGAGTGGCGTGGTGCCGGAGGGACTGCTTGGCGAGGGCCATGGCCGCTTCCACCACGTGGTCCAGATCCCGGCCCTTCACGAGGAACCGGTCCGCCCCGCAGGTCTTGGCCCAGAATCGGGCCAGGCCCGTGGCCTGGGCCGTCAGGAGCAGGACCGGCAGATTGCGGGTGGCCCGGTCGTCTTTCAGCAGCCGGCAGAACTGGTAGCCGTCGAGCAGGGGCATGACGCAGTCGCACACCACCACGTCGGGGAACTCCGTGGCCAGCACGATCAGGGCCTCCGCCCCGTTGCGGGCCTCGATGGTCATGTGGCCATGGCGATGGAAGAGATGCCGCAGGAGGCTCAGCTGGATGGGATTGTCATCCACCAGGAGAACCTGAAGCGACTGGGGGCCCATCGGAACGGCGAAGGTCATTGTTTCCACGTATCGGTTGATCCCGGCCCTGGCAAGAGACCCCTCGGGCAGACTTTGTCCATGGGATGCTGGGACAGGGAGGACCTCCAATCATGACCGCTGGGCCCGAAAGACGACAAGAGGTTGGGGCCGAAAAACAACAGGGAGCGCCCGCATGATATTGGAAAAAACATAGACCATGGACGCACCACTTCTGCTTGCCCTAGGCCGGGCCTGGCTGAACCACCGGGGGGACCTGCCCGTGGAGGCGGCCTGGGCCTCGGACCGGGCGCTCGGACTCCGCTGGTCCGGCCGGAAGGTGGCCGAAGGCTGGGTGCTGCTGCTCCAGCCGAAGCCGGAGCTCTGGCTCCTGGCGACGGATCATCCCGCCTGGGCCCGGCTGCAGGCCGAGGCCACCAGGGACAGCCCGACGATCTGGGGTGCCTGGCTCAAGGGCGCCCGGCTGAGGGCCGTGGACGGGGATCCCCGGGAGCGGTGGATCCGGTTCTCCTTCCAGCGCCGCAGCATCTCGGGGCGCATGGAGGCGGTCGGGTTGGCCTTCCAGGCCATCCCCGGCCGGCCGGGGATCCGCCTTGACGGAGTGGAGGCCCCCCCGCCGCGCCTCGGGCTGGGGGTGCCCTTCCCGGCCTCCGCGCCCCAGCCCGGGGAGGATCCGCCGCCGCTGCGGCGCTGGCGGGAGCGGTGGGGGGACCGCCTGGAGGCGGCCCTGAGCGGGGAGGAATCCGGGGTCCTGGAGGGCGAGGGTGACCTGCTGGCCCGGCACCGGGCCTGGTCCGAGGGGCGGGCCGAGGCGCTGATTCTGGGGCCCGCCAAGGCCGCGGCGGAGCGCCGGCGGCAGGTGGAATCCGCGCGGCTGGACCGCCTGGCCCTGGCCCTGGACCGGGACCGCGCGAGGCACGCGGAGAAGCTTCCCCGGAAGGAGCAGGCCAGGCAGTTGTCCGCCGAGCTCTACCGGCTGAAAGGCGCCACCCGGGAGGTGGTCCTGCTGGATGGCACGCGCCTGCCGCTGCCGGAGGGGGCCGTCGCCGAGGATGCGGTGCAGGCCTGGTTCGCCGCGGCCAAGAAGGCGGAGCGGGGACTGGCCAGGATCTCGGAACTCGAGGCCGAGCTGGTTCGGGAGCGGACCGCCTGGGAGGCCCGTGCCGAGGCCGAAGCCATGGGCCTTGCGCCGGAGGGGGCTCCCAGGCGACAACCGAGGGGGGGCGAGCCCGCCCGGGGCAGAGGGGCGGCCAAGGACAGGGGGACGAAGCGGATGCAGGCCGGAGAGGGCAAGCGCAAGGATGGGAAGGGCGCGGCCTTCCGCAGCGTCATGGTGGACGGCTTCGAGGTGCTCATCGGCAAGGGCGATGCCGAGAACGACCAGCTCACCTTCAAGGTCGCCGACAACCTGGATTTCTGGCTCCACGTGGCGAGCCATCCGGGGAGCCACGTGGTGATCCGCAATCCCGACAAGCTCAGCGAACTGCCCCGCGGCGTGATCGAGCGGGCCGCCGAGCTGGCCGCCTACCACAGCAAGGCCCGGGACGGAGGCAAGGTGGAGGTCCACCTCGCCCGCATCGCCGACATCAGCAAGCCCCGGGGCTTCGCGCCGGGGAAGGTGATCCTGAAAAAGTGGGTTGGCCTCCGGGTCTATCCCAAGCCCTGAGTGGGAAAACTGAGTCTGAAACCACAGCTGCGCTCCTCTGCAACAGCTGCCGCTAGACGCCGGGCTTTTCGATCACCAGAAGGGCTACTCCGCCTTCATCACGAAGGGCTTGAACCCGGCCTTCTTGAGTTTCTCGGCGGCCTTGTCCAGGGCGGCGCGGTCGGCGGTCTTCGTCAGGCGGACCTTCAGCTGCCCCTTCTCCTTGACCGTGGTCGTGGCGAAGCCCGCCGTCTTGGCCTTGTCGGCCACGCGCTTGGCTTCGGCGGCATCGGAGGTGGCCAGCAATTGAAGGGTCCAGGCCTCGCCTTCGGGCGTGGAAGGGGTCGTCCTGGCTTCGGGTTTCGCCGGAGCCTTGGCTTCCTGATTGGGGGCGCTGGCATCCACCTTCTGGGTGGGGACCAGCTTGTCGGGGCCTTCCCCTTCGAAGATCTTGAGCTGGTCCACCAGGGGTTCCGGCAGGTCCTTCAGTTCGTCCTCCATGCCCTTCTGCTGGGGCCGCCGCAGGGCCGCGCTCTGCTTGCCCACCTGCACGCCCAGGACGAAGGTCAGGGTGAGCAGGCTCACGCCCACGCCGGCCACCCAGAGGATGGACTGGCTGCCGATGCTGATTTGGTCCCGGTTGTTCGCCACGCTCACAGCCTAACGCCTTCGAGCAGTGCCGCGAACTGGGCGCCGCTGCTGGCCGGGGCGGTGACGAGCACGCGCCCGGCGGGCTCCAGGAGGGCCGCGGCAAGCAGCTGGCCGCCCGCGCCGCCGAACTCACCCCAGAGGCGCTTGGGATGGACCGCCGCGGGCCAGCCCGGATGCGAGCTACCCAGGCGCGCCTCCAGGGCATCCAGGCGGGAGAGCCCGTTGCCCCCGCCGATCCGGCGATCCAGGGAAGCCGGGCCCAGGGCCGCCACCGCCCCGGCCAGGGCGCTGTGGCGTTCATCCTCGGCAGGGTCGGGCGTGGACCGGCAGGCCAGGGCGCGGAGGGTGGCGCGGGGTCGGGCCCCGCGGGCCGTCGCGTGAGCGCGGGTCTCCAGCACGAAGGCCTGGGCCCCCTCTCCCGGCAGGAAGCCCCGGCCGGAACCGACCTCGGGGTCCCCCTGGCGGGCCAGCAGCCGGGCCCCCCGGCAGAGGTCGAGCAGGAGGGGGAAGAGCCCATCCGTGCCGATCACCAGGGCGACCTCCGCCAGACCGGCGCGGAGCCAGCGGACGGCCTGGTCCAGGGCGCCGAAGGTGGCGTTCTCCCGGTCCACGAAGGTGGCGCTGGGGCCCTTCAGGCCGAAGGCCAGGGCCAGGTGGCCGCTGGCCGCATTGGCCACGGAGTTGGGGAAGAGGAGGGGCGAGGCCCCCTCCGGGCCCCGCTGCAGGTAGGGCCGCATGAACGCCTCGCTGGCCTCGCTGCCGCCGGTGAGCGTGCCTACGGCCACGGCGATGCCTTCACCCAGGGGCCGCGGATCGAGGGCCGCATCGCGGAAGGCCTGGTGCGCCGCCCCCCAGGCGAAGCGGGAGGGCCGGTCCAGGCGCCGCAGCTGCATGGGGGGGATGATGCCCGTGGGGTCGAAGGCGGTGCAGGCCGCGCCCCGGCCCTGGCCCAGGACCGCCGCCAGGTCGGCGAAGCAGGGCCGCCCCGAGGCGAGGCTCGCCTGGGCGGCCCCGAGGCCGTCCCCGCAGGGCAGGACCAGGCCCAGGCCCGTGATGACCAGGTCGTCGGCGTGAATCACCGCCCCTCCCAGCGCCGGAGCGCCAACGACACGTTGTTGCCGCCGAACGCAAACGCATTCACCAGCGCGGCCCGCAGCACCCGCTGCTTCGCCACCAGCGCCGTGCAGTCCAGGTCGCAGGCGGGGTCGGCCGCCTCCAGACGGAGGGTGGGGCTCACGGCCTGGTCCCGCAGGGCCAGGATGGCGGCGGCGGCGCCGAAGGCCCCGGCGACGCCCAGGGTGTGGCCGAACTGGCTCTTGGTGCTGGTGACGGACACGGAATCCGCTGCGGTGCCGAGGGCCCGGCGGATGGCCTGGCACTCAGCCCCGTCGTTGGCGGGGGTGGCGGTGCCGTGGGCGGATACCAGGTCCACGTCCGCCGGGGCCAGGCCGCCGGTGCGCAGGGCCATGGCCATGGCCCGGGCCGCGCCCTCCCCTTCGGGATGGGGAGCCGTGGGATGGTGCGCATCCATGCTGGCGCCGTAGCCCAGCACCTCGGCATAGATCCAGGCGCCCCGGGCCTGGGCCCGGTCCAGGGGCTCGAGGAGGATCTGCACGGCGCCCTCGCCCAGGTTCAGGCCCGCCCGGTCCCGGCTGAAGGGCCGGCACTTCTGGGGGTCCACGGCCTTGAGGCAGGAGAACCCGGCATAGGTGGTCCGGCAGAGGCCCTCGGCGCCCCCCCCCACGGCGAGGTCCAGTTCCCCGGCGGCGAGGCGCTCCCAGGCCTGGCCCAGGGCCAGCAGGCTGGAGGAGCAGGCGTTCATGATGGTGCCCCGGGGGCCCGTGGCGCCCAGGCGGCGGGCCAGGGCATCGGTGACGGTACTGGGGCTCTGGAAGGCTGGTTCCGCGGCCCGGCCCCGCCGTCCGGCCAGGCGCTCCTCCAGGTAGGCCTCGGCCACCGGGAGGCCGCTGGTGCCCGCCCCCTGGAAAACTCCGAAGCGATCCGGAGGGCCGTCGGGCCGGAAGCCGTCCAGGGCCTCCTCCAGGGCCCTCAGGGCCATGCACTCGCAGAGGGTCCGGTGGCGGTCGGGGTCCATGGCCACCTGGCCCGCGATCTGGGCCGGCTCCAGGGGCAGCGCGAGGCGGGTGAGGGGCCCCAGCCCATCCCGGCCCTCGAGCATGGCGGACCAGGTCCCCTCCCGGTCCAGGGCCAGGGAGGACACGAGGCCCAGGCCCGTGACCACCACGCGGTGAGGGGGGCGGCTCATAGCCGCTTCACCAGCAGGGTGGCGGTGCAGAGCTCCCGGCCCTCGCAGCTCACGGCGCCCCGGAGCTTCATCATGCCGGCGAAGGCGCCCTCGGCGTGCACCTCCAGGCGGAGCCGGTCGCCGGGTAGGGCGGGGGCCTTGAACCGGGCCTCCTGGACGCCCGCCAGGAAGATGGCCGCGCCATGGAGGGGCTCGGGCTCCAGGAAGCCCCCGGCCTGGGCCAGCATCTCCAGCAGGAGGACGCCGGGCATCAGGGGTCGTTCCGGGAAATGCCCCTGGAGCTGGGGCTCGCTGAAGGTGACCAGCTTTTCGGCGACCACCCGGACCCCCGGCTCCCGCTCCAGCACCCGGTCCACCAGCAGGAACGGGTAGCGGTGCGGCAGGTGGGCCGGGACATCGGTCATGGGCCGGCTTCAGGCCTGGGTGTGCTCGGCGATGAAGTCCGTGAGGGCCTGCACGGACTTGAAGGCCTTCAGGCCCGCCGCCTCGTCCTCGATCTTCACGCCGAAGACCTGCTCGATGCCCAGCACCAGTTCCAGGGCGTCGATGGAGTCCAGGCCCAGGCCGTCGCCGAACAGGGGGGCCTGGTCCTCGATCTGGGCGGGGGTCATCCCTCGAGCTTGAGGCGCTCAATGATCATCTCTTTGACGCGCAGCTTGAGGTCGCTCATGGGTTTCCCGGCAGGAGGGTGGAAGGGTCACCCTAGATCCTAGCCGATGCAGGTGCTGGCAGGCGGTTCTATCCCCGGGGCGGGACCGGGGGGGGGCTTGTGATCTTGGCCCGGCCACCCTTCATTACAAAGGGCGCTAAGCTGGTCCTTCGCGGAACCCTCCGCCCGAGAGCGCCATGGCCCATCCCGCATCGCCCTTCTTGTCGGTCCTCATCCTGCTGCTGGTGGCTGCCGTCACGGCCATCGCCATTCTCGTCCTCTCGGGCTGGGTGCTTCCCCTGCTGAAGCCGAGCAATCCGCAGGCGGCAAAGCTGCGCCCCTATGAGTGCGGGGTCCAGCCCCTGCAGGAGGGGGCCCGGCACAAGTACTCGGTGAAGTTCTACCTGACGGCCATGCTCTTCATCCTGTTCGACGTGGAAGCGGCCTTCCTGCTGCCCTGGGCCGTCAACTTCAAGCATGCCCTCTGGACCTTCGGCGCCATGCTGAGCTTCATGGCCACCCTGCTGGTGGGCTTCATCTACGCCTGGGGCAAGGGCGCCTTTGAGTGGGAGCGCTGACATGTCGGAGCTGGACATCAACGATGCCGTGATGACCACGCGCCTGGACGCGGTGGTCAACTGGGGCCGGAAGAACAGCCTGTGGCCCATGCCCTTCGGCGTGGCCTGCTGCGCCATCGAGTTCATGAGCATGATGGCCTCCCGCTTCGACCTCAGCCGCTTCGGCGCCGAGGCCATGCGCTTCAGCCCGAGGCAGAGCGACATGATGCTGATCCTCGGCACCATCACCAACAAGATGGCCCCCGTGCTCCGCACCATCTACGCCCAGATGGCCGAGCCCAAGTGGGTGATCAGCGTGGGTGTCTGCGCCTCCTCGGGGGGCATGTACCGCACCTACGCGACGCTGCAGGGTGTGGACCGGGTGATCCCCGTGGACGTCTACGTCCCGGGCTGCCCGCCCCGGCCCGAGAGCATGATCTACGGTGTCATGAAGCTGCAGGAGAAGATCGAGAAGGAATCGCTCTCCATGCGCAAGGACCACATCGCGCGGTTCTACGAGAGCCTGGCCCGGCAGGAGTCCCTCCAGGCGGAGAAGGGCCTCACGAGCCAGCAGGCCATCCGCGAGATGCTGATGGACGCGGGTGAACGCGGCGTGGGAACGATCTTCTAGACGGGGCGGAGCATGATCATCGAGCACATCGACGCGCAACTTCCCGGGACCGTCACGGACCGGCACGCCTTCCGGGGCGACCAGACCATCGTCATCGCCGGGGAGCACCTCCTGGCCGTGGTGGACCTGCTCCACCGCGAGGGGTTCCAGCTCCTGGTGGACATCACCGCCGTGGACTGGCCCGAGCGGGAGCAGCGATTCGACGTGGTCTACCACTGGCTCAACCTCGCCAGCCAGGAGCGCCTGCGCGTGAAGGTGCCCGTGGCCGATGGCGGCTCGGTCCCCAGCCTCACGGGCAGCTTCAAGACCGCGAACTGGTTCGAGCGCGAGGTCTTCGACATGTTCGGGATTGGCTTCGATGGCCATCCGGACCTGCGGCGGCTGCTGACCTGGCCGGACTTCCCGGGCCATGCCCTGCGGAAGGACTTCCCACTGGATGGCGGGGACGTGTTCTGCATGGAAGGCTGCACCGCCCCCTACAACAACGGCGAGCGGGGTGGACGATGACGACCATGGATTCCATCGCCCTCTCCCGGCAGATGCTCGACGGCGACAAGATGATCGTCAACATGGGCCCATCGCACCCGACCACGCACGGCACTCTCCGGATCGTGCTCGAGCTCGAGGGCGAGACCATCACCAAGGCCACGCCTGAGATGGGCTACCTCCACCGCGGCGTGGAGAAGCTGGGCGAGAGCCTCAGCTACCAGCAGTTCATCCCGCTTACGGACCGCCTGAACTACTGCAGCGCCATCATGAACAACGTGGGCTACGCCACGGCGGTGGAAAAGCTGCTGGACATCCAGATCCCCAAGCGCGCCGCCCAGATCCGGGTGCTCATGTCCGAGCTGTCCCGTGTGGCCGACCACATCGTCTGCGTGGGCGTGAACGCCGTGGACATCGGCGCCTTCACGGCCTTCCTCTACCTCTTCAAGCAGCGCGAGACGGCCTACGACCTCTTCGAGATGGCCGCCGGCCAGCGCCTGCACACCAGCTTCACCCGCATCGGGGGCCTCTTCCGGGACATCCCCGAGGGCTTCGTGCCCCTCTGCGAACGCTTCCTGGTGGAGTGCGCCGAGGCCATCGACGAGCTGGAGCGGCTGCTCACGAAGAATCCCATCTGGCACGACCGCACCAAGGGCATCGGGGTCATCAGCGCCGAGGACGCCGTGAACTGGGGCTACACCGGCCCCAGCCTCCGCGCCGCCGGCGTACCCCAGGACCTCCGCAAGGCCCAGCCCTACCTGGGCTACGAGACCTACGACTTCGACATCCCCGTGGGCACCACCGGTGATGTGTTCGACCGCTACCTGTCCGCGTGGAGGAGATGCGCCAGAGCCTACGCATCATCCGGCAGGTGCTGGACCGCCTGGAGCCGGGACCCGTCATGGTGGATGACCCCAAGGTGGCCCTGCCACCCAAGGAGAAGGTCTACACCCGGATGGAGAGCCTCATCCACCACTTCAAGCTCATCATGCACGGCATGGAGATGCCCGTGGGCGAGGTCTACAGCGCCACCGAAGCCGCCAACGGCGAGCTGGGCTTCTACATCGTGAGCGACGGCGGCAAGAACCCCTACCGCATCCGGGTCCGTCCCCCCTGCCTGCCCATCTTCAGCAGCTTCGAGTCCCAGGTGAAGGGAGGCCTCATCGCCGACGCGGTCGCCGTCCTCGGGGCCATGAACATCATCGCAGGCGAACTGGACCGTTAATCAGCCACGAACTACAACGGCACAGGCGCCATGAGCGCGGAGCAGGAGCGGAGCGCGACTTTGCCGAAGGCGAAGCCCGAAGGGCGCTGCACAGGATGTGCGGTGTCAGAATTATTGCGGGCGAGCTCGACCGCTGAGGTTCCGCCAAGGCGGCGATTCGCCTCCCGGCTATCGGAGGCCCCACCGGGGCCTCCTCCCGTTTCGCCTGCGGCTCAACGGAGCCGGGACATCGCCGCGGCGGTAGCCGTGCTTGGCGTCATGAGCGTGGAGCAGGAGCGGAGCGCGACCGTGCGCGAAGCGCATGAGCCCGCCGGGCCGCGCCAGATTTATCCCAGTTAAACTCGACCATCCAGACTGGTCATATACCCGTGGAGCTGCCCATGCATCCTGCCGAAGCGAACCACAACCTCCAGATTGTCGACCAGTTCTCCCGCCAGGCCATCCCCTTCGCGGAACTGCCCGG
>TBL_comb48_EPIDRAFT_1001963_pt1 | contig 14617 bp, 7 predicted proteins | sample TroBogEpilimnion_37_FD_10681 | JGI IMG/M metagenome (IMG submission 10681)
AACACCAGTTTTTCTTGAAATAACAGATCAATCTGGAAACTCGATAACAACACAAGATGGTTTAATAATTACAGCTTAACAATTACATTAGGTTAAAAAATGGCAACGATTAAAATTTCAGATTTACCTTCAAGTGGGTTAAATTCAAGTTCAAATACTTCAAACATATATTTTGTGATTGTTGATGCTTCTACGAATACAACATACAAAGCAACAGAAACGCAATTATCTCAAAGCATTTTTAATAGTAATATATTAAATGTTGGTCAAGCTCCGATAATTTTTCCGAATATAAGTGCGCAAATTTCTGGGAATTCTTCCCCATATTTGCAAATTAATCATCAGAATTTAATGCCAAATTCTTCAGTGGATTTTATTGGGACTGCTGACGTTGGAACAAATCTCTACAATTATATTGATCTTGGTATAAATGGTTCTACATTTTCTGACGCCACATATTCTTCAATGAATGCGTTAGATGGATATTTGTATGTTCAAGGGTCATCTTTATCCCCATATTCTGGGAATTTAGTAATTGGAACTGCTTCGGCTAACGCAAATATAGTTTTTATTGCTGGCGGAACAACATCAAGCAATGTTGTGGGAAGAATGAGTTCAAATAAAATGGATATTTTAGTTCCATCTTCAATTTCAGCAAATTCTAATACTGTTGCATTTACAATAAATCAATTAGGAAATGGAGCTTCGTTCATTATTAATGACGAGACAGTACCTGACGCAACCCCATTCTATATTGATTCAAATGGAAATGTTGGTATTGCGACGACAAATACAGCAAATAATAAATTAACTGTTGTTGGTGATAGTTATTTTACTGGTAATGTAATGTTTAGTGATTTATCTATTCAAACGTCAGCAGCTGCTTCATATTCTACAACAAATTCTATATTTTCTCAAGCTAATGCTGCTTATATCCAAGCTAATGCTGCCTTTGTTCAAGCTAATACAGCAAATACTCGTGTTACTGGCGCTAATACATTTTTACAAGCTAATGATGCAATAACACTTGGTCTCGCAAAATCCTATACTGATAGTGCTAATACATACATCAGAACAGGATATATTGCAAATACTTCTGGTGTTTCTACTTCTGGTGATTTTAATGTTTCTGGAAACTTAGCTATTAAAAATACAGTGGCATATACTCCAAGAATTTTATTTGGCGCACAAACAGCAATTACTATAAATTTCTCTACAGACTCCCTCGTTAGAGCAACAATGGCTGCGAATCTTACAATGTCATTTGCCAATTATTCTCCTGGAAGAGTTGTTGAAGTTTGGATAACAAACACTTCTGGCGCGAGTCAAAATTTAATTCATGGCCTTGTTGCAGTAAACTCAACAGCAAATAACTATTTGTTTTCTATCCCTGGAAACTCAACAATAGTTTCTAAATTTATTTCGTTTGCTTCTGATATTGGTAATACGTTTAATTCAATAACACACATATAAAATTATGGCAAATAATCAAACATTACTTACAAATGCTTCAAAATTTTCAGCAGTGAAAAATATGTATTATTCACCTGTAGCATTGGTGCAAAATGCATTATATTCACAAATGTTTTGTTTTCTTTCACATGTTGATCCTTGGCCAGACGCAAATAACCCACCAGTCCCACTACAAGATCAACGATCACTAAAACAAATTATGAAAGGTATATTTGTTGCTAAACCGATTGGCACAAATCAAATGTCTCCTGTTATTAGAAGAATTAATTGGACAAGTGGATCTATTTACGATTATTATCAAGATAATGTTGACATGTTTGAAACAAACATGGTTAATGATATGATGACAGGTACATATACCTATACATTCTATATCAATAACAAATATGATCAAGTATTTAAATGTTTATGGAACAATAATGGTGGAGCTTCAATTGTAGAACCATATTTTGAACCAGGATCATATAACACAAATAATATATTTAAAGGTTCTGATGGATATAAATGGAAATATATCTACACAATAGATTATGCCTCAAAAGTTGAATTTATGGATACTAATTGGATTCCAGTACCAATTAAAGAATATTCATCTAATCCACTGAAAAATCCTTCTGTTGGTTATGGAAATATTGATGTTATAAATGTTACTAATGGCGGTTCTGGATATTCAAACTCTGTAATTACTGTAACTATTTCAGGGGACAATACTACACAAGCAACTGGGTATGCTACTACTGATAATGGGACAATTTCAGATATTATTGTAACTAATAGCGGAGCAAATTATATAACAGCAAATGTAACAATATCATCTTCTTCTGGATATGGAGCAACAGCAATTGCCCCAGTATCTCCAATAGGAGGTCATGGACAGGACGCATTATCAGAACTTGGGTGTTGTAATATTATGATCACAACAACATTTTCTGGAATTGAACAAGATACTTCTGGAACACAAATGATTCCAACAGATATAACATATTATCAATTGGGAATTTTGTCAAATCCAACATCAATCAGTACCTCCCCAGATATTGCAAAACCGATTATATATAAAACAACAACAGATCTAATTGTTGCTGGTGGTTTTGGTGTTTTTGTTTCAGATGAAATAATATATCAAGGTTCTAGTCTTGCAGCAGCAACTTTTACTGGTACAGTTTTATCTTTTGATCCTGCTTCAAATATTTTGAAGGTACTAAATACTAGCGGAATACTGAATATTAACGCTCCAGTTTTTGGAAATTTTTCAAATACAGTAAGAACTCTATTGGCGTATAATTTGCCTGATTTAGTTACTCTTTCTGGTGATATTGTATATATTGATAATAGGACTGGAATACAAAGAAGTTATGATGGTATTGAACAATTTAAAATAGTATTGGGTTACTAAAAGGAAAAATAAATGGCTTTAAATTTTAATACTCAACCATATATGGATGATTTTGATCCAAGTAAAAATTTTCATAGAATATTGTTCAAACCAGGAGTAGCGGTTCAGGCAAGGGAATTAACCCAAGCACAAACAATATTACAAAATCAAATATCAAATTTTGCTTCTAGTATTTTTTCGCAAAATACTCCAGTTTCTGGTGGAAATGTTACTACAAATTTAACTACTAATTATATTAAGTTAAATCAGACATATAACAATTCTCCAATAAAGGCTTCAGTTTTTTTAAATAAGTTAATAACCGATTCAACTGGAACAATTTTAGCGAGAGTAATTGCAACAGAAGAAGCAACGTTTCCAGGAACTATTTCTGGCGATCCACCAACATTAATTGTTACATATATATCAGGGACAAAATTTTCTGATAATATGGGAATTTTTACAACAGATAATACAAATTTTGCTGCTTCTTCAATTGGTATTACTGGTGGCACAACATGTACTGGGTTAAGTTCTGTTGCTTCGATATCTCCAGGAGTTTTTTATGTTGTAAATGGATATAATATGTCTTCCATCGCTAATAGTGATGGATCATTTAATAAATATTCTATTGGAAATTTTGTTTCTGTATTAGAACAAACTGTCATTTTAAGCAAATATAGCAATTCTCCATCTGTTAGAGTTGGTCTAGAAATAAATGAAACAATTATTGATTATGTTAATGATTCTTCATTATTAGATCCAGCTGTTGGTGCATCAAATTTCCAAGCTCCAGGGGCTGATAGATATTCGTTATCTCTAAGTTTAACTACTTATCCTTTAGATTTAGGAAATGATGACCTTTTTATCGAATTAGTTAGAATTGATGCAGGAAATATCCTAAAGCAAGTTGATGGTACTGTATATTCTACTATTGATGATTATTTCGCAAAAAGAGATTTTGAAACAAATGGTGATTACATTGTTACCCCATTTACGTTTACTCCATCAAAAAACTCTCTTGGAGACTCAACAAAGTACGATTTAAGTATAAGTAAGGGGATTGCTTATGTTCATGGTTATCGTATCGAGAACCAATCAAATTTAGTCCTAACATCAGATAGAGCAAGAAATTATAATGCTGTAAATGTTAATGATGTATATATTGATTATGGAAGTTATTTTTTCGTTGATTCTTTAAGTGGTTTTTTTGATACAACAACCCAACCATCTATAGATTTACATTGCGTTCCATCTGCAAATATTAATTCTACGAGTGTATCTACATATAATTCAACATTAGTTGGTGCTGGAAATATTAGAGGATTAAGCTACGTTTCAGATAATGGAAATTCAAGCACTTCTACATACATATATAAAGCATATGTTACTGATATAACAACAAAAAATTTAATTGGCTCAGTTACGAGCGCAACATCAACTTCAATCGTAATCAATGATCCATCAAATATATTTTCAGTGACATCTAATGCATATATTAATATGCCAATAACTATAACAAGCGGAACTGCAGCTGGAGATATAAGAAACATAACATCATACATTGTTACTGGTGGTGTAAAAACAATATCTGTAAATGCTCCATTTACTGTAAACCCATCATCAACTTCTACCTTTACATTGTCCATGTCTAGCACTGATGTTGAATCAATTGTCCAAACAGTAGGTTCTGGGTCTTATGCATTAACTGCTAACGTGAACATTAATATCGCTTCAGGAAAAAGTGGTTCTGTAATTTCTGGAGATGCTGTTTTAGAAAATCCACAAACTCCAGAATTAATATTTCCAATAGGGAATCCTTATGTTTCAAGTATTTCAAATTCTTCATATACATCGACAAAAAACTGGAGAAACAAGGTATTTTCTTCTGGTGGAATATTAACACTTAATATAACTTCTGGACCATTAACATTTATAGGTTCTGGAGTATTATCTGACAGCACAATTAAACAAAATTATTTTATTGTTGATTCTACAACCAATCAACTTTTAGATATTTCTAATTCTGATGGAACTACTATTACTGTAACACCATCCAAAACACAAATAACATTTTCAAATCCATCTTTTGCAAATAAACATGTAAATATTTCAACAATAGTAAATGTCACAAGCGCTGATAGTTCTGCTGGTGGAATATTAAAAGCAAAAAATTTGATTGTTGGTAGTAATACAACAATCAGTACATCTGGACCAGATAGTGGTGGTGCTTTAAATGGAACAACTTTTGTTGATTTAACGTATGGACAAGTTTATATTCTAAACACTGGGTTATCGAGTAGTAATATCTCTTTATATGTTTCTGATGTTAAAAAAATAACAAGAATTATTGATACAAAATCTCCAACCACTTTTCCATCATTTGGGATGCTCACATCTTCTGCATATGATGTAACTAATTTATATTCGCTTAATAATGGCCAAAAAGACTCACATTATGATCATGCAAGTATATCTTTAATTCCAGGTGCTAATTCCCCAAAAGGAAATTTATTAATCATATTTGATAGATATTCTCACTCAAGTGGTGATGGTTATTTTAGTGTTCTATCTTATTTGTCAACAACATATGGCGGTATTTCCACATCTCCAGAACAATATCAAAATATTCCAACATATCTATCTCAAAGCGGAAATTCTTATAGATTATCTGATTGTTTAGATTTTAGACCAGTCAGAGCTTCTGCAAAAAGTACATTTGCTTACGAATATAATACTCCTTTGTCTTCTGATGGTGGAATATTAATACCAAATGCAACAACTCAATTCCAAAGCGCATATTCATATTATCTTCCAAGAAAAGATATATTAATTTTAAGTAAAGACAAAAGTTTTAATATTATTGAAGGTACTGCTGCAACAAATCCAATTTTCCCACCAACACCAAATGGGGCTTTGCTTCTTGCTAAGTTATCTTTAGATGCATACACTGCGTATGTTCCAGGAGAAAACCCATCAGGAACAATTCCAAACCTTTCTGTTGATCCAGTACCACATAATCGTTGGGCTAAATCGGATATTACAGATCTTCAAACAAGAGTAAATAATCTTGAATATTATACTTCATTAAGCATTTTAGAACAAAACGCACAATCATTACAAGTTTCAGATGCTAATGGATTAAATAGGTTTAAAAATGGTATTTTGGTTGATGACTTTTCTTCTTATTCTACAGCAGATACAACAAATCAAGACTTTGCTGCAAATATAAACATAAGAACAAAACAATTATCTCCAATTACAGTAGTAGACAATTTTCAATTAAATAATCCTATTGTATTAAATAGTTTGGGAACATTAACTGCTACAAATACATTTGCTGTGTCAAGTCTTGGTGGAACCAGAACAAATTTATTTACATTACCATATACAACTTCTAACATAATAACTCAACCATTAGCGACAAGTACAATCAGTTTAAATCCTTTTGCTGTTACAATTTATCAAGGTATTGCTTCGTTATTTCCTCCTATGGATAATTGGGTTGATACTACACAATCTCCTGCACTATTATCAAATTCTCCTGGATTGCAAATTAGTCAACAAACAAATGGAGTTAATGTTATAAATGCTGGTGATTTTGCTATAATCCCAGGAACTATATCTTCTTCGTCTTCTTCTACCTCTACTGGTGGAATAATAAATCATGGTGCATTTAATGGTCCATTTGGATCTCAAGTCGGGTATTCTGCAACAACTACAACGACTTATACAAGCAGTTTACTTCTACAAAATATCTCAACATCTATAAATTCTTCTCCAGCATTAAATGTTAATAATGGATATTTAAGTAATATTGCTATCTTACCATATATAAGACCTCAACAAATAGGATTTAAAGTTAAAGGTCTTTTGGTAAATACACCAGTATCAACATGGTTTGATGGGGTTAATATTGATAAATACATTTCTTCTCCAAATACAATAGAATTAACTGGAGTAACTGGAACTTTTAATGAAGGAGATGTTGTTGGTTTTTACATCTTAAACGTATTTAATCCAACAGCAAGGGTTGAAGGAACATATGTTTATCCAGGAACATCTAATGTTAGGTTGTATGTAACAAATTTAATCGGTGCTCCTACATATACAACAACAAATGTAATTCAAAATGCAAATTTTGACGCCAATGGTAATTACTCAGGAACTACTGCCAGTGGAAGTGTAAATTCTGGTGTTACTCCTTTATTAACTTCTGGACAAGTAACTTCGGTTGGTGGTTCTTATACACTTTCTGGTGGAGGAACTACATATATGATTTATGCTGTACAAGACCCAAATGAATGGTGTTCTTTTATGAATCAATATGCAGTATGGCAGGATTTAAATTCTTCTGTTTCAACTTGGAATTCTCCACTATTCTATCAAACATTATCTGCTGGTTTATATACATACACATTAGCTGTTGATAATACTGCAACAATATATTTGGATGGTTCCGCAATTACAACATATTCTGGATTTACAACTCCAGTTACTGGGATAATGACAGTCGCAACAACTGGCAGCCATTCAATTTCTTGGAGCGCAACAAATACTGGCGGTCCAGCAGGGTTTGCACTCTCTATTAAAGACTCTTCTGGAAACGAAGTATTTAATTCTAGAACACCACCAAACGCAAGTTATAATAATGTAGCACAGGAACTGGTAATGCCACAGGGTGGTGCTTGGTTCTCTGGCGCCACAGCAATTGCATTAGATCAAAATTGTTCAAGTATTCCAAACTTTTATGTTGGAGCAACAATAAATATTACATCTACATATGTGTATTCTTACACACTACAAACTGCAACATATGTTCCACCACCTCCTCCTCCAAGCGGTGGTGGTGGTGGCGGTGGTGGCGGTGGTTCTATAATTTGTACAAAATTATTTGAACTTGGATTACTTGACTGGAGTATTTATGAAGCTGATGAGGCTTTTGGTAAAATGATCAAAGAAAATAATCCAGAAATTTATGAAGGATATATTCGTTGGGCATCTATTGTTGTTGATTGGATGAACGGTTCAGGTCCAGATATTATGTTCTGGATCAAAGATGATGTTCAAAGAAAAAATAAACAAAAAGAAATGGTAACAAAATGGACACAAAGAATTGCAACTCCATGGGCTGAGCATATGGCATACAAAATGGGTGTTCTTGAAATGGATAATAAAGTTGGAAAATTTATTATGTCTGTTGGATTCCCAATTTGTAAAATTGCAAATGTATTAATAAATAAGAATAAGAAACCAAACATAATAATTGGCTATAGTATGTGGGCTTTATTTTCGGTTTTGTATTCAATTAGTACAATTTTCAAAAAAGAAACTAAACAATCGGTGGAAGTAAATGTCATATAATTATAATACATCTCAGACACAAATTCTTTCAAGTATATTTACTGATACTGCAAAGATTATTTCTTATGATGCTACAAATAAAATTGCATATTTAGATACTCCTGTCCATGTTTCTTTAGGGTATAATGCTGCAATGGGCACAATTACTTCTCATTATAATTTAATTGGTAGTATAACAAATGTTGCCCAAGCTATTTCTTCAGGAACATCTCTTCCAGCATTATCAACAGATGAGAATGGAAATTTTGTTGGGATATTTAATGTCCCTTCATCAAAATTCCAAACTGGCACAAAAGTTTTTAGGGTTGATAATAGGACAGTAACTACTGATCCAACAACTTCAACTTGTTATGCAGAAGCGTCTTTTACTGCTTCAGGTTTATCGGCTCAATCAAATCAAGCAAACTTTTCTCCTTCTGTTGATTCAAGTTCAATGAAGTTTACTTCAGTTGCACAAGCTTCACAAACCTTAGTGAATACACTAACAACATATACACCATATGATCCTATAGCTCAATCATTCATAATTGATTCAACAAATTATCCTAATGGTGTGTATTTAAAATCAATAAAAGTGTTTTTCTGTACAAAACCTTCTTCTAATATCCCAGTAACTCTGTCTATTGTTCCAACAGTAAATGGAACACCAAATGGAAGCGCATTAGATTATTCTACCGTAACTTTATCTACAGCACAAGTAAATAATCCAACACCTAATCCACATTATCTTGATCCAACAACTTATACAGAGTTTATGTTTCATGCTCCTGTATATATTCAGTCTGGTGTTTTATACGCTTTTGTATTAAAAGCTAACTCTCCAGATTATACTGTATATTTGGCTCAACAAAATTCTACTGCAATTCCATCAACAGCTAAACCTTTACCAACAAGTGCAAATCCAACTACTCCAACAAAAGTTGGAGCTGCGCCATATGTTGGGGCTTTATTTGAATCTCAAAATTCAATTACATGGTCTGCTGATCAAACAAAAGATTTAATGTTTATAATTGATCAATGCGTTTTTGATACATCTAAAACACCACAAATTAATTTTAATGTTGTACAAGGTCTTCCATTTAGAAAATTAGGAAAAGATGACATTCAACATAAATTAGATGCAAATAATGTTTCTAATTTAATAGGCAATTTTTCTGGCAGTTTACGTTCTGATGCGTTTAATATAACAACCACAGATTTTGTTCCAACATCAACTTCAATTGGATATAATTACACTGCAACACTTGCAAATGGTAATGTTCCTGATGGACCATATGGAATCTCTCCAGGAAAATTTGGGTGTCCAACACCATCAAATATCCAATTAAATGATGGTAAAGGTGAAAGAATTTTATTGGCAGCATCGAACTCATCATTCTCTCTTTCTGCTACATTAACTTCTTCTGATCCTAATGTTAGCCCAATAGTTTCTGATGATGGTATATCTTTATTTAATTTGAGATATATGATTAATAATATGGGAATACAAAATAATGTTATTGCTATTGCAAATACCGGATATGGATACAATGTGAATGCATTTTCTGTAACAGTAAGTTCTCCTGATATTGGATCAGATATTGCTGTTCTTTCTGCTAATCTTTCAAGTAATGGTACAATTTCTACAATTTATTCTGTATATCCTGGTTCTGGATATTTGACAACACCAACAATCTACATTAATGGAACAAATACATATCCAGCTATTGTTACTGTTTCAGGAGAAACAAGTCCTCATGGCGGAAATTCTTATGCAAAATATTTTACTAAAAAAGTAATCTTGACTGCTGGGAATGATTCTGGAGATTTAAGAGTATATTATACTGCATATAAACCAATAGGAACTGGTGTTTATATTTATTATAAAATATTAAGCAGTAGTGATTCTCAAACATTTGATTCTGGAAATTGGCAATTAATGACACAATTAACAGGAACAACTTATTCTACATCACAATCTGATTTAATTGAATTTGAATGTGCTCCAGGAGTTAATGGGATAGCGTATAATTCTATTTCATACACAAATACTAGTGGAACAAATTATACATCATTCATACAATTCGCCATTAAAGTGGTTTTAGCTTCTTCAGATAACACAAATGTTCCTTTCTTATCTGATATCAGAGCATTAGCATTGCCATCTGGAACAGGAATCTAATATGTATGTAAAAGTTACTGGAACTAATTTTGTCAGAGATATAAATTCTATGGCAATTATTAATACAGATAATAATGAAAAGAATGAATACTATTCAAAACAAAAACTATTAAGTACCCAAAAACAAGAACTAAATAATATTAGATCTGAAATTGACGAAATGAAAAGTGATGTTTCTGACATAAAACAATTATTGCTACAATTAATGGACAAAGGTTCTCATGGCTAATACAGTTTCTTTATTAAATTACGCTAACACATTTGGTGATTGGGTTGTTACTACAAATGCATTAGGACTAGAGAATAATACTTTAGCAATTGGTAATTATCGCAAAGCAGCAGGAACATTATATTTAGAGAATGGTTCTTTAGCTCTCCAGTCTAATGGTAATGTAATTTTTGCTCAACAATTAGCAGTCCAAGGATTTGGATCTTCTCTTTATGTTCAAAATAATGCTGCTGTTGGCGGTCAAGTATATTTTACAAATACAGCATTATCGTTAACTGCTTCTGGACAAATTTTAGCTAGTGGTCCTGGAACTGGATTGATTGTTGCAAATAATTCTATATTATCTGGAAATATTAGCATAGCGGGTACAACTGTTGCTGTAGGAAACGTTAGTTTTGCAAATAATTTAGTCGTATCAAAAACAACAAATACAAACTTTTTAAATGTATTTACAAACGCTTTTATTGGTAATAGTGCTGCAATAACAAATGGAACATACACAAATACACTTTTAGCGGCAACAAGTGTTACTACACCAACAGTATATTCAACAACAATTTTTGCTAATACAGTGCAAGCGTATTTAAGCGTTAATACAGCTTCTGTTAATACAATTTCTCTTTCAGCTAATTCTTCTATTCTTGGCAATATTCAAGCTAATTCTTGTATAATTAATACTATTCAAGCTAATACATCGATTAATACTGCAAGCATTACTACTTCTTCGTCAATATCAACTCCAAGGATTTCTATAAGCTCCACTATTGATGCTAATAATGCATCAGCCTATTTTGGCTCAGTACAATCTGGCCAATTTACTGTAAATGGAAATTTTGTTATCTTGGGCGCAACAGTATACAATACTAATACTTTTACATTAAGCGCAAATGCAACTACAGCAGTTACAAGTGCTTTTATTGTGAATCGAGGAATAACTGGACAAGCTGCAGCACTTAGATGGAATGAACCAAGTAAATATTGGGACATGTTAGATGTTTCTTCTGGTTCGTATTATAAAGTATTAACATCAAATTCCATTTCAGATTCTATTACAAGTTCAAGCACAACAAATATTGCTTCTTCAAATGCTGTTTATGTTTTAAATAATACTGTATCATCTAATATTTCTTCATTATTTAGTTTAGTATCTACAGTTTATTCTTCAGCAAACTCTGGTATAAAATATATAAATGGAACTTCCGGTTCAGCAATACCATCATCAGGTGTTGTATCATTTTTAAGTACAAATGGTATAACTGCTACAAGTTCTAGTAACACCATAACATTTAATACCCCTCAAGACATTAGATCTACTGCTTCTCCAACATTTAATTCTTTAGTATTAACAAATGCTCTTCCAATAGCGTATGGTGGTACTGGTGCAACAAGTTCTTCTGGTGCATTAACAAATCTTCTTCCTGCGTTCACAACTGCTGGTTATGTTTTGGCGAGTGGCGGTCCAGGAAACTATTATTGGGCAGCTGGCGGAACTGGTGGTGGTGGTAGTGGTAGTGGTACGACTCCAGGAACAACTATAAATTCGTCAAGGTTAAGTTATACTGCAGCAAATAGTGTGACACAAGTTTGGACAACACCAGCATTTACAAATACGACACAAGTTAGATCATATATTAATGGCGTTCGTCAATTTGAATCGGAATATTCATTAAATCAATCAGCAAATACAATAACATTTTCAGTAGCACCAACTGCTGGTGATTCTATTCTTATTGAAGTTGATGGGTATTATGTGAGTCCATACTATGCAAATAATATTGCTTTCACAGTTAATAGTTCAATTTCTCCAACAGCAAATACGATCCAATTGGCTATTGACCAATTAGTTTCTGTTGCAGCACCAAAAATTTCTCCACAACTTATTGGTACTCCATTAGCTGTTACTGCTCCAGTTGGAGTTAGTAATACAATGATTGCAACAACTGGATTCGTATATAATGTATTAAATAATTCAAGTACTGCATTTTTAGGGACATATTTAAATTCTCAGATGCAAGGAACTTTGGCAATAGGAAATGGTGGTACAGGAACAACTACAGGGACTGGCTCTGGAAATGTTGTATTAAGTACAAGTCCAACTCTTGTGACACCAATTTTAGGGACTCCACAATCTGGAAACTTCTCAACTGGAACTTTTACTTGGCCCACATTCAATCAGAATACTACTGGTACTGCTTCTAATATAACATCATATCCATTAAATCAATCAGTTTCTACTACAGGCGCTCCAACCTTTGCTAATATTAAAACATCTGACGGAACTTCAACACAATTTGGGGGTTCGGCTACAACTGGGTTTTATATGGATGCCACAAATGCAGCCATTAGAACAACCTCTGCTGGTAATATCTATATGCAAAATGCTGGTGGAACATCTACTTATGGAACGTTCAATTCGGCAGGATTTAATGGAAACTTAAATGGTACTTGGTCTCAGCTTCCAGCTGGAACAACAACAAATTTTTACCAAGCAGCTGCACCGACAGGTTGGACACAACGCACAGATTTAAATGACTTTATGATGTATATAGTTTCAGGAGCAGGTGGTGGATCAGGTGGTGTGCATTCTCCAATTACTAATAGTGTCGTTCCTGCGCATACACACTCCTTTTCAACTGGTGCGCCTTCAAACGATCATACCCATTCTGATAATGGTCACACACATAACTACGACCATGGTATGCAACAAACAGTTAACCTTTTTAATGGAGGGTCTTATCAAGGGTTTCCTGTAGGACCTGTTGGAACATATACTACAGCCACAGGTTATGCGTCTTTAACTGGACAATCCGCTACTCACACGCATTCAGGTTCAACAGATAATGGCTCTAGCCAGACTAATTGGTCACCAAAATATTTATCTAATATAATGTGTACCAAAAGTTAATTGATTATTTTATAACATATAATAAACAGCGAATGTATTAATTATTTAAAACGCTTAATAGGATCACTTAATGACAACTCAAATAAAATCGTCTGTTTTAGCAACTACTGCAGTAACCCAAGGGAGTTATGGCTCAACGACACTAATTCCATCATTTACTGTTGATGCTCAAGGAAGATTACAATCTGCTACTAACAATACCCCAAGCATTTCTGCATCTTTTATAACTGGTACGCTAGCAGTCGCTTCAGGAGGTACTGGTGTTACCACTTCTACTGGCTCTGGAAGTATTGTATTAAGTACAAGTCCAACTCTTGTGACACCAATTTTAGGAACTCCAACTAGCGGTACATTAACTAATTGTACTGGTTATACTTATGCTAATTTAACAGGCACAGTTACTACTTGGAATCAGAGTACTACGGGTAATGCTTTGACTGCCACAACTGCAGCGTCTTGCTCAGGAAATGCTAGTACAGCAACTACAGCTGCCACGGCAACTACAGCATTAAATTTAAACGGCACTTGGACACAAATGCCAGCTGGTACAGTAACTAACTTCTTTCAGGCAGCAGCGCCAACAGGTTGGACACAAAATAATACTTATACTAACCATATGATGCGAATAGTATCAGGTGCAGGTGGTGGTTCAGGCGGTACAATGTCGCCTATTTTAAATAATGTTGTACCTTCACATACACACAGTTTTTCTACTGGCGGAACTTCTAATGATCACACACATTATGATTATGGACATACGCATACATACTACCAATACCCAGGTAGTGGTGCACTAACTGGATGGTCAACTCCGGGTGGCGCAGCACAACCTCAATATAACCCAAATGGTGTTACAGCCACAGGTTATGCGTCTTTAACTGGACAATCTGTTAATCACACTCACTCAGGTTCAACTGATAATGGTTCAAGCCAAACAAACTGGACTCCACAATACATAGATAATATCTTGTGCTATAAAAACTAAGGAATAAAAATGAAAGAATTTATTACAGGCTATCAATATGGTGATAATATGCGCTTTTCTTGTGTATATGTATTTCCTAATAATCTAGATAAAGATGAAATACACGTACCTCCAAGAACAACTTT
>TBL_comb48_EPIDRAFT_1001967_pt1 | contig 14601 bp, 12 predicted proteins | sample TroBogEpilimnion_37_FD_10681 | JGI IMG/M metagenome (IMG submission 10681)
CTGGAAGAGAAATGCCAAAAGTTAAACGAACTCGGTCTTATAAAAAGAGGACTGAAAATCTAGAACCCGCTTATGCTTAATTATTCCAATAATAATAATATTTTTGAAAAACTTGAAACTCGAGTATTAAGATTCACTAAAAGAAAGTTTTTTCAATTTATTTTTAGTCTCGATTCTATAATGCATCAAGTCAAAACTCGTCACTCTCAAGTAATCAATAGTAACTTAAGAAAAGAGAGAATTTTGGGCCTTTCAATCTTGAAAATAAAGTAAAAAACTATATCTTGAGTCAGAAAAATAAGATGGTCTCAGCATCAAAATCGGTGGGGTTTGTCACGTCAGCAGGCCTGAACACGGAATCCTAGAACCCTTTGCCTTCTACCTGGCTTGAATTTCAGAGATGCCCTCTAGATTCTGTTCTAAGTCTTGCATCGTATGGAGAAAGTCACCGAACCCGGTTTTTGAATGCCGAGTGCACTTTTTGGGAGATCTGCTTCACACCTTGCCCATCTTTCAAATGAGGACCCTTCACGGCGCAACATCTTTGCTACTTTTTTCAGCTGCTCCCATCGCCAGTCAAAGAAAAAGTAGGCATTCCACCAATTAGGCCATCCTACAACTGGGCGCATAAAACTGAAGTTTCAAGCTTTTGGCTGAAATTTATCCAAGATATTGAAATTATTTATTTTTTTAAAACTAAGCATTTTCTTTGATGCTTTTAAAATGAAATAGCTATAAAAAAACTTGAAACCAAGTCTCGCCCTCCCCCAAAACCTTCTCTCCTGCTCAAAAGGCCCTCCATCTAATTTTATTGCAGATTCAAAAGCACTACGGTATGGAAGTCTGCATGCGCTTAGTACAAAAAATTCTTTTTGCTTCCACCAATCGATTGAAATTCTTAGAATTCCAATCTCTTTTTCAAACATACAGCTTCGAGCTTCTTCCAGCAGAAAAACTTTTAAGCAATCCACGCCACCTGCAAGACGCAGAACGGCATAGCACTTACTTAGAAAATGCCATGTCCAAAGCAAAACTCGCACAACGCGCTTGCCATTATCCTACTTTAGCGGATGACTCAGGGCTGGAAGTAGACGCCTTAGACGGCAAACCTGGAGTACTGAGTCGACGCTTCACTCAAGCCTTTCCCCAAGCTTCATCCCCACAAGAGGCTCTTTTGAAGTCCCTCAAAGAAGAGAGAAAAGCTACCTTTGTCTGTGTGCTTTCTTTTATGATGGAAGGCATCTCGCTTCATGTCGAAGCACGTGTTAGGGGCATGATCGCTTCAGAGCCACGTGGCGAAAGAGGCTTCGGGTACGACGCCCTCTTCATCCCTGAAGGACAAACAAAGACCTTTGCTGAAATGACACTTGCTGAGAAAAATACCCTTTCTCACCGTGCTTGCGCTTTTCAAATGCTCTTAAAAGATTTCGAAAAAAGAGGTCTTGTCCTCGTCAAGCCCTAACGGCGATGATTACGAGCATGAATCTCCATAGCCGTAATCGTTGCCATATTGACCACAGCACTCACGGTCGAATTATGCTGCAAGACAAAAACAGGCTTATTCATCCCCACTAAAATAGGACCTATAGCCTCCATCTCACCCATTTGAGAGATCAACTTATACGCTATATTTCCAGAGTGAAGATCCGGAAAGATCAAGACATTAGCATCACCTGGCACTTCATTAAAAGGAAAGCTATTTTCTGAAAGCTCAGCATTCAAAGCAGTATCCGCTTGCATTTCTCCATCAATTTTCATGTGCAAGCACTTGTCTTCAATGATGGTACGCGCAATCTCAGTAGCACTTCGGACTTTCAGGACTAAAGGATGATTATTGGAACCAAAATTGGAAAAGGAGAGCATCGCTACACGAGAAGGCTCCCCGGTAAAAGTCTCAGCTAAGATAGCCGTCTGAATCGCAATATCCGCCAATTCCTCAGCACTAGGCTCAATATTGACCGTAGTATCAGCAAACCAAAAAACCTGACGTTTAGAAACCATCATATAAACCCCAGAAAGTCTCGATCCAGGTTTTACTCCAATGATTTCAATCGCAGGCCGCAATGTCTGAGGATAACTCTGAGTGATCCCATTGAGCAAGCCATCCACATGACCCATCTCAAGCATCATCGCACCGTAATAATTATTCTGCCTCATCAATTGAAGTGCTAAATTCTGTGTGATGCCCTTACGCTGCCTTTTTTCAAACAAGACCTTGGCATAAGCTTCTAAATGCTCACTTCGAGAAGGTCGAATGATCTGAACTCCTTTTAACCCGACCTCCAAACCTAAATCTTCCATGGCTTGAACAATCTTAGCTTCATTCCCCAATAAAATTGGCTCAGCAATACCCTCTTCACGCATGGTCTGGGCAGCCTTCAAAATGCTAGGACTCTCTCCCTCAGGAAGCACAATCGTTGCAAGACCCGTTTTTTTCGTTTTCATGCGATTCTTAATCTGACGCATGACGGTATAAGAAGAACCCAAAAGCTTCTCTAAACCTTCTGCGTACTTTTTCAAATCAAGCTTTTTCCGAGCAACCCCGGATTTCATCGCTGCCTCAGCAACAGCAGGTGCTACCCAGAGCAAGACTCGACTATCAAAGGGCTTTGGAATCAAGTACTCCCTGCCAAATCGAAACTGCTGACCCCCATAAGCCCTAGAAACACTTTCTGGTACATCATGCTTCGCAAGCCGTGCTAAAGCCTTCACCGCAGCCATCTTCATCTCTTCATTGATCGCCGTTGCTCGTGTATCCAAAGCCCCTCGAAAAATAAAAGGAAAACCTAAAACATTATTGACTTGATTCGGATAATCAGAACGCCCTGTCGCCATGATCGCATCTGGCCGCACGCGAAGCACCTCCTCAGGAGTTACCTCAGGATCAGGATTAGCCATGGCAAAGACAATCGGATCCTTCGCCATTTTTTCTACCATAGCCGCGGTGATCCCATCTTTCACAGAGACCCCCACAAAAGCATCGGCCCCCACAAGAGCCTCTGCAATCGTTCGCATCTCAGTGACAGCCGCGAACCTCTCTTTGTAGGGATTCATCCTCTCTATACGTCCTTGGTAAATAATACCAGTAGAATCTGCCATAATCATGTTTTCACGCTTGATTCCCAAAGAAAGGTATAAATTTGCACAAGCAATAGCCGCGGCACCTCCACCGCAAAAAACAACCTTCACTTCACGAATATCTTTGCCTACAATTTCTAAGGCATTCAAGAAAGCAGCCCCACTGATCACAGCAGTTCCATGCTGATCATCATGAAAGACGGGGATTTTTAAACGACTTTTGAGTTGCTCTTCAATATAAAAACATTCGGGAGCTTTGATATCTTCTAAATTGATCCCCCCAAAGGTAGGCTCAAGCATCTCACAGGCACGGATAACGTCATCCGGATCCTTGGCATTTAATTCAATGTCAAAAACATCAATGTCAGAAAATTTTTTAAAAAGAACCCCTTTGCCCTCCATCACGGGCTTCGCAGCCACAGGCCCAATATCCCCCAAACCTAAAACAGCAGTCCCATTGGACACTACCGCCACCAGATTGCCTTTTGCGGTATATTCGTACGCAAGATCCGCATCCGCTGCAATCGCCCGACAAGGTTCTGCAACCCCCGGAGAATAAGCAAGCGATAAATCCTGTTGAGTTTCTACTGATTTAGTAGGAACAACTTCAATTTTTCCTTTTCTTCCTTTAGCATGATAATGCAACGCTTCTTCGTAAAGTTTCATAGGACTGACACCTTACACCCAGCCCCACCCAGAAGGCAATCAGCCTTTGCGTCTTTTCCACACAAAAAAACCAATGGCGCCCACAAGCAACACAACCAAGCCCCAAGGAAACTGCTGAGTGGAAGGTTTAGGCTTCGCCACATCCGCTCCTCCTTGGATCTGCTCAGAATGAAAAATGGTCTCTGTCCCCACATTGTTAGAAATCTGCGTGTTCTGAAAAAGACTGCCCTGAGAAGGAGCGACATTGATCCCACCTACCTTACGATAGACCTTTAGGGTATTAACCATATGGTCAAAATCCTGAAGGTAATCTTGGTATTTAGCTTTATTCACAGAATAAGTCACCAAGACACCGATATCCTGTTTGATCGTTGCCAAGTACCGTGTATAAAACCCTGGAATTTCAGATTCTAAATGCAAAGAATCTACCCAAGGATGGCCATTAATATTTTGGGTTTTTGCGTACTTAGGATCAGATTTAACGGGCTTGTTATCGACACTCGTGAATGATTTGACTGCTTTTAAATACGTCAAATACTGATCTAAACTGTCCTGATCTCCCTTGATTTTAGCGGCTAAAACAATAATTGCATCTTTTTTCTTAGATTCGTTGGTACTTTGACAAACCCATTCAGCACCCTCTAAGCTACACTGCCACTGAGGAGGAAGCTCAAACTCAGTAAATTGATTCGCAAATTTTCCTGCAAAAGCAATACCTTGAAGAAAAAAAAGAAAAAAAACGCCATTTCTGATTCGTTTATATCCCATACCCGCCCCTATTCTGATCGATCGATCAGACGCTTGACTATGCTTCCTTCTTCAATCCAAGTCTCTCGGTAGTACTCTACAATTTTTAGGGCAGCCTCCTGATCCTTCAGATGGCTCACACGAGCTCGAGCTACCGCTTCCTCTTGCTCAGCCGCATTTTTTTGAAAAATGTCAAAAACATCTCCGACAATAACCCCGTTTTCCTTGCCTTTGTCAATTTTAAGAAGGTTCAAGCGGTCACTGATCCTAAGCACCTTAGCCTCCAGGTTATAGTTCAAGAAACCCGCATTCGAGGCTTCTTGAGGCTCAGCTACGGAAGTAGCAGAAGGTGACTTCGAATGAACGGAGTTTCCGAAACGCATCTGAAACCCAAAAAAACCATAAAAGCCTACAGGGACATCCTGCCCCCAAAGCACCTGCATCCAAGTAAAAGAAATTTCTTGATCTAAGTTGAGACGGTACCCAAACTGAGATCTCAACTGCACCATGGTAGGATTCACACCACCCCCAATATAACTGCCCCCAGTTCCATAACTCACACGTAACGGAGCATTGATATTGTTGTCAAGATCTGTCTTCAACGAATAAAACCCCTGAAACCCCATCTGGGAAAAAAAATGACTTCCGACAAAATCTCGAGGAGTGTACCCGAATAAAACGACCCAAGGCAAAGCAGAAGAAAATCCTCCCGTTCGATACGTATACCCCCCACCTAACCTACTATAAAAATAAGTATTTTCACTTTTTTCTAAAGGAATGGTCATGAAAAGAGCCCCTGTCCCATCTAACGACCCATCTCCTAAACTAGGCGTCTGGATATTGTAGTTCGTAGAAGCATACGAGCTACCATAAGCAGGAAAATCTGCCTGTAATTGAAAATCCATGGAAAAAGAAGGAGAGCGCCCCCCGATGAACCGGTAGCTCATCCCCAGCGACTGATCATTCATCCCAAAAAATGATTGATTCACGGCCATGGACTGAGATAGACTCACCACACTTGAGACTAAGCGGAAAAAAAAACTCAAATTCTGAGTGAGACCATACTGAAACACGGCATCCAATTGGTAGCGAGTATACCCACCGCCATTGAGACTCACAGTAGGACCCCCAGCTGGACCGAAATTCGATGCTGTCGTATAATAGCCCGGCTGAACCCGTAATTTTAAAATCTGAGGATCTGTATAAAAATCCTCTAAGGGATGAAGCACAAAATCCGATCGAACCTCCTGGAAGAAACAAAACAGGTAAAAAAAGCAAATAAATCTCTTCATAAACAACGATGCTTCCATCGACTTTCTATCAAAAAAATGAACTTTTTTAAAAATCACTTTACTCGCGGCACCTTATCAGATTCAATCATATCAGTCAATTTAAGGGGCCCCTGCCGAAGCAATGGGTTACCCCCTGGTCATTAAGAAAGAATCATGGTATAAATGATTACCTGAATCAATACAAGTTGGGGAACCCCGTTTTGTGCGATAGTCTCATGAAACTAACAAATAGCGTCAAAAAAACAGTTTTTTCTCATGGATTAACCCTTCTGACTGAAGGTCGGACACACCAAAAAACCCTTTCTCTGGGGGCCTGGATCAAGGTGGGCTCGCGACATGAATCAGAACCGGGAATTTGTCATTACTTAGAGCACATGCTTTTCAAAGGCACCAAGACCCGAACCGCACTTGATATTGCTCGTCAAATTGATCAGATAGGAGGAGATTTCAACGCCTTCACAACCCGTGAATATACCTGCTTGCATCTGACGTTACTGGACACCCATGGAAAACTTGGGCTTGAGATTTTATCTGACATCCTCCTGAACTCAGCATTTAAAAATCAAGAATTTGAACGAGAAAAAACAGTCATCTTACAAGAAATCGCCATGGTTGAAGAATCTCCTGAAGAATTAGCCCACGATCTTTTTTTTGAAAAAATCTATCCCAAGCAAGGCCTAGGCAGGTCTATTTTAGGCACCCAAGCAAGTATTGAATCCATGAAAAGAAAAGATCTGATCAATTTTTTTCAGCGCCATTACCAACCCCATCAAATCATCATTGCTATTGCTGGAAATATGCACCATGAAACTGCTATTGAAGCCCTCCAACCTCTCAACCAATCTTTAGGGAATAAAAGCTACTGCCCCCCGAACTTTTCACCAACTCCAGCAAAATTCCGTCCAGGCTATTGGTGGATAAAACGCCCCACAGAGCAAGTCCACTTCCTCTGGGGCGCACCCGCAAGCGCTTACAACTGGCCTGATCGCCTCCCAAGCTTACTCTTGAATCTCTACTTAGGCTCAGGAATGAGTTCTGTTTTATTTCAGGAAATACGCGAAAAACACGGCCTTGCTTACACGATTTATTCTTCTTTATCCTCCTTCAGTGATACAGGTTTATTTTCTATTTATGCAGCAACTCATCCGAATCAAGCGCAACGCTGCTTAGACCTCCTAGAAAAATGCATTCAAAGGGTAAAAACGCGAAAAATCAACTCTCAGCAACTTCAATTACTTCAAGAAAATCTTAAAAATAACATTTTACTGAGCTCAGATCATGCAGAAATCAGTATGTCTCGCCTTGCAAAAAATGAACTTTTTTTCCATAGGCCCTTAAAAATCGAAGAGATTTTCAAAAAAATTGATACCACCACAGCAGAAGATCTCAAAAAAGTAGCCCAGAAATACTTCCAACAACAAAGCCTTCTGATCCTAGGTCCCTGCTCTTCAAAAATGCTCTTAAAAAATTATGAAAACAGATAAAAACGAGGAAACCCTACAGTTAGAACCACTGGAACCTTCTTTAGTCGAAGAAACGCTTCCTGCTATTGCTGAAAAAGTAGAAACTGAAGTTTTTTGTCGTCACGATCCCTTAGGGCGTTACCTGCAAGAAATTCGCAAGCATCGTTTGCTCACACTAGAAGAAGAACAAGAGCTCATTTTAGAATGGAAAATGCATGGCAATGTCCATGCAGCTAAATCTTTAATCTCAGCTAATCTGCGATTAGTCGTTAAAATTGCTTTTGAATACCGTACTGTCTACGCGAATATCTTAGATTTGATCCAAGAAGGAAATATTGGACTGATGAAAGCAGTCGCAAAATTTGATCCCACCAAAGGAGCACGGTTAGGGTATTACGCCTCTTGGTGGATACGTTCTTACATCCTGAAGTACCTTTTAGATAATTTCAGATTAGTCAAAATAGGAACTACCCAAGCTCAAAAAAAACTCTTTTACCACCTCATGCGTGAAAAAGAACGCATTGAAGCCCAAGGCCTTTTAGCAGGACCTAAATTACTTGCCAAAAAATTAAACGTTCGAGAAAAAGATGTCGTTGAAATGCAACAACGCTTATCCAGTCAAGGACAAGAAATGTCTTTAGACACTCCTATTGTCAGCGATACAGAAACCACCCACCTCGAACTTTTAGCAGATCCGACAGAAACAGCAGATATTCGTTTAGAAAAAAAACAATTAATTGCTCTTCTAAAATCAAAACTTCCCGAATTTGAAAAAAAACTCAACGATAAAGAAAAACAGATCCTTCACCAAAGGCTTCTTTCTGAAGAACCCAAAACCCTTCAAGAAATCGCAGGTGATTACCAATTAACTCGAGAACGAGCACGACAAATTGAAGCCAAAGTCATCGAAAAATTAAAAGTTTTATTACAAGAAACTTAATGCACACAGGTCATCCGAAGCGTTCCTGATAAACCTAACTCCTCTTTTCCTACACGGTAAGCTTGCAATAATTCAGCATCTTGCGTAGGAAAAGCATCCAAAATCTCAATTTGATGAGGATCTTGCGTTTCTTGAGCTACCACCACATACCAAATGAATTGTCCTGTTTGCTTAGGATAAGAACGAATAAAATGGTAGACCCTCAAAGACTCAGCATCATGCTTTTGACTCAACAAACTCCAAACTTCATCAGGAGCATCTAAAGTCTGCTCGAGAAACTGAGTGTACCCCTGAGAAAGGGTGGTACAAATTTTTTCAGCTTTTTGAAATTCTTCTTGCGTCCAGGGACTAGCTAATCCATCTATTTCTCGAGTACTCAAACACTCTCCCTTGCGATAAGCTTCTACCATTTTTTCGTGTCGCGTAGAAAAAGCAAAGTATAGAAAACTTGGCTTTTCTTGCAAACACAAGCAAAGGCAAACACACCACATTTTTTGATGATCAATGACATAAGATGCCATGAAAGTAAATCGATAATCTCCCAACGTAGTCTTTTTCCGCCAAATTTCTTGAGGATTTTGTAACGTCATCCATTTGAATTCTTCTTCAAGAAATTCTTCTGATAAATACTGCTCACCTAATTTGCGATCATATTCTTTTTCTAATTGTTTCACTTCTGGCTCAAAGTAATCAACAATACATAATTCTGAACAAAAAAGACGACCGACCTCTTTTTCTACAAAAAAAACCCGTTCTGAAAAAGAAAGTTCTTTGTCACAGTGATAACAAAAATATTTTTTAGATTTCTTCTGCTTATCGACGATTTTTTTTTCACGCTTCATGATCCAAATTGTACTTGGTACTTTCCTAGAGAGTCAATTAAGAATAAATTAGGTTTTTTTTTCCTTCTTGTTGAAGCAAAGAAATACCTCTAAAATAATCCCATGACAGATCTTTCTATTTCAAACCAAATGCGTTTTGCGATTGACACCCCTTCTCGCTTAGTTCAAAAAATAGATCCTAATAGCTCTAATATTCAAAAAAACATTTCAGACACAAAAAACGCAGAGCCTCTCCCAGAAGTCATAATAAAAAATCAAGACATCAAAAAAGATAAAACTCAAACTGAATACTCAAAAAATATAGAAAAATTGAAAAAAGAAAACCAGAACCCGGCATCCCTAGAACGTCCTTCAGATACACACACAAAAATTGCCGCTTATCAAATACAACAAAATGCCTTCCCTCTCCATGCTCATTTAGAAGAAACTCAAGATGCTTATAACGTTCGTATTTTGATTCCAGAAAACGAACAAAAAAACATCCAAGTAAGTCTTACAGAAAACCAATTAGTCATTTTTGGAAAAAAACAACAAAACTTCGAATTCCAAGAACTCCACCACAAACAAAGCTCTTCAGTTTATCAAAGCTTCTCAGAAACCTTCCCTATCGATGCTCCCGTAGTCAATCAATTGTTGTCACGCAAATACGAAGGCAATACCCTGACCATCCACCTGCCTAAAAAATATCCAAGTGCATGACTCCAAACCTTGCCTTAGGGCTTCCTGACTCGATCGCCCCCTGGGATTCAAAAAACTGACAGAAGGTGATCGAGCACTTCTTTGCACTCCCAAACACTAGAAAACCTCTGAGCAAGAAACGCTAGGCGCATGTCCGAAAAGGCTTGACCGTCAAGACCCTGCTTCTGAAGCTTCAGATGCCAGGAGACCCCCCCCCCTCCAGGGGGAACATGGATCATTTCTTGTCAAAGAGAACTTTCTCCGATGTCAATAGTTCGGATACCCCAGGCTCAACCCTTCTTTTATCAGCAAAAAAACTCTAGTTCAGGCTCAACTTTTGAAAAAAAACATACGCGATTCCGAACAGCTCAGGGATTGCACTTAATTTGCAGATGGTGATTTTTTTAAAACCACCCCAAAAGACCTCCTCAACTAGCTGTAATCACGATCCTGATATTCGACTCAGGATTGATCAACCCCCCCCCAAGTTTAATCTTAGAAATTGAACAGCAAGCCATTACGACAAAATAATGCGACGCGTCTTACAAGGATCTTCGATACATTCAAAAGTACAAAAACAAGTTTAATTTTAAATTTCATTAATTTCATAAATTTTTAAGAGTGAGATTTTTTCATTTTTAATTTGAATACAATATTAAAATGTGAGAGTCGAATTTTCCTAGGCTTCACGTGTTGTGAGAAGCAGAGGAAAGGTATAATCTGTGATGCGAATCTTTCTTTTTTTTGTGATTGCAGTTTTAGTCTCGGGTTGTCCTGCGTGGAATAGTCAACCAAAAAAAACGGAGGAGCATCAGGTACTAGAAGATAAATCGCTCGTGATAGCTGAGTTCTTTCATGGTATTGTGCCCAAGCTTACTGACGATGTAAATCGTCGGGTGTTCCTCAGTATGCTCTATTATTTCGTTGAATCTGATCGAAAAGCGATAACATCTCTTCTTAAGTTTGGAATTGAACTTCCCAAGAGTAGAATTGTGGTCACAAGTGATTCATGCGGAAAAACCGATGAGCAAAAAGAAAATTCAGTCCCTGATACCGATACAGAATCAATGGCTCAAAAATCTAGAGGCGGATCTGATCGACCTTTCCAAAATCTAGACAATGAACGTAAAGAACAAATTATATCAGACTTTTTTGAGAGCTATATAAATACACTGAATAAATTCAATAGAGGTAATAACGATCAGTTCCTCGATAAAAATCGCACTGTATTTGCAGACTTTATCTTCTGGCTTTTTTTGGATCCCCGCGTCAAGGAGAAATTAGATAAGGCAACCAGTACGCAATCGGATGGTTGCGCTAGGGTTACTGAGATTCGAGAGGTGGAAGCTTCGGTAGAGGCTGTTGGAGAGGGAGATGATTGTGGTGTTGACGATGTTGTCAACTCTAACAGAAAAGAATCTGGAATGAGGAATTACACTATTATTATAGTTTCTGAGGAAAAACCGCAGCATGAAGACACAAAATCGAGCAAAGATGAGTCAAGTAGATACGCTGCTTTTTTAAATAAGGAAAATTTCAGTAAAGGCAACACATTAACTATTATAAATGGAACCCAAGTTCAAGGAGATGGTTATAAATCGGGGAATATGATAGGAACTATAAAAGATCTTGAGCCCCCACTTATGAAAAGACCGCCACTATAGAGAATGCTGGCAGTCAACACGCAAGAGCTTTATTTCGATAGCATTAAATGGAGATTTAAATGAAAAAAACTACTTACATCCTTATTATTTTTTTCGCTACAATAACACACAAGTTTGCCTTTTGCGGCAAGAAAGTAGTAACCCAAAATAATTGTGTCATATCAGAAGATAGCTTTTCGCAAATTTTAAAAAATATACTGAATAATGAAACGCAAGAAATACAACAAATATATAGAAAGATGGATATAATTGATGATAAGTATGACGCTATTCGAAAAGCTATCACTGCTTTTCATCAATCTCTTGTAACATCACACATGAATGTAATCCAACAAGGGTCAGTTGCAGTGAGAGATCCTTCTTTTGAAGAAAAAATCATCGATGAAGCTCAGAAAATGGATGAAAAATTAGATGATGCGCTTCAATGCCTTCCAGATAGATGCCGATTACTAATAAAAAAGATCGATGCTTTAGCTACAGTTCGGGACACCTACACACAATTAAAAAAAATTCGATATGACTATTGCGTTCTTGAAAAAGCTGCGGACGATAATTGTTTGACCCCTGTACTAATTTACACCCAGGGATTAGTGCAGCAGGGAAAAGATTTCGGAGATCCCGCGGTTTATGAGCCGATAATAGATTACATTCGAATAGCGAAACTAGATTATTTTGCTAAAATTCAATGTATTTTTTTTGCATATCGTCACGAAATAGGACAAGTTATTACAGATACATCTCAGAGAATAGCGATAAATTTAAGTTCGGCTCTTCAGCAACTCGAAGATGAACGTATTCACGAAATAAATCAGATCTGTACTCATCCTAATGCTGTGGCAATCACAATTGAAAGAATCCGAGGTTTAAGAATACAAAATTCTGAAAATTTGAACGCTAACTTACAAGAAAATATGGAAACGTTGACACTTTCTAATGGATGACGCTCGAGAATTAGGTCAGAGACAGGATCCTGAGAAATTTTATGACTACACCTTCATCAAGAAAATAAGACTCAATGGCGCAAGCATAGTTTATAGCAATGCTTTATTAGTTTTTGCTTCGCCGATTCACAAGGGAAGTGCATTGAGATTAATCAAAACCATAGAGTCAAAAAAGAAATCTCAGGGTAAGTTCCTCATACATAACGTTTGAGTTTTTTTTCAATACTTTTGTAGAAAATGTGTAACTGGTCAGAATTTATTTCATAAAATCAGAGAATTTGTCTTCAAAAATTAACTTTAATGCTTCGGTAGGGCTAACTCCATTCTTCATACATGTCAAAAGGTAACTCCGAATTCTAGCAAATATTTTTGCACTGAAGAAAGAACGAAAGCAGCCATTTTTTCTTGTAGTTTTGTCATTCTTAAGTCATTCTCTCCTTGGTTATTTGTAAAAGGAACACTTTTATCTTCAAGAAACCTTAAGGTTTCTACTTGAAAATCTCGTAGAAGCGTCAAAAGATTTCTGTGTTTTGTTTGGGCGCGTTCTTTTTCATTTATTGGACATTCTATTTTTCCATCAGCAATTATTTTCCGAAGGACTTTTGAAACGCTTTTGCTCTTTTTTTCGAAACAGCACCACCCGCTTTGTCGACTGCTATGTTCATCTTGATTAGAAGAAGTTGCATTTTTTTTCCCATTTCTGATTGTATCATTCCGCAGCAGATTCTAGTTCATCTAAGATGATGTGCATTACATAAGACATGCTTACATTGATAGTAAAAAAGATTTCTAATGGTCGTGAAATAAAATAATTTTATAGTAAGGAAGTACATCTATTCTGTTCATTCTTTTTTTCGCGCGATTTGTGTCCGCATAAAACAAAGTCACCTCTTCATTGCCAACACAATGAAGAGGTGTTTTTTTACAATAATGTTGATTCCAGTTTCATCGACATTATTAATATAAAAGTAAATTAATTTATTTTTTGTCCATATTTCAAAAAATTCAAATTTTTCATAGATCGCATGATTCCAATTCGATATAGATCTCTTAGCTACGGGTGGACCCATTTGCTCACTCAAATAATTATGAACCCTCACTAACGGAATGAGTTGATGGAACATATAAACAGAAGTTGCTTTTACTTGATTTTCATATTGAATCGGTTGAGTTACTCCCTTGGGAAATTCAGCAAGAAATCTTTCATTTTTTTCATTAACAAGAATTTCGGCACGATACTCTGTAACATGTATCTTAATTTCGAGATCAAAAACCTGCCCGGATTCAAATCTATCGCTTTTATAGTTTCCCGGAGGTATCATTTTTCGATCAATTTTTATTTCTTCGATTTGATCTGGATTCTCGATTTTTTTAAAGCAGTTTCCTGTGTTGTCCTTTTTGACCAGGTTTGCAATTTTTCTTGTTTCTTTTTTTCTTCTTCTTTTTTCGATTTGGATCTTGTGATGGAGTAATACTACTATTACTACTATTCGTAGCAAGTTGTCGAATTAGATCTAACATGCTTTCAAATATGTTTAGCATTTTTTTCTTATAGAAAGGAGTTAAAGTTTCTTGATCAATGTGATCCTGAGCATACTGAATATTTTTAACTAATGCATTAACTTTACTAACTTTCATCTTATGGAGAATAGATGTATCAGATTTTTTAGAAATCGTCAAAATATATTGTAGATATATCGTGATTAGTCACCAGCAACTAATAATTTAAAAAATCCTCTCTTCGGGCTCTAGTAATCGTCAATTGCCTGATTTATTTAGAACGTTATAATTTGATGTCTTCTTGATTGTTGGGTGTATAAACTTGTTGATTCCTGATGACAAATATCCGATTAATTGATATCGACACTGGCACATCTGAAAAGGTGACTTAGCACTATAAATTCGTGACTGAAATAATTTTAAGAATCGCTGATTCACAAGGGAAGTGCATTAAAATTAATTAAAACCATAGAGTCAAAAAAGACATCTCAGGACCAGTTCCTCCTGTATAACGTTTGAGTTTTATTTTTGCAATACTTTCGTAAAAAATGTTTCTGCAATCGAGTATAAGCGTAAATGGTAAAAAAAATTGATACAAGAGGACCTCTTGAAGCTGTAACAGAGTCCTCTTTGGATCTCTCTAGGGAGATCCAACAGATAGCCATAACACATCAAGCTTATTTAAGAGGCACATTGTAAGAGTTACTCAAAAAAGACAAGAATAAGAAGAAAGTGGGAGCAGGAGTAATTTGGGTAACGCGATGCTTTTTATTCAAATGCTAGCAAAAAG
>TBL_comb48_EPIDRAFT_1001969_pt1 | contig 14585 bp, 8 predicted proteins | sample TroBogEpilimnion_37_FD_10681 | JGI IMG/M metagenome (IMG submission 10681)
ACCGTGTCGTCGCCCCATTCCTCAACCACGCGCAGCCCACCACGGGGGCTGCCGCGGGTTCAGCCAGCGGACTGACGGCTGAAGATTTGATCCCTGCCGAGGCCGCCAAACAAGGTGGTGGCAAGATCGTCCTCGCCACCGTCAAAGGGGACGTGCATGACATCGGCAAAAACATCGTGGGCATCGTGCTGGCATGCAATGGCTTCGAAGTCACCGACATGGGTGTCATGGTTCCGTGCGACAAGATTTTGGAAAAGGCTCTCGAGGTCGGTGCCGATGTGATCGGCCTCAGCGGCCTGATCACTCCATCGCTCGATGAAATGGCGCATGTGGCCAGTGAGATGGAGCGTCGTGGCTTCAAGCAGCCGTTGCTCATCGGTGGTGCCACCACGAGCCCGGCGCACACCGCCATCAAGATCGCCCCAAAATACAGCGGCAGCATTGTACATGTGCTGGATGCCTCCCGCAGCGTGCCAGTGACGACCTCCCTGCTCAGCGAGGACCAGCGTGAAGCTTTTGTGGCCAGCAATGAGGCCCGTCACGCCAGACTGCGTGAGGAGTATGGCAAAAAGAAGGATCGTGCGCTGCTCAGCATCGCCGAGTCTCGCGAAAAAGGCGTCAAGTTTGATTGGGCCACGCAGGACATTGCCACGCCGACGTTTCTCGGCACGAAGGTCTACGAAGGTCCCCAGCTTGTCGTCGCGCTGCGCGAGTTCATCGATTGGTCGCCTTTCTTCCATTCGTGGGAACTGCGTGGTCGCTGGATCTTTGCGGAGCAGCGTTTCTCCTCAGCTCAGGAGGATTCAGAGATGAAGGGCAAGGCCGAAGCGGAGGCCCTCAAGCTTTACAAGGATGCCAATGACCTGCTCGACCGCATCATCGCTGAAAGCCGGTTCAATCCGCGTGGCATCATGGGCTTCTTCCCCGCCAACAGCACTGGCGATGACATCGAAGTCTATACGGACGAGTCACGCACCACGGTGAAGACCGTCTTCCACACCCTGCGCCAGCAGGTGATCAAGAAGGACACGCCGAATTACGCTCTCAGCGATTATGTTGCGCCCAATGGCAGTGGCCGAGCCGACTACATCGGCGGCTTTGCCGTTGGCATTCACGGCGCGGATGAGTTCGCTAAAGAGTTCGAGGCCGCGCACGATCCCTACAGCGCCATCATTGTCAAAGCCGTGGCCGACCGCCTCGCCGAAGCGTTTGCCGAATACCTGCATCAGCAGGCCCGCTACGCTTGGGGCTATGAAAAACCCGGTGAGCTTTCCCGCGAAGAACTCATCAAAGAGAAATATCGTGGCATCCGTCCAGCGCCGGGCTATCCCGCCCAGCCAGACCATACTGAAAAGCCGATCCTGTTTGATCTCCTGGATGCCGCAGCCAAGACCGGCGTGGAGCTGACTGAAAGCATGGCCATGCACCCCGGCAGCGCGGTCAGCGGCCTCTACTTCGCACATCCAGAATCGCACTACTTCGGTATCAGCGTCCTGGGCAAAGACCAGGTTGAAGACTACGCACATCGCAAAGGCATGACGCTCGCGGAGGCAGAGCGCTGGCTCGGTCCTTGGCTCGTTTATTGAGGCTTCCCCAGATTCAGCGAAACCAGCCTCGGATGCGGTCGAACAAGCCGCGTCCTTGGGGTTGGTACTGCACCTGCGGAGGCGGTGCGACGAAGCCTTGGTGTTCTGCACAGAAATTTTTGGGCACCAGATCATAGGGCAGGGCATCTTCATAGGCCATGCCTGCCTGTCCGCAGCCATCGGTCGCAAGCTGGCTGCTCACTCGGCATAAGGACACACGGGAGAGTGGCAGAGAGGCTTTAGGTGCCTCGGTTTTATAGCCGAGAGCGACGGCTTTTTTCATCACGTCGGCCCAGATCGGCAGCGCGAGTGTGCCTCCATAGCCGCCTTCGACAATCGTCTGCGGTTTGTCGAGGCCCACCCAGATGCCGCAGCTCATACGGTCCGTGTAACCGGCGAACCAGGCATCCTTGTAATCGTTGGTGGTGCCGGTCTTGCCACCGCCAGGTTCTTTGAATCCGTATTCGCTGCGTAGAGTTGCCGCCGTGCCACGATCCAGCACTTGGGCAAGGATGTTACGCATCAGGAATGCCACACTTGGGGTGATGACCTCGGACTCCAGCACGGGCGTCTGGTAGATGACTTTGCCAGCCTTATCGACAATACGGTCGATGAGGAATGGTCGGCGGCGCACACCTTGATTGGGAAAGATACTGATCGCACTGGTGAGCTGGCGCGGATTCCCGCCGATGTTGCCGATGAAAATCTGCGGCGTGCGTTCGGCTGGCTTGCTAAATCCGGCATTGGTGAGCAAGCCGATCACACGATCGATCCCCGCATAATTGCCGAGGCGCAGGGTCATGGTGTTACGGCTTTTCACGATACCGTCCGTCAGTGTAGTGGGGCCGAGGAACTTGCCATCCGAGTTCTGCGGACTCCAGCCGGGATCAGCACCATCAATCTCACCTGGCTGGATGGGCGCATCATTGATCAGCGTTCCAGGCATGAAGCCGGAGGCGATGCCGGCGGCATACACGAAGGGTTTCACCGTTGAGCCGATCTGCCGCTCGCCCTGGGTGGCGCGGTTGTACTTGCTATGACGGTAGTCACGCCCGCCCACGAGGGTGAGGATGCCGCCGGTGTTGTTGTCCTGCACCATGAGCGCCGCCTGTAGATAGGGCGTTGAGGCAATCTCCTGCGAGCCGTCCCAGGTCTTGTCAAAATCTGCCTTCTTCGGGTGCGCATAGCCATGCTGCTTTTCAACGGCGGCAAGGCGTTTCTCCACGGCAGCATCTGCTGCATCCTGCAGTTCCTTGTTCAGCGTGGTAAAGACCTGCAATCCGCCGTCCTCGATTTCCTGCTGTTCCAAAATCAAATCCAGATCACGCCGTACGGTGTCGAGCGCGTATCCTCCCTGGCTTTGAAACACGGGCTGCGCATGCAGGGCGATGTCGGCATAGCGCGCGGCGATTTCCTCCTCCGGTGTGATCACCTTCGTTTCCAGCATGCGCTTGAGCACGGTGTCGCGTTCCTTGAGCGCTCCTTCGTAGTTGCGGAAAGGCGAGAAGCGGACCGGGCTGCGGATGATGCCAGCGATCATCGCCGCCTCGCTCAGGCTGAGCTGGCTGGCATGCTTGCCAAAATATACCTGGCTGGCCCGCTGTACCCCGTAGATGCCAGGACCATAAAAGATGCGGTTCACGTAGTGCTCGATGATCTGGTCCTTGGTGCAAGCCTTCTCAATGCGGCGTGCCAGCATCATTTCCACCAGCTTGCGGTGGATGCTGCGATCATCCAGATCGGGGAAGCTGTTGCGCGCCAGCTGCATGGTCAGCGTGCTCGCGCCCTGCACCACACGCATGTCTTTGAGGTTGCGCACCATGGCTCGTGCCACGCCTTTGTAATCAATGCCGCCGTGCTCGTAGAAACGCGAGTCCTCACGTGCCAACAGCGCTTTGACAAACCATGGCGACACCTCGCTCAGCGGTACGATGATGCGGTTCTCTCCATGCATGCGCCCGAGGATCTCGCCCTTGCAGTCCATCACGATGGTGCGCTCCGGCATTTGCCCGAGCTTGGCCAGGTCATAGGCTTTCGCTAAATGACTGTAAACCCCGATGACCACTGCCGCTGTCAGCGTACAGAGCAGTGAACCGCCCATCAAGAAAATCAGGCACATCCGTTTGAACGACAGCCAGCGCGACAAAGTGGGTTTCGTCGGCTTGCGCGCTTCAGTGGGCTTCTTTTTCATGGTTGCAGGCAATCGGGTCGCTGGTTTTCGACCAAAGATCAAGCCTCAGACGATGAACTCGGTGTGAACTTCAATTTCACTTTTGGTCATGACAACGCTTCAACGGTACTTCTACCATACGTCTGCCATCACACCTCCGACCATGAAAGCTAGCGACCTCAGCAGCTTCATTGTGTCCACGTGCAGTACCTTTTCCGCGCTGATTACTCTGAACAATTGAATTGGATCGAGGAATCGCGCAGGCAGCCTGCAATAAGCTCCGTGAAGCTTAGGAAAGCGCGGAATAGGTGGCTATTTGGTTCAAGGAGAAGAGGAACTGGCCGACAGCAGCGTGGTGGTTGGCGGTGACGGGGCACACTCCTCACTGGGCGGAGGCATGATCGCCAGATTGGCATTACGCTGTTGCCAGGCAGTGCTGAGCTTGTTTACAAGGGGGTCAATTTCAATGATCTCCTTTGAATGAACCTGCACAACTGGGATGCCGAAGGTTGAAAAGATGTCATTCACCAACTGTCGGTCACGTATCTTACGGGTGGCTTTGCCGGGACTGCCATCCTCAAACTCGATGGCCACCATGGGCAGCCAGTCTCCTTTCCGGTAAATGAGGAAGTCGATGTGGCGCTGGCAGATTTTCAGGAAGCCCGCCACGCTTTCAGGATGAAGGATTTCCAAGAGGCGCGGCTTGCATTGAATGTGGCAGCGCTGGGAGGTGAGATTTTCCAAACAGGCGTGAAACAAGGCTTCGTCAGTGGTCAGCAGGGGGTAGGGGGTGGTAAATGATTCAGGAGGAGAAAGTTGAGATGTAGCAGGTGATGTCTGCATATTTCATTGTTTATGAAAATTATAACATGTATCAACTCGGGTTTAGTAAGAACGGTGTAAAAAGTTGCGGACGAGCATTTTCCACAGATCAAACATGTTCTATTGAACAGTTCTCAATTTGAGCGAGCTTTGTGACCGCCCATGTCTGCTCTTAATGTCATTTCCGCTTCATCTCAGTGCGTGGACTGGTTGTTTCTCGATCTGAACAGCTACTTCGCCAGCGTGGAGCAGCAATTGCGCCCGGAACTGCGGGGCAAGCCGATCGCAGTGGTGCCCGTGGACACGGACGCGACGTGTGCCATTGCAGCCAGCCAAGAGGCCAAAAAGTTTGGGATCAAAACAGGAACGAACATCGGCGAGGCGCGGCGGCTCTGCCCGGAACTGATCACGGTGATGGCAGGTCACGATGTGTATGTGGAGTTCCACCACAAGATCATTGAGGAGGTGGAGCGGCATTTTCCGGTGCAGGTGATTTGCTCGATCGATGAAATGGCCTGCAAGCTGGATGCACCGCGCCGCCGCTTGGATGTGGCGCAGGATCTGGCCAGACGCATCAAACAGGGGCTGCGTGAGCGGGTGGGGGAGTGCATCACCTGCTCCATCGGTCTGGCCCCGAACCGCTTTTTGGCAAAGGTGGCCAGCGACATGCAAAAGCCTGACGGCCTGGTCGTGCTGCTGCCAGAAGAACTGCCGGGACGACTGCTGGAACTGGAATTGCGTGACCTTTGCGGAATCGGCCGCCGCATGGAGCCGCGTCTGCATGCCTGCGGTATTCGTACGATGGTGGATTTATGGGCAGCGGATCGTGAGACCTTGCACCGTGCCTGGGGCGGGGTGGGTGGAGACCGCTTCTGGCATGGACTGCATGGTGGTGCCACAGAGGATGACGTGCCGCCTGCGCACCGCACCATCGGGCACAGCCATGTGCTGGCCCCTGAACTGCGTACTCCACCGGCGGCTGGAATTGTGGCCCGCAGGTTGATGTTGAAGGCGGCGAGCCGACTGCGCCGCATGAAGTACCGGGCCAAACAGATGCACCTCAGCGTGCGGACAGAAGACGGGCCGCGCTGTGAGGCTCAGGCGAAATTTGAAGAGGGGTCCGACAGCATCGTATTGGCACGGGTACTGGCGGAACTGTGGCAGCAGGTGATGCAGCAAGCGCGCTGGCAGCGCGTGAAAAAAGTCTCGGTGACCCTGTTTGGTCTAGTGGCAGAAGCATGGCCGCAGCAGCTCGAACTCTTCGACTCATCGGGCTCATCGGGCTCATCGGCACCCAGGGGGCAGCGCGAACATCTCAGTCGTGTGCTGGATGAGATTAATCAAAAGTTCGGCCGCGATTCCGTGGTGATCGGCTTCACTCCTGACACGGTGCGCACCTTTTCAGGCACCAAGATCGCCTTCACCCGGATTCCGGACCGGGAGGAGTTCAAGGAGTAGAGCCCGCAGGATCACAAAAAAACCGTGGGAGACTTGCATCTCTCACGGTTTATTTTGAATGAATGGCGATCAAAGAACAATCACCTAGCGGAGAACAGGTCGCGGCTGCGGCGGCGGGTGATGATCAGGGCACCGATTCCGGCACTCAAGATCAGGAAGGCCGAGCCCGGTTCCGGAACCATGGCGCAGTCGCCTCCGTTCACTGAGACGAGGAAATAGGGGTCGCTGTTCACTGCCATCAAGCTGCCGCCGCCGTTGTGGGTGTCTGCGGCCAAGGTGAAGCCGGAAATTTGGGCGTTGGGGCCAACCAAGGAGTCCAGACTAAGCTTCCAGAGATCCGTTTTGGTGATTGGATCCATGCTGGTGAGGAGGCTCGCGGCATGATCTGCAATGATGTCTGCGGTCGAGAAGTTTCCGAGAAGTACACCGCTATTGCCATAGATAGAGATGGTCGGGGCCACCTTGCTGGGATCGGCGTCAGTTGATGATCCGTTGAGGTCGAAGTCTCCCAAGGTGGCGGAGAGGCCATGGCTGGAAACCAGATGATTAAAATCGATGTTCAGGCCGGTGGATGCGGTCTGGATGCCCGGGGCGCAGCTTGCATCGTAAAGGCCGATACCAAAATCGGTCAGTTTGCCTTCGGAGTTCTGGTAGCGGACGCCAAAGCCTCCTTGAAACTCAAGGTTCACATTCGGATTGGCCCCCAACGATGTTCCTCCATCCAAGGTCAGGGGAGTGAGGTTTTGCAACGCAGTGATGCTGTAGTTTGCGCCAGCCGGGACATAAGGCTGATCCAGCTCAATGGTTGATGAAGCAAAACCAAGGCTGGTGAATGCAAGCAGCATAGCAGCAGCGGAGACCGAAAAAGGCAGTCGTTGCGGCAGGTGGGCAGAGGATGGCGATTTCATGGTTGCAAAGATTAACATTTTTGAAACTCATTTTAGATTCACTGAACCTAAATCAGTAACAATGCATATACTATAATTGAAACAATTCTCTTTAAAGCGTTTCAATTATGAATTTTTCAATTAATTATGCTTAAATAACTAATAAGCCGCATTAAATTATGGCTATTTTTCAAATCATTTACAATAATTTACTCAAAAATGACAATTCAGGGTTTTTCCTGACACCTCTAATTGAGGGACTATGCTTGCGGAGTGACACAAGGCGGCGACTTCAATGGCTCTCCTGTGGAGGCCGAGCGAAAATAACCAAAGCGGCTTGGCAAAGCTTGCAGAATTGGGAAGCCTGCTTCAACACCTGAGCAATGTTCGATCGCAAGTAACGCCGCAGGTAGATGCGGTTCGCTAATTCTTCAGATGACTAGAAACGCCAGATGGTCGGAGCGGATCATCCTGCGCAGTTCGACGAGGCAGTCTGCCTCATGGCGACTGGATCGTCTTCTCACGTTTCACCTCTTCGGTTTTGGTTGAGGCGGAGTCATCGCGTTCAGCGGATGGCGGCGGAACGGTGAGATTGGCAGGAGTCGTCGAAGCAGGACTAGGTGCAGGCGGTCCCATGATCTCCGGCGGCGTGGTGAAGGCGATCAACTGGGTGACCGTGGCGAAACGATAGCCGCGGGCGGTGAGGTCATCCAGTGTGGACGGCATGGCGGCGACGGTGGTTTCGTGGATGTCGTGACACAGGATGATGGAACCCGGGCGTGTCTGACTGTGAATGCTGTCATAGACCTTCTGCGCGCTGCGTGGGTGCTTCCAGTCCTGGGGGTCCACATCCCAGAGGATGGCCGGATAGCCGAAGGTTTTTTCGATTCGTGTGCGCTGCGAGATGCGCACGGCTCCGTAGGGCGGGCGGTACAGCAGAGGTGCGGTCCCACAGGCTTTGACGATGGCGTCATGCGTGCGGCGCAACTGGCTCTCCACACTCTCCTGCCCCATCTGCGTGAACAAAGGGTGGGACCAACTGTGATTGGCCACTTCATGCCCTTCCGCGACAATGCGACTAACGACTTCGGGAAAAGCGGCGACATTTTTGCCGACAAGAAAGAAGGTGGCGTGGATGCCACGCTGCTTGAGCAAGTCCAGCAGGCGCGGTGTGAGCACCGGATCTGGCCCATCGTCAAAGGTGATAGCGATGAGCTTCAACTCGGTTTCGCAGCGGCTATAGACGCTCTTGTGGTTGGTTGGCAGCACGCGGGGCAGTGTGGCGGTGTCTGGCAGCGCGGGTTTGGGTTCATCCTCCGCCGGCAGGGCACGCCGCACCTCAATCTTCAGCGGTGAGCCGGACACCTGCGCATTGAGCGTGGCGGCAGTGCAGAGGAATAGGGCGAGCAGGCGCGGCAGAAACATGAGAAGAGAAACTCGCATGCTGCGGCAGCTTTGACAACTGGGTGTAATTGCTACTTTCCCAGTGTGCGCACCTCAAGATCAGAAGCGGTAGGTCACCGACAGGCGAAACATGCGCGGTTCGATGGGATGTACATGCACGCCGCTGACCGGGGCTGCATCCGTGCGGAGCTGCGAGGCATAATAATAGGCGACATCGTAGTCGCTGCGGTTGAGCACGTTCAGGCAATCCAGCGCAATCTCCATGTTTTTGTGCCGGTAGCCTAGGCGGGCATTGACCTGAATGGACTCACGCGAATGCACATCGACCACCTGATCCAGCGGACGCGGCGCGATGTAGCGCACGCGTAAAGAGCCAAACAGCCCCTGCGCACCGCCGAGTGTGACGCCAGCGTTCAGGGTGTAGGGAATGGAGTTGGGAACTTTCTGATTGGATGGGTTTTGGGTGATCAGGAACGCATTCGTGTAGGTGGCTTCGACGTCCACCATGGACCAGTCGTTGGGCCGCCAGTAGCTGGAGAGTTCCACGCCGTAACGCTGTGAGGCCGGACCGGGGCTGGAGGAGCCGGTGTCACCTTCATAGATCAGCTCGGAACCGCTGTGCAACGTCCAAAAAGAGAGCGTGTTCACCAGCTTGGGGATGGACTCATTGCGGATGCCGAATTCAGCACCATAGGTGCGCACCAACGGGGTGGCGCGAGTTGATGGCAGGCCGGTTGCGGGATCTATGTTCCCCACGACCCCTCGGGCATCATTGCTGTGAAAGCCCGTACCCGCATTGAGGTAAAACTCAGTTTTGGCCCACGGACCAAAGACGACGTTGAGCTTGGGGCTGATGATGCCACGCGTGAGCGAGCCGGCGTTCCCTGGTAAATTGCTGTGTGTCACATCAAACTGCATCACATCGCCGCGCAGACCTGGGATAATGCGCATCCACTTGGTGGGTTTGAGCTCGGCCTCCGCATAAATCCCCCAGGTATCCTGGATGATGTCATTGAGGCTGACGGTGTTCCAGCGCTGACGTTGGGTGGTGTCATAAAGGCCGAGACCGTTGATGAAGTCCGTGCGCATCTGCACCCCCAGTGTGAAGCGTTGCTCCTGCCCCAGGGCATCCCAGCGCCAGTCACGTGCGAGCTGCCCGCCGACAAACCAGCGGTGGTCTTGCTGCTCGAACTGGTCGCCCTGCACCGGGTGGTTCATGAAAAAGGTGAAATCAGAAAACAGATCGAGATCATAATAGCCTGCGTAGGCATTGGCGCGGGTCGTGGTGTGGTCACCTTGATGCACCCAGTCAAAAGACAGGCTGTGGCGCTGCGAATTGCCGCCGTCGGTCGGGTCGATGTTGCCATAGCGGCCAATGAGGCTGCCGACCACACGCTGCGGCACCTGATCGGTGGAGTCCCACTTACCGTGGTAGCCCATGAGCGTGACGTTGACGCTGTCCGTGGCGTCATTCCAATGCCAGCGGACGAATCCGTTCCAGCGCATCGCATTGGCAGGCAGTTGCCACGGGCCGTTGTAGTACTGCTGCTCCACCGCCACCGTGAGTTGACCTGCACCGGCCTTGATGGTGTCTGCAATCAGGAGGCGTTCGTATTGAAACTGCCCCAGCGTGGTGCTCAAAATACCCTGGGGCAGGGAGTCAACCAGCTTGAAACGCGCAGAGCCCGTCGAGCTCAAATCCCCATGCTGCGCATAGTAGGTGCCTTTCCAGTACTCGAGCTGGCCCACAAGTTCTGGAATGAGAAAGTTCATGTCCGCATAGCCCTGGCCGTGGGCGTGGTTGCGCAGATTGACCTGCATGCCATCGACGAAAATGGAGAAGTCGTTGCCGTGATCCAGGTTGGTGCCGCGCAGGGAGTATTGGTTGGCCTTGCCGTCTCCACTGTGCTGGGTGGCGATGAAACCGGGGATGCTCTCCAACAACTCTCCCCGGCGGGAGAAGGGCCGGGCCAGCAGTTCTTTGGCGCTCGTCTGTCCTTTTGAGGCCGAGGTGGCGATGCCGATGAGGCTCTCCGCCTTGCCCTCAATGACGATTTCGGGCATTTCGAGCGCTAAATCCTCAGCCAGTGAGCCCCCGGCCCCCGGTCCCTTCACCGCAGACTGGGCCTGGCCCCAAATGGGTGCCAAAGCGAGGCTGAGACAAATTCTGGAAAGGCGAGAGACGGGCATGCTGCGGGATTGGGTCGGCTTGTCTAGGACGACCAGCCGCCAGGATTCCCACAAAATGGCCGCAGTTTTTGCTCTTTGCCCCATGTTCGCTATGATTCCTTTCCCATGTCAGCCAAACCAACCCGCATTCTCCTTGCCGATGACCACGCCGTGGTCCGCAACGGCTTCCGCATGATCCTTGCCGCGCAGTGGGACATGGAAGTTGTGGGCGAGGCCGCCAATGGGCGTGAAGCTGTGGAGAAGGCCATCGATCTGCAACCGGACATCGTTGTCCTGGATGTGACGATGCCTGAACTCAACGGCATCGAGGCCGCACGGCAGATCACCAAGGCGGTGCCAAAGGCGCGCATCCTGGCGCTCTCGATGCAGAAGGACTCCGTCTATGTGCGCGAAATGCTGCGCGCCGGAGCCAACGGCTACTTATTGAAGGACAGCAACGAGAGCGATCTCCTCGCCGCCGTTCGGGCCGTCGCCAACGGCAAAGGGTTTCTCAGTCCGGAGGTCAGCGACGCGGTGCTGGATGACTACCGCAAACACGTCACCAATCCCATTGACCTGCTTTCACCACGGGAGCGAGAGGTGCTACAGATGATTTCAGAGAGCAAGACCAACAAGGAAATCGCCTCGGTCCTGAACCTGAGCGTTTACACCGTGGAGGCGCACCGTGGGCGCATCATGGAAAAGCTCAATCTGCACTCCATCGGCGAACTTGTGCGCTTCTCCATCCGCAACGGACTGATTGACTGATTTTGCCATGTCGTTCACCTTTCTGCGGATCACAGAACGCTACGTGCTGCGCGTGCTCGCGCTGGGCTTCCTGCTGGTTATGGTACTACTGGGGACAGCGGGCCTCATCGCCGTACGCCAGAGCCAGGGCATCCGGCGGGGGGTGGAGCAGATGGCACGGGACCAGTTCCTCATCGCCCGGCTGCGGCAGGATGTACAGTCGGAAGAAAACACCATGACGGGGGTGCTGCATCAGTTCGCCCAGTTCGAGCTCAAGCGCGCCGATCTGGCCAGGCTGCTGCAGGAACTGGATGAAAGTGACCACCAGATTTCCCGACTGGGCGGGGAGGCGCGTTCCCTCGCCGATGCGGAACTGTGGGCGGACCTGGAGAAGGGCGTCAAAGCTTTCACCCAGGAATCACACCGACTGTTGGAAAGCCCTGAGCCAGTGCAGCGAGACAAGCTGGAGAAGCTGTTCCTCTATCACGGCCAAGTCATCGGGCTGGTGAATAAACTCATCAAAAGCAGTTCGGAGCATCTCACCAAGACCGAGCGTCAGCTAGAGAAGCAGTCGCAAGATCTCAGTGATGATTCCACCTTGCTGCTGGGCTCCAGCTTCATCCTGGCAGCTATCTCCGCTGTGCTGACCATTGCCTTTGCCCGCAAAAGCATCCAGCGCATCCGTTGGCAGTCTGAGGAACTGAGCCGTGTGTCCTGGCACATGCTGCAAACTCAGGAACAGGCCGCGCGGCGCTTTTCTCATGAGCTGCATGACGAACTGGGTCAGTCGCTGGCTGCCGTGCGCTCCAACCTGACCAAGGGCTCCACCCAGGATCTTCCATCTCTGCGCGCCGACTGCCTGCATCTGGTGGATGAATCCATCGCCAACGTGCGTGAGCTCTCGCATCTGCTGCGCCCAGTCATTCTCGACGATTTTGGCCTGGATGCCGGCTTGCGCTGGTTGGCGGAAAAATTCGGCCAGCGTACGCGTCTGAAAGTGGATTACGTTTCTGACTTCACGGGACGGTTTGCAGACGAGACAGAAACTCATTTGTTCCGCATCGCCCAGGAGGCGTTCACCAACATTGCCCGGCACTCCGAGGCCACCGCTGTTAAGGTCACTCTCGAACACCGTGATCAAAACATCCGCCTCACCATTGAGGACAATGGCAAAGGGTTGCCCAATCACACGGGAGACATCATTCACAGTCCCAGCCTTGGCATGGTGGGCATGCGCGCACGGGCACGGCAGTCTGGCGGTGAGCTGACGGCCATGAGTGTGATGCCGCAGGGACTTCGAATCGAGGTCGTGGTTCCGCTCCAGCTTCAAGGATGAGCCGAAAATGCAACCCCAGCAGTCCGTAGCATAATACCCCCTTTTCAAGGGATGGCGGAGCTTTAATGCCCCCCATTAGGTTGAAAACCAACGGCTTTAAACCTTCGATGAGCACTCATACCCATAACGGCACCTGCGGCTGTCACGCTGCCGGGCAAGACGCCAAGCCGTCGGGAGAGTCTCTTGAGCATCTCCGCCAGGTGGTGGCGCATGCGGCCCTGCTCCTGCCTGCCCAGGGACCCATCGGGGTGTTTGTGCATTACAACACCCTGCATGCGCTCCAATACAAAGTGTTTGAGGATGCCGTCGTGGAGGGGGCGAAACTCTTCGATGCCGAACCCTTTCTTTCCGAAGAGGCCTATCAGGCCGAACGCGTACGCCAGCGCATCCTGGATGAGGACATCGACGACATTCTCAACCGTGAACCCGATACCGAGATTCTGCCTGGCAAGCTCACGCGCCGCCAACTTCGGCGCGTGATGCTCACCCCCGGCGTGCGTCGCGTGAACGGCGTCAATATCTCCTGGCAGCTCGAAGAGGGGGATTGGCTGCGGTCCTTCCGCCGCGATTTGCCGGGCGACATCCGCCGTAGGCTTCACCAGGACAACCCCAGGGCGCTTTGGGACGTCTGTCTGACTCGCGTGAAACCACAGCCCGCCCCTCCCTCTGGTAGGTCGAAACGTCCACGCGACGCTGTCATGGCACAATTCGGTATCGACCTGGATTTGATCATCCATCCACCGCTCATCCGCCTGGTGGAGGCTTATCTTGACCAGGGCATCGCCTACTGGCCCATGCCACTTCGCGAGGAAGGGCTGCTCAAGGCTGCGCGCAAGATCATGCCGCAGATTTTTGCTATCTTCCCTGCGCATCTCAGTGGCGTATATGCTGCCTTCCTGCGTCAGGAGTCCAGCGGAATGGACGCCGAGGGCGTGGTGCTGGACGCGCTCAAGCAACTCGCCGTTCCTGCTGCTCAATGGGAGGAGTATATTACAGAGGAGTTGCTCGCCCTGCGTGGCTGGGCCGGCATGATCCGCATGCTGGAGAATGACGTCACACTGGCCCCTCATGACCGCATCCGCTGCTCAATCATGGAGTTCCTCGCATTGCGCTTTACCTACACCGTTGCAGCGCTGCGGGATATTGCCGTCGAGACCACCACATGGCGTGCTGTCAGGCTACCGCCGTCGCGTTTTGATCCGCTTACTCATGTCGCACGTATGTTTGATGTCGCTCAACTTCTGGGCATCAGCAGCAGTGCATTCAAAGAGCTGACGGATGAGGATCTCGCCCATCTGGAGCAGGAAATTATAGCCTGCCATGAAACCGAGCGCCGCCGGTTGCTCCACCTTGCCTACGAGCGCAGGCATGAACGCAGCATCCTTATCCCATTGGCCAGACATCGCGCCATGCCGCAGATTGCATGCAAGAGCAACCGCTTGGTCGCCCAAGTGCTCTTCTGCATCGACGAGCGCGAGGAATCAATTCGCCGCATGCTCGAAGAGGTCGATCCCAGCATTGAGACTGTCGGGGCTGCGGGCTTCTTCGGTGTGGCTATCAATTATGCAGGCATGGATGACGCGGACGGTGTCTCGCTTTGTCCAGTCGTCGTCAAGCCTGCCCATTCCATTCGTGAGGTGCCCGTCGAAGAGCATGAGCACCTGCATGAGCAGCGTCAGGGGCTGCGCCGAGTGTGGGCCAGGGTGGCGCGCAATGGGTTCATCTCTTCACGCACCCTGGTGCGCGGTTGGATCAGCACGGCCTGCCTGGGCTTCCTCAGCCTCTTCCCACTGGCGCTGCGCGTGCTCACCCCGCTCGCCTACGGGCTTTTCGTCAAGCGCCTCAACCGCGCATTCCTACCAGAGCCGAAGACCGAGTTCACCTTCATGCGGGATGATGCTGCTTCACGAGATGCCACGTCCGGTCTCATGCACGGGTTCACCATCCAGGAGCAGGCGGAGTGTGTTTATGCTGTTCTCGGGCCCGCCGGGCTGCACAAGGGGCAT
>TBL_comb48_EPIDRAFT_1001973_pt1 | contig 14569 bp, 30 predicted proteins | sample TroBogEpilimnion_37_FD_10681 | JGI IMG/M metagenome (IMG submission 10681)
TTTGTGCGTCGCAGATTATTGCCTGCCCGACTGCATTATTGTTTTCATCTACAGCTACATAAACGTCAGCTAAAGCTGGCGCGATTGAAACAGCTGTTAGTAAAGCTGCTGCTATAACTATTTTATATTTCATAATCCCACACACTTTTCCATAGTTCCCCAGCAATAGCTCATACCTGTCCACCAGATATGGCTTTCAACCCAGTAGCCTGCAATAAGAGCTGCAATAGCTAGGATCGTTACTACTATTTTGCCTCGACGTGTTAGCTTCATTTCACTCCTCCAAAGATACTAAGTAGAGCTGACAGCAGGTCAGCAATACTGCTTTGTAATAATGCTAAAAATTGCAGATTTCTCATTTAGCTACGCCTATTGTTGTAAAACGCTTAGTCAATAGAGCTCCGTTTGGGTGCTCCAGGGTTATTGTGCGCTCAAAGCTGGCTGTGCCGTGATCTACAAACTTTGAGTAGTCATTAGCTGCCTCGATCGCATTCTCGTAAAACTTCTGCCAGGTAATTTCACCGTCAAGATATTCACGGATTGTGTATAGACCTTCGTCTGGATAACTCATATTTTTGCCTCCTCGTATTTTTTTACAGCTGTAATTGAGTATTCGTGTAATGCCTTGCAATTTGTTCCAGGGATATTGACGCGGATTTTATGTCCGCTGGGATAAGGTCGGATCTTAGTAATCGTGCCTACCCGTCCCTCCCAGATCGTGCGAACAAAAATAACCTTATCTCCTAGCTTGAGATCGTTCACGCTGCACCATCTTTTTTAAGAGTTTTCATTAGCACCTCAAAGTGATTCCAAGAAATATCGTCTTGGAGCCAAGCCTTAAAAATAATTCCAGCTAATTCTTTGTATGTCGCAGAATTACCAGGACGTTGATAATGCTTAATTTGACCAAAAAGAAACATAAACTCACCGTTGCGCTCGCCTTCAAGAGCTGGATCAAGGTGAGCGTCTACGCTATTCCAAGTTTTTTCTACTAAATCTACAACTTGATCAAATGTAAATAATTGTGTCATTTATTTTGCCTCCTGGTGAAATATGCAACGATCACTGTATTTATTTTGATTGCTTAGGCTTCCGTAGAAGCTAATACCAATATGGGCGCCGTCGTTGTAACAATTTTCTACGCTACACATTTTGACGCTCACGCTGCCACCTTCTGTCCAAACTCTTTATTGCTTCTGAACAAGCTTGCCTGGTACGCGACCTCGCCTACGTTTTCACAGTAGACACCCTCGACGCTCCAGACTTTGACCAAAGCTGCCTTTTGATAGACGCGCTTGACTATGTACGTATCGTCACTAGCTAATTCAACCTCGACCCTGTACCCATAACCTACTGGCAAGATCACACCGTTTTCGCTAGCTTGAACTCGACCTCCGCTAATAGCTCCGACATTCCAGAACCCGATTTGATCGAGGATCACTCTACGATCTACTTTCATTTTGCTGCCTCCTCAAAACGTTTGACATTGTTTTGGTAAAAGCGTTGTACCAAACATTTCTGGCACCATAGCTCGCCAACTAAGTGAGCTAAATATCCAACCTCAGCGAGACCTTTCTCGCATTTTAAGCACTTCATTTTTTACCTGCTTTCCGAGAGGATTCCTGCCCTCTCTATTCCTAAGTGTAACGGTTACACCCAGGTTGTCAAACATTTAGGCCCAGTGGCTCTGGAAGTCTTTTTTACCGTCCCAGCTGTAGGCGTACTTGTAGCTGGCGAACTTAATGCCAAGTCCGTTACCGTCAAAGCTAGCTTTATGCTTTGTAATTTTTGCCTTACGGTACTTAACTGCATTTTCGATCTCTACTTGCTGGCTGTAGTCACTATTCCATACCCAGGGCTTGTGACCTTCCTGGTTAAGGTCGATCTCCCAGCCTTTTTCTTTGATAACCAATTTTTCGCTGTATTCGTCGCCAGGGATCACCCAGTGAGTTTCGTAAAGCTCATTTTCTGGGTTAGGCATTACATACTCGCTCATAGAGCTGTCAGCTTCAACAAAAAACTGTCCGATCGCTACAACTTCGACCATAGCTGCAGTCTTACGAATTACCTTGTAATAGTCGATATTGGTCTGATCGTAACCCCAGCTTGAGCAAAGGATATGTCCGATTTCAACGTCTGCCATAGATTCAATTTTTTTAGCTTCTAATACCTGGCTCATTACGCCACCGCCTGATATTGAACTTTGATACCAGCGATATTTTTGTAAGCTGCTTGATATTGAGCAACTAATTTTTTAGCTTTAGCTTCACTAACTTCTGCATTTACTAACTCAAAAGCATTTTCACTTTCAACGATTTTCAACTGAACTTTTTTAGCTACCTTAGCCATTTTATTTTCCTGCTTTCTGTCGGGGATTCCTGCCCCCTACATCTCTAAGTGTAATGGTTACACCCCCAGAGTCAAGCAAGCTAGAGCATATATTGGGACTTTTTTTGCCAGATTTTTATATCCACGCCTGGATCGCCGTAGCTTTTTGTGGCGTGTATTTCTACCACCTGAGCGTCGTCTAAATAGACAATTTTACTAAGACTGTCCAAAATTGCCCTGATCAGCTTATCCGCGTCGGGTGGGACCGTAGGCATTTCACGGTTCACTGTCCGAGGCTTTGCCAGCTGAAAGTCCATAGACATAGCTACAGGACCTTCTATGAGCTTTGGATTCTCAGCGCGAGCTGCAAGAGCTACCGTAGCTCGCCAAACCGCCAAAGCTGAACCCTGGCTATGTACCATTCGCCCGTTTCCGACGTGCTTCATAGAGCCCTGAGGCACAGGTAAGCCAGACACGCGGAACTCGATCACCGCGTAAGTATTGCAGGTTAAAGTACGAGTGTCACAGCGTCGCTAACGACCTCGTGCTTATCAGCTGAACCGTCNGTGAGGTAAAAATCGTATGTCCCATTGTGATCTGGGCCAGATATGTCTTTTACTTCCCATAGGTGACCGTTAATCGAAACACGGTCGCCAAACTGAACTTTAGCTGGTGGCACTATTGNTGTCATTATTCCTCCGTCCAGGTGTAATGATTACTCTAAGGTTACACTAATTACAGCTATTGCGTGGTCTGAGACACACCAAAAAGCTTACGTAGCGATTCGGGCATTGGAGACCCTTTAGGGACGTCCTCAGAAGTGAACTGAGGTGGCACTAGGGTAGGGGTGGTGATAAGGCCTCTAAGGGACGCTGGAGCCTGTTTTTGGGGCAAAGGATCATCTAGCCAGCGCTCTTGATTTAGCCAGGTAGAAGCGTGAGCTGTAAAAGCCTCTTCACGGTTAGGGTCATTCTTGAAACATTCAGCTGCAGCGATCAGCTTCTCAGCTGTAGTTTTCTTGAGAGCTATTGCGAACGCTTTACGAGCTGCGCCTTTAGCCGTGTGGCGAGGATATGCAGTCCAAAATAAATCAAACTTGTGATCAAGAGTATTTTTATTATCTTCCTTTTCATCTTCCTCTTCCTCTTCCTGGTTAAACGAACGTTGAACGAACGTTGAACGTTCGTTGAGCGAACGTTGAACAGCAGACCTTTTTCCCGCGTAAGAAGCTCTATCTGACTTCTCTCTGACAGCTGCTAAATCGCGTTCGATCCGAGAATGAACCCAGGTTTGACCGTCAATTTGAAAGAATTGTGACAGTACAGCTTCAACAGCTTTCCAGCGATCGTCTGAAAGTCTGGCAACGTGAGCTAGTCGGTTGTCCGTATTGTCCAGAGGCTTGCCTCTCTGCCAATAATTCATTATCAGCAGTAGGTAGGCACCGTGCTCCTCTGTTGTAAGGTGAGCTGTATCAGCCAGGTAATCCGAGGTGTAAAGCTGTAGATACGGTAGTGAGGTCATTGTTTTGTCCAGATCTCAAAGCCGATATACCAGCGAAAAGCGTTCATCATAAAAGCTTTATCAAAAGGGTCGTAGTCAATACCAAAACCCCAATAGCTTGTTACACCGTGAAAAAATTGTATTTTCAATTTTCCTCCAAAGCTTCATAAATCATTTTTTTTGTAATTCCTAAATCTGCAAACTCCTGGATAACCCTGTCTCGTGTAGCTGTTTTTCCAGTTGTCATTAACGATTGCCTCTCTAAAGTTTCCATTCCACCCCACCAACCGTAAAACTCGTGGAGAGTCGCATACGATAGACACTTAGCCCATATTGGGCAAGAGGCGCATAGAGCTCTTAATGGCTTGATATAGATATCTGGATCAGGACGCCGTATTTCTTCTATACGGTAAAAGACTTCTGTCTCGACGCCTTTACAGTGCGCGTCCTCCCAATTTATCTCCGAATAGAGGGGCAACCTATTTCTCCTGACGCGTCGTAGTAGCTACAGTAATTGACGCAGAATACTGGGTCTTTTTCTGGAGCTGGTGGCGACTCGCTGGAGATTGCGAGCTGTTTAACTTCTTCAAGCCATCTCAATCCTTCTTGTGCCATTTCTGGGTTATAGGGCTCGACGTGTGTTTTGATCTGGGCCATTTCACCGTCACGAGGAATAGCTACAAGAGCTACGTTTTCTACCTCGTGACCGTTAGCTGTCAGTAGATATCCGTACAGCTGGACCTGAAACCTTTGCTGCAAGCTGGGAAACCACCGTAGCGATTTTAGCTTTGTAGTTTTCCAGTCCACTACGGTTTTCATATCTTTAATGTAGAGATCGCAGTGACCTTTTAGATCACCAGCTACAAACTCCTGTTCAATTAAGAAGTTATCGCCAAACGGATCTTCTCGCTTAATAGCTTCTGCAACCCCTGAGTGGATAAAAGTACCCAGGATTGCAGCTAAAGATTCTGTATTGGGATTTGTCTCAGGAGTGTTTTTCAGCTGGTGCCAAACCTGGCGACGACAGCCACCAATTTGTGACGGTCCGATTTCCACCTGGAGAGATCTGTCCCTGGAGCTGTCAAACGCCAGGAGAGATTTCGATAAAAGGTTAGATAAGTCCATTAGGTAGACCGCCTAACACTAAAACTTTTGCATTGAGTTTTGTATCTTTGCAGCCACCGTAGTAATCAGGAGATATGCCTGTAGGTGTCTCTAGAAAATCAAGCTCTCGAGCTATTCGCTGGCGCCAGTAAAACTCAAACTCTTTAGCTAAAACATCAAAGCTAAGGCCTTCTAGCAAAATAGTCTGTAAAGATTCACCCTGGATATAGGCTAAAGCTTGATCGTGCATAGCTATCGGATTCATCTGCAGTCCCAACAATAGTTTTGTGTCCTGATCTCTTTGTAAGCCAGGGTAATAATGTGGCTACAATGTGAACAGCGCACCATAACCACAGGTTTTTTGACGTGCGTGACATAGAACGGATTACGAATGCGTAGTTTTATCATTTCGTTTTTCTCACTATGTCAATACACACCAAAAAGTCAAAGCACGGTTCGTGCTTCACTTTTTTATCAAGCTGCCAGCGCTCTAAACATTTGTCGCAGACAAACTTAGACATTTTTTTAATCATCTTTTTTCGGACGCGCTTGAACCTCATAGGTCAAACCCCGATCTGACAGAAGTACCCAGGGAGCGAGCTAAGTCGATCTGAGTTTTGACTCTTACCGTGTTAGCTCGAGCTGCTCGGACGATTGCGTCTGCTTCGCCCATCTTGATATGCAGCTCTTTCTTTTCAACCAGAGCTATATCTTCACGCTCCTGAACAGAATAGTTTTTACCGTCAGGCCGTGAAACACGAGATAGCTGTATTCGAGATTCAGCTATAGCTATCTCATATTCCGATTTGACCCTGGAGTAATTGTTTTCAGCTTCGACTAGCTCTTGATGAGCTCTATCTAATTCGTCACTGAGGTTGCGTAACCGTCGCTCGACTTGAGCTGGTGTGACGATTTCGCTCATTCTGGATCCTTTACCGCCTGGAGCTTTCGATTTTCTATTTCTAGAACTTTCCAGGTATCAGAGCTGTAGCCAAAAGGATCTGGTTCCAAAAGGTAACCTGAGCGCTCTAAAGCTTTACCCAGTTCTACTGAGTCAATCTTGAGCTCTTTAGCTACACGGTCCATAGCTACTTGCTGATAATTGACAGCTACAAGCCAGCCCATTGAGGGCTCAAACTTCTTTTGCTTATCACTCATTTTGCAGCCTCCACTGGCTTGTCCTCAGGCAACCTTGCGCTACGAGCGTTAATCGCGTCGAGAATGGTCGTACCTGCAACCTTGCATTCGTGTAGCTCTTTTTCACGGATCCAAAGCTCACGCAGCTTTTGACGGTCCTCTGTGGCTGAGATTTCAGCCAGGACTGTTTTTGCATAAGCCATTTCAGCTTCTGTATATACGCGCTGCTTAGGTAAAGATTTAGTTACGTTAGGTAAAGGCTTAGAGTCTGGACTCTTCACTTCACGGTTGCGAACTTCCTCAGCTGAGGCGATAGGTGACTTCTTTGTGTCAGCTGCTAGGACTGCCACGATAGCTCGACCCCAAGCTGAGGTCTCAGCATTCTGGACTTCTGAGTCACGCGTGTAAGGGGTAGGCCCTGGAATTGGCTCCCAGGCTGTTCCCACGCCTGGACGGGGATCTTCTGGTGTACGGAAAGCAGCAGCTGTAAAAACGATCCAGTCTTTGCCTGCTACCTGGACAAACTCATACTTAACCTGCTGAAGTGAGCCTGTCGGATATTTGTCTCTGAACTCTGCAATACGCGCAGCTACGTCTATATAGTCTTTCGGCCCTTTGTAATCAGCCATTTTTGCCTCTTTCGATAGGAGCTCCTTTGAGCTCGGTCGGGAGTACGCTATCCCAATAATTACACCCTGGCAAACACCGTGTCGGGCGTGTCTAAACTGTAAGGAGTGAGAAGATATGGCTATGGCTTATTCATCTGTTGAAATTATGTGTGGTGGACTTTCTGTGAGTGTTCAGACCGAACTGACATATCCAGACGGTCTTGACGATCTATGCGCTCGCTCTTTGACCTTGTTTAAGGAGGGTGTAGCTACAGCTAAAGCTAACGGTATTGACATTACCGTTATGAGCCTTCACACCACCGATTACGGTGACGACGACCTAGACGACTAGGCGAATTGAAAGCCTAAAGCTGTATCCAGGTAACCGACTGTTTTTGTAATAGTCCGCTGGTTATCAAAATCTGTCGTAGCTGGCATTTCTCGATCTTCCCAGGTGATCTCATATTTAGGCAAGCTAAAGCCCCAGATCCCTGTGGAGTTGAGCAGATATAAACAGGCAGCATTCCGCGAGCTTCTGCAGCTCTAGTAAGACGGTCGTATTTAGACTTTTCGATCAAAAGCTTGTCGTAATGGGTGCGACGACATTTGAGCTCCATATAGATATTCCTGGATTCTGAATAGCAGTCCCAAACTGAATACTGATCCTCGGGCCTTATGAGATCTTTGTACCAGTTGTATAAAAAGTCGTAAAGATTATCCTCGTTCATTTGTCCACCGTCGATAAGACTTGATATAAACAGCTCCATATCCGATTGAAGCTAGGATAAATCCGTATTGGTGACTTGTTAATGCGTAGATCACCCAAAGAGATTCATTGAGAAGTAATAACAGCCAGCCCTGGACTGACTTTCGACCGACAAAAAAAATACCTGTACAGCCTACGATCGCCAATACCCAGGACCACACTATTTATTACTCCTAAAGCTATCTCTCTCTTCTTGCAAAGCTCCAAAAGTCCTACCAGCCATTTTTTTATTAAAGTGTTTTATGTTATTAGCTGGTATTCCAATTTTGTTGCTTGGTAAAGTAATTGCTAAAAGATCTGAGGCGTCTTGATTAGAATAACCAGCGTCTAAAATTGCAGCGTCGTCAGGGAATACTTCTGCGTGACGGTCATTTTCTTTATCTATGAGGTGATCTTCCTTGCCACCCATTGAATAAAGATATCTAAAATTAGGTGGGCAATTAGGCTCTACAATTCTCTTAAACATTGACACTTCTTTGGTGTAGCAATAAAAAGTTACTTCTGGCGTTTGGATAGCTATTTTTAACCATAGGTTTAGATATTCTTCTGAAAAGAAATCTCCAGCGTCGTGAATACGAATAAACTTTCCAACCATTTTTGGCTTTTGTACTTCTTCTAACATTTGATTAAACCAAACCTCAGGCTCTTCAAGTATGTATTCCAAGTTAGCAATATGACGGCCTTTAACATTTGAGAAGTTATAGGTTCCATTCCTGGCATAACAAAAAGAAGCACAGGCTCCCGCATTAGGACAGACATTCATAGTCGTACCGTTAGTAAGCCTTACCCCAAAAGCGGGTAACGTCCAATTAAAAATACCGTCAGGACGCAGCTCGCTGTTTTGCGATAGTAGCTTTTTTGGCCTCATAAGTTAATCGAGCCAAACCTTGTATGCAGCTGTGACTCGACCTTTAACTGGATCAACAAAGTGCAGACGCTGAGACGGAGTAGCGCTGGCTGCAAGCATTACGCCTGCATACCGATTCTCACTTTCGGTTGATCCAGTTTGGTAGACAGATCCTAGCCCATTTGCCATAGGCCATTCTGCGTGGGTGTGATAGTGACCAATATAAATATCACGCCAGGCAAAGCTAGGGTCATAAGCCCCAGATTTCCAACGGTTAGCGTGTTGAACAATAGCTGCAGGAGAAGCAAAGCCATTTCGTCCTACTTCGTCACCGTGAATAAGTAGAGCTTTATAGCCTTCACTTTTACCTGTTGGGTCAGGAATATGAACACGTTGAATATCATCTGGACATTCTTGCCAGATTAAACGCTTTTCATCTTTGAGAAGCTGGCGAGCTAGCTCGTAACACATACGGTCAAAGTTGTCTGACCGAGGTACGTTATCGCGCTTTGATCCAATTCGACCGTGATTACCCCATTCAGGTACTACGGTGACCTTTTGATAATTAGCGAGCGCATATCGAACCACGTCTACGAGAAGCTTTGAGACATTGACATATTGCTCAAACAAAGTTGCGTCAATCTCGAATGCCTGGCTAGGAAAGTTAAAGAGACCTTCAACCATATCTCCACCAAACATAATCACGCAGTCATTGACTGGGTGATCAGCTCGCATAATGTCTGAGATCTTGACAGCTTTTTCAGCAAAGTTCATTACTCGTTGAACCATAACTTGAGAGTTGTAGCTAGGAGTTTTCTTTGCGCCTTGCCAGTCCGTAAGGTGCCATAAAGCCACCTCAGCTTTTTTCTTACTTTTAGTTAGCTCAGGAGCTTTGACTGGAGTAATTGGCCCCATAGCTAAAGTTGCGTCGTGAGCTGCCTGGTGTGTCACCTCTACAAGCTCATCTGTGCGCTGCTTAGCTTGAAGCAGCTGTTTTTGGACACGCATAAGAGCTCTACGAAGCTCAGCTACGTCCTCTGACTCGATTCCCTCAGGGAGAGCGTTGAACTTATCCTCTAAAGACATTATTTACAATTTCTTTGTAATGGCGTAGGTAACCGAACTTATCGTCGTAACTATCTTCGTGTGCTGGATTGTGAAAGAGTCGGACTGTTTTGAGAGCGTCCATAAGGAGTGCGACCTCGTGTGCTGGAATGTCCTCGATCTTGAGGAGCGCTCCCCAGATTCTTCCGATTGTGGTGAACTCTGTGTAAGCGTCTCCATACTGTTCCAGCCTTTCCTCTAGGATTTCGTCTATTTTGTCGCGCACTTACAGTCGCCTTTTCTGTGGGAAACGATAGAACCTTCTGAAAGCTTGAGACCCTCAGATCGAACGGTCTTAGCTATAAGGTAAGTAGGGATTTTGCCGTCAATAGCGTTTTTTAAGACTTTACGGTTTTTTTCGTCAAGAGATTTTAATAATAAATCTACAGGACACCCTTTAGATCTTGGTTGATATTTTGTGAATGCTGTCTCTAAGTCCATAACGCGCAGTTTAACCATAAAGTTAATCTTGAGACCTGCGACACGCCAAAGCAAAAACCCCCACTTTTTATTGGTAGGGGTTTTCTTAGGTTTGATATCACTCGTAACCTAGTCTGCTATACCCTGTCGGTATCGGACCGACAGACGAACTTTACATACGGATTCTTAAATACTTAGCAACACGCCCTAAACTAAACCGCCAAACTTTTCCTCAAAGTCGTCTATATGGTCGTCCACGTCACGCGTGATCGCTGGAAAATCGTCGATCACCTTTGCTCCATATTATTCGCATACGGTGTGACGATATGAGAGTCAGGCATAACGTTAGGTTGAGTAGAGGGATTGTGTGGGACAGCCATTCCACCAAGAGCTGAGACAGCTACTAAAGCTAGGTGGTGAGGATCTGTAGTAAAACCAGCTGCAGCCCAAGCTGACATACCTGTAGTGGCTGCCAGGGTGACTGATTTTGGGTTAGAGATAGGAAAGCGGATCAAGGTAATTCCTTCATTAAAGCTGTGTAAGTAGGTTTGTCCACGATACCCGTTTGAGGGGTTTTCTGGGCCTTCTGAAAGGTTTTTACAGCTGCCGTGTCAGTAGTAGACCAGGCTGAATTGAGATTGACCTTAGCGATCAAACCGAGCTTATAGAGAGCCTTTTCTACAGCTATCTCTTGAGGAGTCTTAGCTTTGATGGCAAAAGCTGAGGCAGTCCAGGCAGGAGCTGAATAGACGGTTGTGGGTTTGGTGACAGCTGGAGTTGAATTGTGAACCATAGCTACGCCAGTGCCTGTGAGAGCTGCAGCTCCAGCCATACCCGTAGCTACCATTTTGTTTGTACCTATAGATTGAGCTGGCTTTATTGTATTTTCATAAGCAGGACGGACAACAGCTAAAACGTAAAGATAAGATCTGTGGCGCAGATAAACACCGTGGCCATTAGCTTGTGACGCCTGGGTTATATGTTCAGGGCTTGTATTGCCACCGACGGTCGTTATGCCATCTCGAGAAGCTGCAATAACGATTTCAACGTGATCAGCTTGCCCCGTACCCTCAAAAGAATAAAAAACCAAGTCTCCTGGACGCGCTTCATACTTGCCGACTACAGCACCTTTAGCTTGAAACCAGGATAGTCCAGCTGGGCAATATGCAAAACCTTTAGGGGTTTGAGCTGCTACTAAGTTAGAGAGATTATTTTGTGCAAAGACCCAGGAGACAAAGCAGGCGCACCACGGAACGTCCCCGATCCCATACCACTCTGAGTATGGATTTTTGTCGGTTGATCCACCGTAAAAGCCTGTCTGCCCCTGGGCAGTTGTAACAATATCTAGAGCTGTAGCCATAGCTACATTCTATCTACTTTGTAGTTTCAGCTTTTGCGACCTTATTTCCCTCAGTTACAGCTGCATTAACAGCAGCTTCTACGAGAGGAGCAGGAGCTCCTGTTTCCTTCACGATTGTATTAACAAGAGACTTAGGGTTAAGTTTTGCAAGAATTGGAACAAGTAGTCCACCTACAAGAGCGCCAACTACGACCTCTTTGACCGTACGGTGACCTGTTTGGAATGTTGCATAGCCAGCAGCAATAACGCCGTAGCCATAGTGCTCAAGAAGAGCGATATTTTGCTTTGAGAGTTTAATCTTTGGGAGCTTCATTAGATTCCTTTCCAGAAATCAGATTACGGACGAACTTTTCGGCCTCGAAATCACTAGCTGAGGCGTGGTGAACTCCACCGACCCCTCTGTGGTGCTTTTCGCATAACCATTCAAGGTTATCTGCTGATTCTACCCAAGCACCGACCTCATCTGGGTTAGAAACGCCTGGATAGACAGATTCAAGCCATTTTAAGTCCACACCATTTTGTAAGCTGAACTCGACGTGAGCGTGGTGTAGCTCTAGTCCTCCATAGCACTCAGAGAAATCTTGACGAGCTCCTCCGATAGCGCATACCGCTGTGGCTTTCGTTTTCTTACGGAACGCGTTGAAATCTTTGTAATGAGGGTCTTCGGTGCGCTCAGAATGCTCAGGGTATGAGACATAATACGAGTTAGTAATTTTTTGATTGTGAGCCTCCGTCACTTGCTGCCTTCTTCAATATGATTATTAAATCTACCCTTTAATTCAGCTACAGCCTTGACAGTCTCAAGAGTGAGTCGGGTATTTTCTTCCATAGCTTTGTCTTGGCGCTCATTACGAGCTTCAATTCGAGCTAGGCTATCGGCGATCGAACCGCCACCGTTACGCTTTATATGTATAGTTTTCCAAGTTATCCAATTTGTCTTTGATTCTAAACCAGATTTTGAACCCAGCATAAATAGCTACCGAAGTTGCGCCTAAAAACCAGATTATTTGAGCCCAGTTAGCAGCGTCAGAGAGGTTCATATAGTTGCGCCCTTTCGGGTTATAGGTTAGACGAGGGTAATAGTCCTAATTGTACCGTTTGCGTCTATGACTTTCAGAGTGTTAGAAGTTGAGTTGATCCACATATCACCTTTGCGCGGATAGGTAGGGTCTGTGGCGACAACAGGGATAGTAAAGCGACCTGCTGTTTCCAATTTTGAAATACGAGCGTCCAAAGCTGTAAATATGTCACGGATAGCTGGTGGCTGATTGACGTATGGCATTTGATCCCCTAGTTACTTGTTGTCGTAAGGGTAAGGGTAACGCGCTCAGGTTGATTGTTTTCACCTGGAGATACGTTTAGCCCAATAATTCGATAGTTACCGTCAAAACCAGAAGGGTAAAAATCGTCTGTAATTATTAAGCGAGCTTGATCTCCTAAGCTATAAGTTCCATAGACAGGATCTGCATACGGTGGAGCTACTACCTGGATAGTTTGAGGTGGATAGGAAACTACTGATACCTGGCCTGTAGCCATATTTCCAAGCAGTGTGCTATCGGTGATATTGGAGTAGTTCATTGAGTCCTCAAGAAGAGGCCAGCCAGCTGTGAGCTTTGTAGAGTCAATTCCAGTAGAGATCAGCTTAGCTTCATTAGATCCAGCTCCAGTGAGATAAACCGTATTAGCAGCTTTTGTGCCGTCCTCTTTGTAGTTGTACTGGACGATATTTCCAGCAGGCAGCATAAAGACAGGGACGGTAGTTGAGGTGGTTGAGTAGGTATTACCCAGTCTTGGATAGCCCAGTTGTAAAGTCTTAGTCGGATTACCGCCACCGTCATAAGCCACCTTGATATTAAAATCAAAGCCGTTAGTAGCTTTAGCTAGATCCGAAATAGCGCTGAAATAGGTTTTAAGCTCGTAGCTGTAATAAGTCTGTGTGATCGTTACTCCAGAGGTATTTGTAGGCACGATAACGCCTATATTGCCCCCTGTGACCGCTTGAGCTGCATTCACTAGGTTTTGTACCACCGTGAGCTGATCGACCCCTGTAAAGGCCTGTGTGGTCGTTATACGCCTACGCTCGAAGTAGCTCTCAAACTCACGAGCTGTGACCTTGAGGTGCTGGCTTTGGCTGTCCCATTCACGGTTCCAGATAACGCCACCCCAGACCAGGGTGCCAGCTCGGTCCACGTAGATCGCATTTCTGCCTGGGACAGTAGAAGCTAGGACATTCAGATTAGCTGCGCTCACGCCCGATAGAAGTAAATCCCCTGTCAGCGTTCCAGCAGCGTTTAACTGCTGCGTAAAATTGACATTAGTAATCGGCAGTTCACCAATAATGTTATTAGTCAGTAGGTCGGCGAATAGATACCGATAATAAGTAGTAGCCATTTCGCCCCCTTGAGTTATGCGTTAGGAGAGTTTATCTCTTTCGGCGCATTAGGGATAACTATAGTTATTGGCTCAGGCTCAATAAAAATATCTTTTTTAGCGTCATAAGTCCAACCAATACCAGCATATTTATCACGAAAATTAGCATTGTAAGAAGTCTGAACCCATTTAGTGTTTGCGCCATAAAGACTTTGACAAAACTTAATTCCTAATTCTTCTTGTTCAATTCCATATTCATTATGTGTTTCGTCATTAGAAATAACTATTACACGAATAACTTTATTATTTGAATCTAATTCAGCAAAGTGTGCCATTTATATCTCCTTATGCCCAATAACTAACAATTACAACACCGCTACCGCCAGCACCGCCAGCACCTGATGTCAGAGTTGCACCTGATGATACTTGCGCGGAACCACCACCACCACCACCTGCTCCAGTATTTACTCCAGCAGCACCGCCAGCAACTCCCGTACAGTTAGTACTAGCATTACCACCTGCACCAGCACCGCCACCACCGCCACCATTTAATCCATTACCACCATTTTGATAGCCACCAGTATAGTAGGTACCATTACCGCCCGAACCTCCACCGCCAGCAATTCCAGCAGTAGAAGATCCGCCTGTTCCTGTAAATGAACCAACTGTTGAGTTAGAACCAGCCGTTCCGCTATTTCCAAGAACACCTAATAAATAATTTAGTGAAGCACCACCTGAGTTTGGACTTGAAGTTTGACTGCCATTACCACCTGCACCACCTGCTAAATAAATAGCAGTTTTTGCGCTTGATTGTGTTGATGTTCCACCTGAACCTGCTGAACCTTGTGTAGCAGCAGCATAACCGCCACCGCCACCGTTTGCAGTTATGTATCCAAAAACTGAGTTATTACCAGTACCGCCATTACCGCCAGCAAAAAATCCATTACCACTTGTAGAAGCACTACCAGCAGTACCGCCAGCACCGACTGTAATAGTGATTGGAGAAGAAACATTTGTGCCTAAGC
>TBL_comb48_EPIDRAFT_1001978_pt1 | contig 14550 bp, 14 predicted proteins | sample TroBogEpilimnion_37_FD_10681 | JGI IMG/M metagenome (IMG submission 10681)
GGTTTGCCCAGACGATGGCGTCAGCGTCCATGCGTTCGTCACGGGGTTATAGACCTCCGCCGTCTTGCTCCCCGTGCCGACCTCCCCGCCCGCCACAAACACCCGCCCATCCTTCAGCACCTGCAGGGAAAAGTATTGGCGCGTGTCATGCATAGAGGGCAGTGCCGACCAAGTGCCGTTCAAGTAGCTGCCGTGGTTGTCCGGCAGCAATTGATACCAGCCGGTGCCACTGGCTGCCTGCGCCATCACGCTACCGTCGGTCAGCAGCACCATCACATTCACCGCGCCTGGTGGAGAATTCGTCAGCGGCGTCCAGGTGCCCGCCCACGCCGTGCCTGACAGCCACGCTAGCAGCACCAGCACCAGCACCTCCGCAAACAATCGCACCCGTTGCGGGTGGCTTTGTCTGGTAGGGAGATTGCGGTGGTGCCTCATTCGGAAAGTTCAAAATTAACGTATCAAATCCCCCGTCTCGATCACACAAGCGCCTGCAGTACAAGCTGTAATGGTAGCGCCAGAGCAGGGGCGGATCGTTGGACACTGGGTGGACAGACCCTGTTGAGTTTTACCTGCCTAACCGAAAACGCACCATCAACGCAAGCCAAGGCGCTTCTGAGACGGCTTTCTTACTGAAACGCCAGCGTGCGGTTCCACAGGCTCCAGCGCTGGCACGATGATACGATCAATCCCCGCCCCGGAGCACGCGCCGGATCAGCTCATAGCTCGCGTAGCGTTCCGCATCTGGGAAATCATGGTCCGCATCTGGGTGGGCGATTTGCAGGTGGTTCTCCGCTTGGTGCAGTCGGAACACCTGCCGCGCTGCCGCTGCGATGCGGTCCACGCTTTCCCAGCGGAAGTTCGCATCCCGCAGCGGGGCATTGACGAAGACGTGGCGCGGGGCCAGGCAGGCGATGAGTTCGTAGTGGTCCCACGGGCAGTCCTGCGGATGGCCCAGATAGTCCGCCATGCGCAGCATGTAGCGCTCCTGCACGTAGCCTTTGATATTGCCGCCGTAGTAGTCGAGCAGCGAATCAAAGCCGCAGCTTGAAACGATCACCTGGATGCGCTCATCAAACACCGCCGTGAAGATGGCATTGTGACCGCCGAGCGAGTGGCCAATGGCGGCGTAGCCATGCCTGCGATCCACGTAGGGCAGGGAGTCCAGGTAATCGAGCCCGCGCAGGTTGTCCCAGATCGCCTTCATCGTGCCGCTGGGCATGTGCAGCGCCTTCAAATCCGGCTGATACTCCGCCAGCAGCGGATAGCTGGGAGAGAGCGTGACAAAGCCGCGCTCCGCCAGCTCCTGCGCGTACTGCCGGTGCGGCTTGCCCCCGAGGCCCACCACTACCTTGAAGCCAATCTTGTTCTCCGTCGGGTGCAGGCACAGCACCGCCGCTGCCGGCGTGCCCGCCAGCGCCGCTTTAGGGATGCACAAAAAAGCCGTCACCTTGCCCCCAGGCTGCGCCGTGTAGGTGATCAGCCGCCGCACATAGCTGCCGCAGTCCGTTTCCTCCAGCACCTGCGGCTCCAGCGCGCAGCGCAGTTCTGGGCCGGGCAGGGGACCCGCCACCTGCTGAAAGCCTGCCAGCGCCTCCTGCCGCCGCGCCGCCCACTCCGCCGCGCTCGTGGCAGTTTTGATCGTGCCATCCTGCGCATGGTACTCCAGCAGGTTCGTGCGGCTCAGTCCCCGGATCAGTGGAATCTCTGCTGCGAAAACGCAGCACGGAAGGGCAAGAAGAAGCAAAAGGCAGCGCATGCGATTCATACGCTGCCGCTTTACCGGTTCTTGGCTGAGAGGTTGAAGAGGCAGGAAGCCGGAATCGGATAAATCCGGGACTACAATACGAAGAAACCGGTCCGAAATCCGTCACTCGTCCCGCCGTGACCCACCGAGCAATAGCATCGCATAATAAAGAAAGGTCCCCAGCGCGCTGATGAAAGCCGCCACATAGGTCAGTGCGGCAGCGTCCAGCACCTGGCTCATCGCCGCCGTTTCTGCACCCGGGGCCACCGCGCCCGTACTGGCCAGCACGCGCTTCGCACGCGCCGTCGCGTCAAACTCCACTGGCAGGGTGATCAGTTGGAACAGCATCACAATGCCAAAGCACAGCGCCAGGATGGGCAGGGCGATCTTGGGCGCGATCCACAGCAGCCCCATCCCCGCAAACGGGATGATCTGCCCTGCGATCGTCGTCAGGCCCACCGCCGCCATGCGCCACTGCAGCGGCGCATACAGTTGCTGGTGCTGGATCGCGTGCCCGCACTCATGCGCCGCCACCCCCAGTGCCGCCACATTCGTGCCGTAGTAGTTTTCTTCGCTCAGCATGAGCTGCTTGTTCGTGGGGTCATAATGGTCGCTGAGCTGGCCCTGCGTCGGTCTGATGACCACATCGCGGATGCCATTGAGATCCAGGATACGCTGTGCGATTTGCGCGCCGGTGAGGCCCGAGCGCGCCGGTACCTGCGAGTAGCGTGCATAGGCGCTCTTCACGCGCCAGGAGGCCAGCATGGACAGCGCCATCGTGCCCAACATCAGCAGGAGGTAGAGAGGATCAAAGTACATGGTTCAGAATGGGGAGTTGCCCATTATTACGCATCCCAGGCTCGCTTGGAAAGCGCGCGAGCATTGCAAAATTGCGCGTACTTTGTCACACAAAATCCCGTGTTGCTTACCGGCGCGGCTGCGATTGAATCATCCGTTCATGGAAACCACTGCAACCACCCCCGTCTCACCCACGGAGTCCATCCTCTGCCGCGTCACGACTTGGTACTACCGCCGCATGGGCATGCTCGCTGGCCTGTGCGTGGTGTTCGGTAGCCTATTCCTCTACGACGGCCTGTGGGGCTACCCCAAGGTCATCGCCATCGCGCAGGAAAAGGAATCGTTCATCCATGAATTCCTGCCCTCGTTTGAAGCCGCCAAGAAAGACGGCACGATGGCCGAATGGATCGCTAAAGCCAAAGCCAAAGGCATGCCCACCGGCGTGGAGGGCGACTCACCCCGCTGGAAGAGCTACGCCGCGCAGAAGGGCTGGCCTGAGGAACCCAAGCTCTACAGCGACCGCGAGATCGCCGAGCAGTTCCACTTTGCCTATGGCTGCTTTGCGGGCGCGGGCATCGCCCTCATCCTCGTTCTGCTGAATCGCGGCAAGGTGCTCCGTGGGGAGGCCGACCACTGGATCACCCCTGAAGGCGTGCAGATTCGCTACACCGATGTCTTTCGCGTGGACAAACGCAAGTGGGAGCACAAGGGCCTCGCTTATGCCTGGTATCGCACGCAGGGCGGCGCGGAAAAGCGCGCGGTCTTCGATGATTTGAAGTACGAGGGTGCTGGGCACATTCTGGATCGACTGCTCAGCCGATTCAGCGGCGAACTCATCGAAAAGATCAGCGAAACTGAGAGCATTGCAGCCTCCCAGGCAGAGCCGGAAAAATAGACGCAAAAAATTGAGTTTGAAAAAGGCGGGATTTTCCCCTTGCCAAAGCAAACCCAGCCGCTAAAGCTCCGCCCCATCCCAACACCCCTCCATCTATGGCAGAGAACATCGCAGAAAAAGTCAGAGACATCATCGTTGAACAACTCGGCGTCAATCCCGAGCAGGTTACCCCCGAAGCTAAGTTCATCGAAGATCTCGGTGCCGACTCACTCGACACCGTTGAACTCGTGATGGCATTTGAAGAAGAATTCGGCATCGACGTGCCAGACGAAGAAGCAGAAAAGCTTCAGGCCGTGATCGACGTGATCCGTTACGTCGAAGAAAACGCCGAGTAATACCGGTCTTTCCAGCAGTTTCAAAAAAGCCAGGCGGTTCATCTCGTCTGGCTTTTTTGTTATGCGGCTGACCACACGGCGGACCGTCCAGTCCGCCGCTGTCTCTGTGCCCATGCTCCACCCAGTGTGGCGCAAGTCCTCTAGCGTGGCGCAACGCCCTTCGTGGCGTGGTCCGCACTCTCCGAGTGCGGTTCGCGTGTCTCCAGGCCACCAAAAAAGCATGGTGCTGCATTGCTTCGATGGCTCCGCCATCAGTTGAGGGCATTCTTTCTCGAGCTAGGCACGAACGCAGGCACATTCCAAAGAGGCCATCCGAGAACCGAGAACTCGACCAGCTTGAAACTTGAAACAACGCGCCAAGACCGAGATCGAGAACGATCCACTGCCCGCCGTTAACCGATGATTACTCCGCATCAAAACCTCAGTACGTACTCGCCCTCTTTCTGCAATTGCAGGCGGTCACGGGCGGCCATTTCGAGGTAGGCGTTGTCACTCTTGATCCATTCCATGCGGCGCAGCAGTTTGTCGCGGTCCGCTTGCAGCTCCTTGCGCTGCCCTTTCAAATCTTCCAGTTTCGCACGCATCGCGTTCTGCGTGTCGATCGGGTTATCGCACAGCACATACACCACCGGCACAATCAACAGCAGCAGCACAAAACGAGCGAGCTTGAGGAATGCGCGCACCCAGCCTACCCAGCTTGACTGGGGTTCGGATGCGCGCACTTCTCGGTAGTTCATCGGGTATTAGACTTTCATGCGGCCGCCAAAGACGGCGTTTTCACCCAGTTCCTGCTCGATGCGCAGAAGCTGGTTGTACTTGGCGATACGGTCGCTACGGCTCATGGAGCCGGTCTTGATCTGGCCGCAGTTCGTGGCGACGGCGAGATCGGCGATGGTGTAATCTTCGGTTTCACCGGAGCGATGGCTCATGACGGCGGTGTAACCATGACGGTGGGCGAGTTCGACGGCGTCGAGGGTCTCGGTGAGGGAGCCGATCTGGTTCACCTTCACGAGGATGGAGTTTGCCACGCCCTGGTCGATGCCCTTCTGGAGGAATTCGACGTTGGTGACGAAGAGATCGTCGCCCACGAGCTGCGTGTTGGAGCCGAGTTCCTTGGTGATGACGCCCCAGCCTGCCCAGTCGTTTTCGGCACAGCCGTCTTCGATGGAGATGATTGGGAACTTCTTCTTCAGCTCGGCGTAGTAGGCCACGAGTTCGGCGGCGGTGCGCTCGGACTTGTCGGACTTCTTGAAGACGTACTTGTTCTTCGCCTTGTCGTAGAACTCGGAGGAGGCGACGTCGAGGGCGATGAAGATGTCTTCACCGAGCTTGTAGCCAGCCTTGTCCACCGCCTGGGCGATAACTTCGAGGGCGTGGTCGGCGCTCTTGAGGGTCGGGGCAAAGCCACCTTCGTCACCGACGGCGGTGCTCAGGCCCAGATCGTGCAGGATCTTCTTGAGGGCGTGGAAGACTTCGGAGCCGTAACGCAGAGACTCGGAGAAAGTCGGCGCGCCTTTTGGCATGATCATGAACTCTTGGAAATCGATCGGAGCATCGGAGTGCGCGCCGCCGTTGATGATGTTCATCATTGGCACGGGGAGCACCTTGGCGTTCGGGCCGCCGATGTACTTGTAGAGGGGCTGGCCCAGGGTGGCGGCAGCGGCCTTGGCCACGGCGAGGGAGACGCCGAGGATGGCATTCGCACCGCACTTAGCCTTGGTCTTGGTGCCATCGACTTCGCGCATCGCATTGTCGATGCCGACCTGGTCAAGGGCGTCCGCGCCGATGAGGGCGTCTGCCAGTTCATTGTTCACTGCATCGACGGCCTTCAGCACGCCTTTGCCGGAGAAACGCTTCTTGTCGCCGTCGCGCAGTTCGAGCGCTTCGTGCTCGCCGGTGCTGGCTCCGGAGGGGACTGCCGCACGGCCCATGGCTCCGCCTTCGATGTAAACATCCACTTCAACAGTGGGGTTGCCGCGTGAGTCGATGATTTCGCGTCCGATGATGCGAGAGATGGTGAGTTCGTCCATGAGGATAGATTATTTAAGTTTGGCTAATTAATTGGGATTTTTCAAGAAGGTTTCCAGAAATTTCCAGGGGAACGGCTTCAATTACACGGATGCAGCCCCCTCTCAAATGGTAGTTTTTGACATTGAAGCAAGACCCGCGCCATGATCCGCTATTAAGCGCGGGCTGCGGTGGGGTAGGCCTCAGGATAAGTTTCATGCTCGTTACGCGATATGCAGGTCCGGGCAGGCAAATCCGCCACGCCTTTGGGATTGATGTCTTGCTGGGTTTCATTAAAACTGATTCAATTCATTGATTAATCCATGAGCCGTCGTCTTTCCAAGTGTCTCGTTGTCCTGCTTCTGTTGAGTTCTGTCCGAGGTGAAGGTCTCTCCCCGTTCATTGAGTCGCTGGCGCAACAGGCGGAAGCCTGGAAGACCACGCCGCTGCCCGGTGAGTGGACACCTCTGGCCGGACCACCCAGCCCGTCTCGCAAGCAGGCTCAATCCGCCGAGCCTTTGTTTGGCACGACGGCCCAGCGGATCGTCGCCACAGAAGACGCCGGGAAGCTCACTCGGCTCGATGTCTTGTTCATGGAGCGTGGCACTGCTGCTGCCGATGAAGCTTTCCAGCAAGCCATGCGTCAGGCCGCATCCAAGGCAGCCGCTGGCGTGCAGTCCAAAGTGGGCAAGCCGGGGCAAACCGTGAATCCCACTGCCGGTGCCGCCCCTGGCACCGTGGCTCAAGAATGGTCCAGCGATGTCGCCACCGTCCGCCTCACGATGGAGCCCGGCTCACGGCTCTATCTTTCCATCCTCCCACGCCAGGCACCCGTGGCTGCCGCGACCGCCGCTGCTGCTGACCTCAAGGCCAAACCCACCGCGCCTAAAGGTCCCCTCAAATCACGCGTGGAAGAAAAGGCAAATGGGGATGTCATCATCACGGGCCTGCCAGAAGTCGCGCAGGAAAAATTCACTTTGGATGACATTATGCGGACTTCTCAATGTCTGGCCGGGTATTACGGCTGGACCCTGGATGTAGAAGCCGTCGCCAAAGCCGCTGGCTGGTCGGAAGATGGGACCACTGACTGCACCTATGAGGTCGTGACGGCCCTGGCCAAAGCTGCCAAGGTCGAGGTGACCGACTATGGCATCGTACGACTGCAAAAGGCCGGTCAAAAACTTGATCTTTTTGAAGTCCGGCGCTGGATCGACAAAGGCAGGCCGCTGGTTTACCGGCACGTGAACTCAGACGTGAGGGCTGATTATCTCATTGATTTCAACAAGCAGTTTACGCAAAACCCGAAGCTCGAACTTCCCAGTCCCAAAGATCCTGCTGAGAGCAGTCGTTGGCTTCGCTATGTGGAGAATTCGAATTACTATAGTATTACCACACTCATCATCGGCTACAACCGCAAGCGTGGGCAGTTCATCCTCAAGTATCCTGGGCGCAAACCGGAGGAGCAAATCATTCGCATGCGGGAAGAGGAACTCTCCACCTCCTTGCTCCAGGTCTATTACATTCCACCGAATTAGGATTGTCACCACCCAGCGCGGAGTGGTCCGCACTCTCCGAGTGCTGTGCGAGCGTCCCACAAGCTGCTAAAGACAGCTCTCTCCATCATCTTCAGCGAGGAAGAGGAGGATTCGGATGTGTGCCTAAAGCACATTCACGGCAGCGCCGCCGTCCACCACGATGCCTTGGCCGGTGATGTAGCTGCCGGCTTCGCTAGCCAGCATGAGTGCGGGTCCAGCCAGCTCGCGAGGGGCGGCCCAGCGCTTGACGGCGGTGCGGTCGGCGAAGTATTTTTTCTCCTCGTCATTGAGCAACTTGCCGGGCATGTCGGTGAGGAAGGGGCCGGGGCAGAGGCAGTTTACGGTGATGCCATAGGGGCCGAGATCGAGCGCACTGGCGCGCGCCAGGCCGATGAGCGCGGCTTTGCAGGCGCAATAGACATTCCGCTTCAGGCGGCCACCCACGCCCAGAACGCTGGAGATGTGGATGATGCGGCCCCACTGGCGCGACTTCATGCCGGGCACCACGGCGCGGGTCAGCGACATCACGGCGGTGAGGTCCACCTCGACGTTGCGGTCCCACACCTCGTCGGTGATTTCGTCGATGGCCTGCGGATTGTTGATGCCGGCGTTGTTGACGAGGATGTCGATCTTGCCGAGGCGCTTTTCAGCCTCCAATGCGAGCGCTTTGACCGCCGCACGGTCGGCCATATCGGCCACCATCCACTCGACTTTCACGTTCAATCCGGCACCGATCTCCGCCGCCGCAGCGGTGAGTTCCTCGGCATTGCGGCTGGAGATGAAGACATCGGCACCGGCTTCCGCGAAGCCGCGCGCCATCGCCTTGCCAAGACCTTTGCTGCCGCCGGTGACGAGTGCTGATTTGCCAGAGAGATTGAAAAGAGGGGAGGACATGCTGCGCGGTTTAGCATGCGCGCCTGCTCTGCGCGAGTGGAAAGCGCGGCTGGCATTACAGGGTGGCCTGATTTTCTTCTGAGCAGGCATCGAGCCCTGCACCCTGGATCGACACTTAAAAAATTAACAATCCTTGTTCTTCAATCCTCAATCGCGCACGGCAGGATGCCCTGCAAGCCAGAGGATTGACGATTGACGCGCCATCGATTTTGGATTGTCGAAGTTCCAAACCACCGGCGCATGCACGCGATGAATGACGGCACTGGATTGTGCGAGCCTCAGTGATTACTTCACCACCTTGCCGCCCAGGGAAAGAATACGCGCCTTGCCCTTGGCATCCTCCGCCTCGGCGATCTGCTTGTTCGTCACATACATCTGTGAGAGCGCCGTCCAGGCCAGCAGGTCATTGGGCTGCAGCGTCGTCGCCATCATCCCGGCACCGATGGCCTCCTTCACCTCGCCATTGCGCAGCAACGCCATGCCCAGGGCATGCCAGCTCTCAAAATGGTTTGGGTCCAGCGCGACGCAGCGCCGGTACAGCGCGATGGCCTCTGGCAGTTCGCCCAGGGCGACGTGCCCGCTGGCTTCATCGTACAGTTCTTCGACGTTGGCTGGCGTGTCGCTCATGCGTGTCGGGGCGTGGGGTGGCTATTCATCAAGAGACCAATGCGTGCGGTTGGGGCGAATGGATACCATGAAGATGCGCCACCGTCGCGCAAGTCGCGCTCACTCCTTGATGGATACTCTTTAGCGCATCACACCTTCCACCCCTCACGAGCAGCAGGCCCGTGGATCATTGCGGCGGCTTCGGCGTCACCCACGATGCTGCGGGTGACCGGATCTATGGTCAGGTTCCGATTCACATGCAGCGCGATGTTCGCAAAGAGCATCGTCTCGGTGAGGCGGCCGCCATAGGCGAAGTTAGAGCGGCAGGTTTCCTGGCCTTTGATGGCGAGCAGCCAATTGTCCCAATGGTTGGAACGCTTCAGATTCACCTTCGGCAGGCTGGGGGCGAGTTCGCGCATTTTGAGTTCGGGGATTACCCGGGGCGGGCCAGCGTGGGTGCCCATGAGGACCGTGGCCTTGCTGCCGCGAATGAGCGTGCCGCCATCGGGGAAGGAGCGTTCAGCTTCCAGCTCTGGCGGGCGTTTCAGGGCGTGGTTTTCGCCGTGGTACCAGTGGATTTTGAACTCTCCCCGCGCCGCTGTGGCCGGGAAGGTGAAGGTAATGTGAACCGTCTTGGGGAACGAGAGCGGGATCGGGCCGGAGGACTCGATCTCGATGCGGCTAGGGCAGTCGAGACCCCACACATGGTAGGGCGCGTCCATGTTGTGGCAGGCCCAGTCGCCCAGCGTGCCGCAGCCAAACTCAAACCAACCGCGCCAAATGGCCGGCATGTACTTGGGGCTGTAGGGCACCATGGCGGCAGGACCGATCCACTGGTTCCAATCCAAACCCGCAGGCACCGGCACGCCTGTGGGGCGCGGCTGATCGTGGCTCCACTGCGGACCGGCCCAGGCGTGGGCTTCCGTCACGTCTCCGAGCACGCCTGCCTTCACCCACTCCTCCAGCATCAGGATGCCGCCGCCCGAGTGGCCTTGATTGCCCATCTGGCAGGCGAGTCCGCTCTGTTTCTCCAGCGCCATGAGATCGCGCGCCTCGGCGATGTTGTGAGTGAGCGGCTTCTCCAGATACACCGGCTTGCCCGCGAGCATGCAGGTCTTCGCATTGAAATGATGCGTGTGGTCAGGCGTGGAAATGATGACGCCATCAATGCTCTTGCCCTGCTGATCCAGCATCTTGCGGAAGTCGGAATAGAACGGCGTATCGGGCCGCGCTTTGCGTGACTGCGCGGCATGCCCTTCATCCACATCCGCAAAGGCCACCTGGTTCACCAGATCGTTTTCCAGCAAGCTCTGCACCGCATTCCACCCTTTGCCACCCGCCCCGACAAAGGCGATGTTGAGCTTCTCATTCGCTCCGAAGACCGAGCGCGGCAGGATTTGGATGCCAGCGAAAGCAGCGGCGGATTTGCAGAGGAAGTGGCGGCGGTTGTGCATGGTGGGAAGACGGAAAGTGAAGGGGGAAGGGGAAAAGGGAAAACTACCAGGCAAACAGTAACGTAATTTACCATCTATCTTACTGCTCTTTAGAACTTTAAAAAGGCGCTTCAAATCATGCGGAATCGGGAGCGTGCGCCGCTTTGGCAATAGCCACTTGATCGGCTTTGATCTTCACCAGAGCGCGAGTGCTTTCAGCGCTTGGATGCGGGAGTCGCGGCTGCCAAACGAAAAATGCACATCGATGAGTTCCGCGCGTCCAGTATTCCGATTGATGATGATGTTGTCTTCATGCACGTCAGTGACCAGCAGACGCCCCGCTGGGCCTGCGTCCACCCAAAAATGCCCCTTGGTGGAGCCTGGCTTTGAATGAACCAGACCTCGTTCTTCCAGCTTTTCCACCAACGCGGGCCAGTCTGGGTGGATGCCATCTACAAACGGTTGTGAAATGATCACATGCGGCTGATTTTTTTCCTCGTAAAATCCTTCCAGCCGCAAGTCGTCGCCGAAAAGATGGTTGGAGAGCATGAGGTCCGTCAGATAATCGAACACGGAGTCGGTGGGCTTGTAGAAAACCTCCCAGGTTTCTTCGTCTAGGTCACGCGGGTCGTAGTCTTTGATCACGCGCCTCTCTTCACGCAACACGCCCACTTGATGTTCGATTCCAGGACTGAGAGGCTTTTGGGCCAGCAGTTCACGCACGTAGCCGCCATCCAGCATCAGGCCCGCTGAGCGGCCGAAATCGGCGAGTGCGCGTATTTCCGACTTTCCTGTAGCCGCTGGATCATTTGATCCGTGATCGGGCCTTGCATCCGCGACATGTTTTGCCGCGATTCGTAGAAGCTCCTGCGGAGCTCCTCGTAGGGCATCAGTGTTTTGGCGGGTTTCGGTTCCTTTGGCATCGGATGATTGCAAGACATGGATAGTTTGCTTTCAGTCAGAGGCTCTGCAAGCGAAAAGCCATGAGCTAGCTTACCGCTGGCAAACTGCGCCAGCGGTCCTGAATACGCCTCCTTGGGCGCACCACCACCTCAGCCCAGCTTCGCCACCACCACTTTTGCGGCTTCGTGCTGCTTCTTGAACCAGGCGTGGAAGAGGCTCATGCGCTCCTGGCGGGAGAGGGATTCCACTTGGTTCTTGCGCACTTCGACGGCATCCGGGCGCTTGCGCAGTTCCTTGGCGCTGACGTAGATGAGCAGGGTGCCTTTGTCGTAATCCACGCCGCGTGAGACGCTGCCGACGGCGGTCTTGGCGGCTTCCTGGGCGATGAGAAAGCCGTTGGGCACTTCCTGCGGGGGATTGGCGGTGTCGATGTCTGGCAGCGCTTCCAGGGTGAGCTTTTGGTCCTTCACCAGATCTTCGATCTTCTTACCGGCCTTCAAGCCCTCGTTCAGCGCCTTGCGGGCGTCATTCACTGCCTTGCTGCGCGCTTCATCTGCCTTCTGGCCTTGCAGCACATCCTTGATCTTGGCGGTCACTTCAGCCAGCGTCTGCTGCTTGGATTCCTCGACCTTGGTCACGTCAAAAACATACCAGCCGTTGGTGCCTTCGACGGCCTCCGCTGCGCCCTTCGCTTCCTTAGTCTGCGCAAAGATCATCGAGAGCACATTCTTCTCAGCCTTCAGCGTCGCTGGTGGCTCGCTCTCGGCAAAGGCCGGGGTCGTTTCGACTTTTTCCTTCGTCTCTTTCGCGGCATCGGCCAGGGACTTCTTGCCCTTGACGGTCAGTTCATTGAAGGCGTTCACGCGCTTCACTACATCGTTCTGCGCTTTCTGGCGCTCTTCCAGAGGCTTCTTGTCCAGGTCTTTGGGATTTTCAAAGAAGACGTAGCTCACCGCGCGCTTTTCCACGGTCTTGTAGTCGTCCTTGTTCTCGTCGTAGTACTTCTTGATCTCGTCATCAGTCACGGTCGCGGCCTTCTTGAAGGTCTCCGTTTCAAAGGTGATCTTGGCTCCCTTGAAGGTCTGGTAGCTGCTCACATACTGCTTTTCAGCAGCCAGCGGGGAGGCGGTGTAGCTCTTCGTCACGATGTCCTGCAGCTTCTGCAGGCCGATGGTGTCCTTCATGATGCCCAGCAGCGCTTCGCTATCAAAACCCATGGACGCCGCGTTCTGCTCCAGCATCTGGCCGCGTGACACATCAAACTTGCCGTTGTTTTGCAGTGCGGGGATTTTCTCCAGCGCAGCGCGGGCCTCAGCATCACTCGGGCGGATGCCGAGCTTTTCCATCAACTGGCGCGCCACAAACAGATTGGCAAAGGTATCCATGCCGCCGCCGCCCATGCCACGGTCAGGGGACAGCATCATCAGCATCGAAGGCAGCTCATACGACTGCATGTAATACTGCGCAAACTGCACCGAGCGCTGCGCACGCTGCACGTCGGCCACGGTGTAGTCCTTGCCAAACACGGTCAGAGCGGTGTCGGTGACTTTGACTTTTTGCGCAAAGTCGCCGCCGCTTCGGCGCCAGCCACCCCAGGTTGCAAAGGAGAGGACGATGACGACGGTCAGGGTTTTGAGGAAGGCACCACGGTGGCGGCGGAAAAATTCGAGCATGGGAGGTCGGGGCGGTTGAAGGGCGCGCAATAAGCCGCACCGCACCCCGGCGGCAACCGGAAAGTGGTGCATTGCCACCGCAGAGTGAGGAATCATTCGGCCTCATCTCTTGACATTGCAGGCACCCTGCACACTTCATGCGCTCGCATTTTCTCCGTTGATCGTCTGTTCTCATGCCCCAAGCCCCTACGAAACGCTACTGGACCGTCCGCTCCTCCTCCATTCACAACCGTGGCATTTTTGCCAAATGTGACATTCCCTACGATGTACCGATCATCGAGTACTTGGGCGAAAAAATTACCAAAGCAGAATCCACCCGGCGCGGCGAAGCCCTAGTCGAACGTGCCAAGAAGACCGGCGGAGCCGCCGTCTATGTCTTCACGCTCAATCAGCGCTACGACATTGACGGTGCCAAGGGCCACAACCCCGCCCGCTACCTCAACCACTCCTGCGCCCCCAACTGCGAAGCCTACATCATCCGTGGCCGCATCTGGATCTACTCCCTGCGCGAGATCAAAAGCGGCGAAGAGCTGACCTACAACTACGGCTTCGACGTGGACACCTGGGAAGACCACCCCTGCCGCTGCGGCACCGACCGCTGCATCGGCTACATCGTTGAAGAGAAGCAGTGGCCCAAACTCCTGCGCAGGCTGGAGAAGCTGGAGCGCGATGTGAAAAGCGGTAAGCTCAAGCTCAAGAGCAAAGCCAGCACCAGCGATGCCGCTGCGCCTGCGAAGAAGACGCAGTCAAAGAAGACCGTGACCAAGAAGAAGACGGCGGCTAAGAAGAAATAGAAATCCATCGCCTGAGGCTGCTGCTCAGGCGCAGGTTTTGATTGCGAGACCCTCCTTCGCCATATCACTCCGCGCTAGACCAACCCCACAGGGGTTGCGTCATGCAGCCCAGGCGGTGCCGAGCCTTAGCGAGTGCTCCCCTGGGCCGATATGCGGACATCCGGGCAGCAAACCCAGCATGCCGCCACATCCCAAGCTCACCAGAAGCGTCTGCAAAGAGCCCCGCCGCGCAACTGCCGCAAAAAAAAGATGCCCGGCAAATGGTTCAGGACGGCGGCAATTGGGGAGAGGGGCGCATCTTTAGCATCGCGGCAGCCAACGGAGCATAAACTAAAGCGTGTTTTTGCTTGCACCACTCATGGAACTCAGATGCTGCCGAATCGAACCCCTCAATGTCGCCTCGTCTGGCCAAAATAGCCATGAATACAGGAAAGCGGGTAAGACGGTCGGATGTTGCCCATCTCTTCGGATCACTGTCAGCAAGACCGATGAAGAGTGCTTGTTCATCCGAAAACTTATCAAGCCACGGAATCACATCCGATTTGATTGCCTCTGCATATGTTTCCGCAAAGGTATTAACGGAAGCTGGATCGAGGCCAAACCCCTGAACCAAGGCCTTGTTTTGCAGCAGGCCGTCGCAATTCACGGTGAGTGTCGCGTGGACCTTCGCATCCTTCGGATGTATGAAAGGGTGATATTGTGTGTAAAGCGATTCAATCTGCTCATGTCGAACTTGTGCATGGGCTGCAAGTTTACCAATGCCTTGTGACGCCGTCGGCAGAACCTCTAGAACGATTGCCTGCCAACCGTTGTCGGTCAATCGGAACAACCTGCCTTCTCGCTTCTTGAACTGAAAGCCTGGGATTCGCACGGCAATCAGCTTGCCAACTCGTTCTGTAAATTGCTTCATCATCTTAAAAAGATGCCAGGCAA
>TBL_comb48_EPIDRAFT_1001979_pt1 | contig 14548 bp, 13 predicted proteins | sample TroBogEpilimnion_37_FD_10681 | JGI IMG/M metagenome (IMG submission 10681)
CAAAGCCCAGCCTGTTCAATTTATGCCTGTCTCTGGCGATATCAATTTGATTGGCAGCACTCCCTTCGCCGTGAGCCTCGTGTATGTGATGTATGCCTACGCTGGCTGGAATGCCGCCACCTACATCGTCGGGGACATTCGCGATCCGCAGAAGAACGTGCCACTGGCGATCGCGCTGGGCACCCTGCTGGTGGCGGGGCTTTATATCGCGCTCAATGCCGTGTTCCTTTACGTGGCACCCATGAGCGAGCTGAATGGCAAACTGGATGTCGGCCACGTCGCTGCCGTGCGCATCTTCGGCGAGACGGGCGGCAAGATCATGTCAGCACTGATCTGCCTGGGCCTCGTCTCCAGCATCAGTGCGATGACCTGGGTGGGGCCACGCGTGATGAAAACCATGGGCCAGGATCTGCGCATCCTCGCTCCGCTGGCGGTGAGCGATGACCGTGGCGTGCCAGTGGCCGGTCTGTTTGTGCAGCTTGCCATCGTCGTGACGCTGCTTCTCACGGCCAGTTTTGAAACGGTGCTCACCTGCGTTCAGTTCAGCATTCAGCTCGGCTCCTTTGCCACTGTGGTGGGCTTGATCGTCCTGCGTATCCGGCAGCCGGACCTGCCGCGGCCCTATCGCTGCTGGGGCTATCCGGTTACGCCCATCTTGTTTCTTGGCATCAGCCTGTGGATGATGGTATTTGTCGCCAAAAAGCATCCCGATGAAACGCTCGCTGGGATGGCGCTTATTTTGCTGGGTTGGATCGTTTATTTTATCTCACCGCGTACTCCACGCACCCCATGAAAAAGACACTCGTTCTGCTGCTTGTCCTGGCCCAAACCGCCTTCACGGAGCCTCCCACGCCCAATGAGCAGGCGCGCTTCCTCGCTGGCCTGCCGCAGGAGGGTTCGTCGCTGGCTGGCCTGGCGCAGCGTGGCGAATTCAACTCCCACGCTAAAGATCTCGACGCCACCTGGGCTGATGCGGAGCAGCGCCAGTTTGGCCCGATCCGCGCCTGGGCACCGCTGGCCCTGCCGGAGGCTGTCAGTGACACCTCGCCTCTGCTCTACGTTTTTAGCGGCCCCGATTTCCTGCACGCCTACACCTTCTTTCCGAACGCCTCCGCCTACGTGTTGGCAGCGGTGGAACCCGTGGGCCTGCCGCCGGATGTGACCAAACTCAGTGAGGGTGAGCTTGGCGCATCCCTGCGCAATCTGCGCAACACGCTCAATGCCTCGCTGAGCTACAGCTTTTTCATCACCGCAGACATGAAGAAGGATCTACAGGCCACCAAGCTGACCGGTACTCTGCCTGTGCTCTACGTCTTCCTCGCCCGCTGCGGCTGCCATATTCAAAGCGTAGAGAACATCTGGCTCGATGCCGCCGGGAAAATCATCACCGACAAGGAAACCAAAACCCCGGGGGTGCGCATCTCATTCCTCGGTGCCCAGGGCAAGAAGCAGACGCTCTACTACTTCTCTACCAACATCGCGAGCTGGGCGCTCAAGCAGGACGCCTCCTTCCTGCGCTTCTGCGACGGGCTCGGGGTCATGAACGGCTTCACCAAGTCCGCCTCCTACCTCATGCACCTCAGTGAGTTCCACGGCATCCGCGACTACCTTCTCACCCACTGCCACACCATGACGCAGGACGACTCCGGCATCATGTGGAAGGACTTCCCGCGCGAGACCTGGGACGTGAAAGCCTACGGCTGGTATCCGGGGCCTATCCCCTTATTCAAGCAGCACTTTCAGCCCGACCTAGCTGAGTATTACCGCACCACCGAGGTCCCAGCGCTCCCCTTCGGCATCGGCTACCAATGGCGCCCCAAGCACAGCACACTCATCTACGGCGTGTCCAAGATGATGATACGCAAGGCGATACCGGTGGTGGATGAGAAGCCAGATGTAGCCCCCACTTCAACGCCTCCAGCTCCAGCACCGAAAGCCTTGCCTGTGGCGCAATGAGGCACTCAACTTTTCGGAGCAAACAACAGCCGCAGCATCTCCGCATCATTCGGCTTCGAATCCTTCGCTAGGCGCACGATGACGAGCTTCTGCGACGGCACGATGTACAGCCGCTGGCCGTAGGAACCGATGCAGGCGATGAGGTCGGCGGGAGCGGCGCGGCTGAGGCAGGCGTTGCGCCAGGACTGTTCGTGCCATTTTTTATCGAGCATCGCCTCTGCATCCACCTCACGGGCGGCTCTGGATTCAGCGGCGTGGTTGTTCCAGAAACCAAAGGCAAAGGCGGCGTTGGCGCTGCTGCCCTGGAGCTTCATCAACACCTCCTCGTGCTTGAGCATCCACGTGCCCAACTCCGACCACTGGCGCGCCGTCTGCATGAAACCGGCGGCGAGCAATGGCGCGCCACGCTGATCCGCCAGGTAGCGCTGCGAACCTAGGCCGAGCGGCCCGAGCACCTTGCGCTCCAGGTAGCGGGTGGGGGTCTGTTTCCGCTGCAGCTTGCGTGCAAGCAGTTCATGAAACACCTGTAGCGCGGCGGGACCGTAGATAAAGGATCTGCCTGGAGTTGCCACAGACCCGGCTTTCAATGCAGCGGTGGTGCGGTCTGCAAACGTGTTCTCGTGCAGTCCGAACATCGGCTCCAGCCCGTGGCTGAAATCAAGCAACTGGCGCACGGTGATGTTATTTTTGCGTGGGTCGCCCTGCCATTCGGTGATGGTGTCGGACACACGTTCATTCCACTCAAACAGCCCGTCCCTTTCCGCCGCGAAGGCGGTGAGGCCCCAGAAGGCCTTCGTGCCGCTGTAGATGCGGTGCGGCTCGTACTTTGTGTGGCCGTTCGTGTAGGATTCGTACAGAATTTTGCCGTTCTGTTTAATCAGCAAGGCATGACCGCCATGCGCGGCAGAATAGGCCGCCGCAGCCTGAATGCCTTGCGGTGGCAGAGTTGCCACCGTCGGCGAGGCAGTGAAAAAGTGCAGAAATGCCAGCAGTGACTTCATGCGGGAGACTACCAGAAAAATGACGAATGACTAAACCCTAATGACAAAAATAACCCGAAGGCGAGATCTGCCTCTACTCCGATCAATTCATGTCATTCGTCATTTCAAAACGTGCCGGTGGACAAGCGGGCATCTCGCCGCATCGTCCGCCGCATGCGCATTCTCCTTGTCGAAGACCAGGCCAAACTGCTTTCCTTTGCCAAAAAGGGGCTGGAGGAGCAGGGCATTCAGGTGGACGCCATCAGCGATGGCGATGAAGCCTGGGAAATGGCGACGACCGTGCCCTACGACGCCCTGGTGCTCGACATCATGGTGCCGGGGCGCGACGGCCTGAGCATCCTGCGTGGCCTGCGTGAAAAACGCAACAACGTGCCCGTCATCCTGCTCACTGCACGCTCCACGCTACCCGAAAAAATAGAGGGCTTGAACCTGGGGGCGGATGATTACATGACCAAGCCGTTCTTCGTCGAGGAACTGGCCGCGCGCCTGCACACCGTGGTGCGCCGCAAGGCGGGCGATTCCAGCCATCTGCTGCGTGTGGATGACCTCTGCATCAACCTGCTCGAGCGCAAAGTCAGCCGCAGCGGTGCGGACATCGAACTGAGCACGCGCGAGTTTGAACTGCTGGAGCACCTCATGCGCAGCCCCGGCCGCGTGTTCGGGCGCATGCAGATCTATGAGCATGTCTGGGGCTACAATATGGACCCCGAAACCAATCTGGTGGAGGTGTACATCCAGCGTCTGCGCTCCAAGATCGACAAAGACCACGACAAAAAACTCATCCGTACCGTGCGTGGCGTGGGTTATGCGTTGGGCGGCGGCTAATGTGCTCAGCAGGTTGTGTTAAATAACATCCCCTGATTGCCAACCACCGCAGGCAGGCTCTAGATTGTCACCCATGATGAGCGCTTCGAGCACTGCTGGACCGACACCCCAAGGTGGCACGCTCCGTCACGGCCTGATGCTCGTGGTCGCGATCGCTTTTCTCACCGTGATCGGCCTCGTGCTGCCGCAAGGCGACAGCGGCGAGGCATTTCGCGAGTGGTTCATGACGTCTGGACTGTTCCTTCCGCTCATCATCACTCTGTGGGCAATCGTTCTCGTCGAAGGCATCGCCGGTTTGTTTGTCACCCACGATGCCCTGCCTGCGCGCCTCAAGCGACTGCTACTCACCGCGTTGCTGCCGCCGCTGCGCATGATCACCGCCAGCAGCAAACCACGCGGCTGGCTCTGGCTGCCTGGCATCGGCTGGAAGCCCGTGGGAGAAGAGACCTCCGAACAACTCGAGCAAAAACTCGCATTGCCAATGGTCATTCTCACCCTGCTGGTGCTGCCTGTGCTGGGAGCTGAACTCACCGGCGGCGAAACATTGGACAATCATCCGCGCCTGGCGCTGGCGACCCACCTGACCACCAGCGTCATCTGGATTGGATTCACGATGGAGTTCCTCTGGATGGTCGCCGCCGCCCCGAACAAACTGAGCTACTGCCTCAAGAACTGGATCAACCTCGTCGTCATTCTGCTGCCGCTCGTCGCCTTCCTGCGTTCGCTGAACCTCTTCCGCTTCACCCGCATGCTGCGCGCTGGCAAGCTGCTCCGCGCCTACCGCCTGCGAGGTCTTTGGACACGGCTCTGGCGGCTGGCGCTGCTGTTCAATCTCCTCGACCGTCTCCAGCAGCGCGATCCCGCGAAGTACTGCGCAGCCTTGGAAAAAAAGATCGCGGAACTCGAAGAACAACTGGCCGAACTGCGCGCCAAGCTCGCAGCTCAGCGTACCAAAGTGACTGCATCCGCCACCCAGTCTGAAGGAATCCAAGAAGACAGCCAAGGGTAGGCTCGCCCTGCATGCCTGCTTACTGCCCCAGGCTCAGATACTCGCGCACGGTGTGGTTCATCGCCCGGCGCGCGGGAGGGAAGCATTCCGCCACTTTCTCAAAGGTTTCCTCCATGGCGAACTCGTCTGCCAGGACGTGCTTGCGGGCGGCATCGAGGTGGCTGACGACGACCTGCTCATAGTAGTCCACATCCGGGGCACCGCGCCGTGCGGCACGACGGTGCAAAAAGTCTGGATAGAGGCAGGTGAGCACGAGGAACTGATTCGCACACTGCACATGGAGGAAGAACTTGTGGTGGCGGCTGGCGTTCTCGATGGCCTCGAGGTAATCGACGCTGTAAAGGCTGTCGATGCTGTGATTGATGTCCTCTGGACCCTTCGTTGGCGAGCAGCCGAAGTCCGCGCAGACCACGGCCATGTAATCCGCCACGGCGATTTCTTTGATGCCAAACTCCTTCAGCGAATGGCGCACCACGAGGAAGAAGAACAACTCCGGCGAAAGAATGGCCGCCTTCTTGGACAGGATCGCCGCATCGAAGAGCTTGTCGTTGTCGAGGATGATGGGCACGGCGTCCGGATCGTCCATCATGGCCTTGAAGCCCTCCTTGCCGCGCTCGGTCAGCGCCAGGGTGTCTCGGATGAAATTCCAATCCGTCGGGGTAAAACGGAACCAGCAACCAGGGCGAGGGAAACGCGTCATAGAGATTAAGTTTGAGCTGTCAGCTATCTTTAGCATAACGAATGCCAGTTAAGTTAAAGCTTTGGACGGAGGGTTCGCGGGGTTTGTTCAAAACACATCATTGCCAGCTTTTTATAAAAGGCTTTGGCGAGCCTCTTGTCCGTGCTAAGCACCGGCATGCCCAGAACCGACGGCCGCACTCCCGACCAACTCCGCAAAATTGAATACGTCCTCGACGTGGCCCCGCATGCCGCGGGTTCCGTCCTCATCGCCTTTGGCAATACGCGCGTGATCTGCACGGCGTGCATCAACGAAGAGGTGCCGCGTTGGATGAAGGTGCAGAACGTCAAAGGCGGGTGGCTCACTGCCGAATACTCCATGCTGCCGTACTCCACGCTGGAGCGGAAAGACCGCGAAAGCTCTCGTGGCAGACCTGATGGCCGCAGCACAGAAATCCAGCGACTCATCGGCCGCAGCCTGCGTGCCGTCGTTGATCTCGAAAAACTCGGCCAGCGCACTCTCTGCGTGGATTGTGACGTGCTCCAGGCCGATGGTGGCACCCGCACCGCCGCGATTACCGGGGCCTGCATTGCCGTCGCCATCGCCTTCAACCGCCTGCTGGAAAAGGGCAAGATCACGCGTCAGCCGCTCAAGAAGAAGATCGCCGCCGTGAGTGTGGGCATCGTGAAAGGTGAAACGCTGCTCGACCTCTGCTACACCGAGGACGCCGCCGCAGATGTGGACAGCAACATCGTGCTGACCGAAGACGGCGAGTTCGTCGAAATCCAGGGCAGCGGCGAAGAAGCGACCTTCACCGAGGCGCAGTTGCATTCGATGCTCGAATACGGGCGCAAAGGCATCAAGGAGCTCATCGCCATTCAGGACGCGGCGATTGCCAGCGCGATGAAGCCTGCTGAAGGCAAGGATTTGCAGAAGCTGGCGGAATTTTTTGGGAAACGCTGATCGCAGAAGTTTGCGGTTGTTGGCAATAGTTGGCGGTTGTTTGCAGTTGTTTGCAGTTGTTTGTCCAACCATTGCAAACAATCGCAAACAACAGCCAACCATTGCAAACTTCTCATGCCAACGGCTCTGCTCCTCGATCCCATCTACCAGCAGCATGACCCAGGTCCGGGGCATCCTGAGAGTGTGAAACGGCATGTGGCGATCACGCAGGCGCTGACGGATAGCGGGCTGGTTGGCAAGACCCAGGGCATCGCGCCGCGTGCTGCGACGCTGGATGAAATCGCGCTGTGCCATGAGCGTGGGTACATCGCCCAAGCGAGGAAGGATGTGGAAGCTGGTCTCGATGACCTCAGCACGGGTGACACGGCCATTTGCGCCAGATCGTATGACGTGGCGATTCAGGCGGTCGGCGGTGTCTTGAATGCGGTGGACGCCGTGTTTGCTGGCAAGGCCAGGAACGCCTTTTGCGCTGTGCGGCCGCCTGGGCACCATGCACGACCGGCCCAGGGCATGGGCTTCTGCCTGTTCAACAACATCGCCATTGCCGCACGCCATGCGCAGCAAAAGCACGGCGCGCAGAAAGTCGCCATCGTCGATTGGGACGTGCACCACGGGAACGGTACGCAGGACATCTTTTATGAGGACGGTAGCGTGGTGTTTTGCAGTACGCACCAGAGCCCGCTGTACCCCTTTACTGGCCATGCCAACGAGACTGGCCGTGGCAAGGGGCAGGGCTGCACGCTGAATCTGCCTTTCCCCGCACGCACGGGCATGAGCATGATCGGCGCTGCTTTCACCGACCGGCTGCTGCCGGCCATCGACGCCTTCAAACCGGACTTGATTCTCATCTCCGCTGGTTTTGACTCCCGCGTGGATGATCCCCTCGGCCAGTTCCGCCTGACCGACGATGATTTCGTCGCGCTGACCAAGCTGCTGCTCGAATCCGCGCAGAGGCACTGCCAGGGCCGCCTGGTCTCCATCCTCGAAGGCGGCTACAACATCCAGGGCCTCGCCAGCGCCGTAACGCATCACGTACAGACGCTGGTGGAGTAAACAAACCCAAGTTTCTGCGGCGTTGACAGTATATTTACACACACCGCCCTTGTCAGAGCACTGCTTTTCTGGTGCCATGTAGCAGCATTCCAAAAATCACCATGTCCAACTCTCCGCTTCCGCAAGACGACGTCGCCGCCATTGATGAGCTTCGCCAAGTTTACCTCCAGCTCAGCGACGAACTGAAGAAGATCATCGTCGGCCAGCAGAAGGTCGTCGAGCAGCTCGCGATCTGCCTCTTTGCACGCGGGCATGCGCTGCTCATGGGCGTGCCCGGTTTGGCCAAGACGTTGCTGATCTCGCGCCTAGCGGAAACGATGTCCCTCAGTTTCAGCCGCATTCAATTCACGCCCGATTTGATGCCCATGGACATCACCGGTACCGACATTTTGCAGGAGCTTCCCGGTGGTAAACGCGCCTTTGAATTCGCCAAAGGCCCGGTGTTTGCAAACATCGTCCTGGCCGATGAAATCAACCGCGCTCCCGCCAAAACCCAGGCCGCCATGCTGGAGGCCATGCAGGAGCACAAAGTCACCGTCGCCGGACGCACCTACACGCTTGATTCACCTTTCTTCGTTCTCGCCACGCAGAACCCCATCGAGCAGGAAGGCACCTACCCGCTGCCCGAAGCCCAGCTCGACCGTTTCATGTTCATGATCGGCGTCGATTACCCGAGCCGCGACGAAGAGATCGCCATCGCCCGCACCACCACTGGAGCGAGCCTGCCAAAACTCGAACACATTCTGGATGGCCCCAAGGTGCTCGCCTTCCAGGAGCTCGTCCGCCGCGTGCCGGTGCCGGATCACCTTTATGAGTTTGCCGTCGATCTCGCGCGCAAGACCCGTCCTGCGAGCAGCGAAGCGCCTGCGTGGCTCAAGCCCCTCGTGAGTTGGGGCGCTGGTCCGCGTGCCGTGCAGTATTTGATCCTCGGTGCGAAGGCGCGAGCGGCGTTGTACGGCAGCTACATGGTGCGCATGGAGGACATCATAGAGGTCGCGGAGCCGGTGTTAAGACATCGTGTGATGACGACGTTTACGGCGGAGAGCGATGGCATTAGCAGCCGGGATGTGGCGAAGAGGTTGGTTGAGGAATTGGCGAAAGCGGGGTGATCGGCTTTGCAGAATCGTCCTCGTCCTCCTACTCGAACTCGTCCTCGATCAAATCGCGCCGCCATGCCCACCATCCTCTTCGTTCACGAAAAGCTTGATGTTTATCAGCTCGAACTCGAATTCATCTCGTGGCTGACAGACCTTTTCGACGAACTGCGCGAAAAGAAGACCGCACGTCTCGCCGAAGTTCTCGACCAGCTTGGTCGCGCCAGTCTCTCGCAGCTTCTTAACACTGCGGAGGGAAACGGCAAACGCATCGGCCAACTTCGCGCACGATTTTTCGATGACGCCCGAGGTTCGACAACAGAATGCGCGACCTGCCTTGATGCCCTCGTCGCAAAAAGAGCCTGTCTGCCAAAACGCATTGAGCAGGGGAAGGCGATGTTGGTGCGCATTGTGAGCATGCTGACGAAGCTCGTGGATCGGTTTGATGATACTTCGGGGGCTGAGAGAGCACAGGAGTCGAGGACGAGTTCGAGTAGGAGGACGAGGACGAGGACGAGGACGAGGACGAAAATGGGAGGCTACGAACATGGCTGAGTCTTCCCGATCATTCTTGGAGCCAGCGGTCCTCTCCCGCTTGATGGCCCTGCCCCTCAACGCCCGTCACGCCATGCTCGGTGGCGTGTCCGGCAAGCACCGCAGCCCCGTGCGCGGCTCCTCCCTCGAATTCGCCCAGTACCGCAAGTACGTCCCTGGCGATGACACCCGCCGCCTCGACTGGCGCACCTGGGGCCGCAGCGACCGCTTCTACATCAAGGAATTCGAGGCCGACACCAACCTGCGCCTCTGCCTGCTCATGGACACCAGCGGCAGCATGAACTACGGCCCCGTCGGTAGTACCCGCTTCGACTACGCCCGCAAGCTTGCCGGCACGCTCGGTTACATCGCCGCTCAGCAGGGCGATGGCGTCGGCCTCTGGAGCCTTGCGGAGAAGCCCATAGAAATCCCCGCCAAACGCGGTGCTTCGTATCTCGGACTCGTGCTCGATCAAATGTCTGGCATCCAGCCCGTCGGCGGCACCACGCTGCTCACCGCACTGCACGACGCCGCCGAAAAAATTCGCCAGCGCGCCCTAGTCATCATCTTCTCCGATCTCTTCGTCCCACCGGCCGAACTGAAATCCGCAATCCAGCACCTTCGCTTCCGCAAGCATGACGTGGCCGTCTTCCATCTGCTCGACCAGCAGGAACTCGACTTCGACTTCGACCGCCCCGCCCGCTTCATCGACATGGAAGGTGGCGAAGCCATCCTCGCTGACCCCAGTCTCATCGCCCGCAACTACCGCGAAGCCGTGCGCCAGTACATGCACGAAATCGACGAGCTCGTCCGCACCACCGCCATCGATTACCACCGCGTCAAGCTGCACGAGAAATACGACGACGTGCTCGCGAAGTTCCTGCTGGCGCGGATTCAGAAGAAAGGGGGAAGGTGATGCAAGGTAAGCACACTTTCATCAAACACAGCAGTATGTTGGCTGCCCTTCTATTTGGCATCGGATCTGGAGTGCTCATGATTCAACTTAGCAAAAGAGCAACAGGCTTGCCTGCTGGCAGCATGATTATCGACATCATTGCCGTCGGCTTTGTCGTGATAGGTTTGTCGTGGCTGCGATTGGGCAAAAATAAAGCAAAGCCATGACCTTCCTCGTTCCAGCGCTTCTCTTTGCACTGCCGCTCGCGCTGCTGCCGGTGGTCATTCATTTGATTCATCTGTATCGTCGCCGCCAGGTGAAGTGGGCGGCGATGATGTTCCTGCAGATGGCGCAGCGGATGAACAAGGGGTTGTCGCGGCTGCGGCAGATTTTGATCCTAGCGTTTCGTGTGCTGGCGGTGGCGGCGATTCTGTTTGTCATCACACGGCCGATGGCGGGTGGACTGCTCGGCCTTACGGGGGGCGTGCCGGACACGGTGATCGTCCTGCTGGACCGCTCGGCCAGCATGGAGCAGCAGAACCTAGCCACGGGCACGAGCAAACGTGCGGCGGGCATCGCGAAGCTGGCGCAGGCTTTGCGTGATACGGTGGGAGTGCGCTCAAAGCTGGTGCTGATCGAGAATGCACACCTGCAGCCGCAGTTGCTCGACAAACCGGAGTCGCTGATCGATCTGCCACTTACTGGACCTACGGACACCACGACTGATGTGCCCGCGCTGCTGCAAGGGGCGCTGGATTACATGACCGCCAATCAAACCGGCCGCACGGATGTCTGGGTGCTGAGCGATCTGCGCCAGAGCGACTGGGATGCCGGAAGCGGACGCTGGCAGGCACTGCGCAGCGCTTTCACCACGCTGAAGGGGCTGCGCCTGCATCTGCTGAGCTATGCACAGCCCGTGGCACAAAACCTGGCCGTTTCGGTGCAGCGTGTGGTGCGCAACGAAACCGCCAGCAAGGCCGAACTGCTGCTCGATCTGCGCGTGACGCGTGACGCTTCCTCACGCGAACCGCTGGAGCTGCCGCTGCGCTTTGTGATCAATGACGTGAGCACGACGATCAAAGTGGAGATGAAGGACTCACAGCTCGTGCTGCAAGGCCACGCCATTCCCATCGACAAAACGACGAAACGCGGCGCGGGCCGGGTTGAACTGCCTGCGGATGCTTCGCCATCCGACAACGTGTACCATTTCGTGTTTGATGAAACGGCGGTGCTGCAGTCCGTGATCGTCAGCGATGACGAAGCAGAGGCCGGACCGCTGCAGGCTGCACTGGAAGCCGCCGCCGATCCCACGCGCAAGTATGCCGCCACGGTGCTGCCGCCTTCGCGTGCAGCAGAGATCACCTGGGATGACGTTGCACTCATCATCTGGCATGCGCCGCTGCCGAAGGCTGATGACCTGATTGCCAAACAACTCACGAATCATCTCAACTCGGGCCGGAGCCTGCTGTTCCTGCCCACGAATTCTGCGAATGCGGAAGCCTTTGGCGGCCTGCACTGGGGTTCATGGAGCAGCGAGAGCAAACCGGCCAGCGTCGAGTGGTGGCGCAATGACACGGGCCTGCTGGCCAACACGCGCAGCGGCACTGCGCTGCCTGTGGGCGACCTCGAAGTGAGTCGTCGCTGCGACATCCTCGGCGAAGGCACGCCGCTGGCACGTCTCACCGGCAATCTGCCGCTGCTCATGCGCGCCGACATACCGGGCGATGGCAATGCTTGGTTCCTCGGCACGCTGCCCGGTTCGGGTTCCTCCAGCCTCGCCCGCGATGGGGTGGTGATGTTTGCCCTGCTGCATCGCGCGCTGACTGAAGGTGCACGCAGCCTCGGCAAAGCGCAGCAGCGCGATGCTGGTGCGAGTGCTCTGGGCAGTGGTGATCTGAGCGCGTGGAAACGCCGTGGGCAGACGATCCTGAGTTCAGAGCAGCCGCTGCGCGCGGGGATCGTCGAAAATGGGGGCAGGCTCGTCGCGTTGAATCGACCGCTGCGTGAAGATCATCCCGAAACGCTGGGCAAAGCCGCGCTCGCGGAGCTGTTTGCCGGACTCGATTATCATATCATCGAAGACCAAGTCGAAAACAATGCGAGCCTCGCCAGCGAAATCTGGCGCACGTTCCTCATCGTGATGGCGCTCGCGCTCTTGGGCGAAGCGTTGCTTTGCATGCCAGGGCGAAGAGAGAGTGTTCCAACCACGGTTTAGCCGAAAAAGAGGAAAGAGTTGAAAAAAATCTGAAAACAACCCGAACACCATCACACTCCCTATGAAAGATCGCGCCTTTGAACTTGCAGACATTGTTCGTGAAACAGGCTATCAGGTCCGCCGCTATTTTGGTCCAGGACACCTGGAGAAAGTCTATGAAAACTCGCTCGCGCACCGGTTGCGCAAACTAGGCCTCAAAGTCGAGCAGCAGAAACAGCTCATTGTTCGCGATTTCGATGGCGCCGTTGTGGGTGAGTACTACGCAGACATCGTCGTCGAAGACTTGCTGATCCTTGAACTGAAAGCAGCTAAAGCGATTGCCAACGAGCACATCGCCCAGATCCTCGGTTATATTCGCGCTTCGGGCATGGAACATGGTGCCATTGTCAATTTCGGTGCGCCTAAGTTCCAAATTCGCAAACTCGGCAAACAAGATCTCACGCAGCCTTCACCATTGCAACGCCTCGCCCAATTCATCTGCGCCCTTTTCTAAATCATTCCTTTTTTCTCCTTCTTTCCCCCTTTTCGGCCATCCCCATTCATGACGCCTACCACCTCCCAGCTCGTCTTCAATCCCACGCCCGTCGCCTTCGGTGTCGGTGTGGCGTTTGTCGTGGCGATGGGCGGGCTTGCGTTCATGGCATGGCGGCGCAGCGGCTATCGGGCCATCATCGGCTGGTTGGAGCTGCTGCGTTTTGTCATCGCCGTTGGCATCGCGATCACCCTGATGCAGCCGGAATGGCTGGAGACTTTCAAGCCGGAGACGAAGCCCACCCTGGCGGTGCTGCATGATGTCTCGGGAAGCATGACCACCAAGGATGTCATCGACAAAACAAAGCCAAATGCTGAGCCGAAGTCGCGTGAAGAACTCGCCAAGCCCTTGATCGACGCGAAGCTGTGGGAACCGTTGAAGCAGCGCATGGACGTGGTGATCGAGCCATTCTCATCCGCGCAGACTCCCGCCACGGAAGGCACGGACATTCATGCGGCGCTGGCGGATGTTTTGGAGAAGCAGCCGAACCTCAAGGCGGTGGTACTGATCAGCGATGGCGACTGGAACACGGGTGCGGCACCCTCGCAGGCCACCACGAGGCTGCGCATGCGCGAGGTGCCGGTGTTTGCCGTGCCCACGGGCGCAGAGACGCGGCTGCCGGATGTCGAACTGAGCAGCTTTGATGTGCCGACTTTCGCGGTGGCAGGCAAGCCGCTGCGCATTCCGTTCACCATCGACAGCTCGCTGCCGCGTGATGAAGCCGTGATGCTGGAGATGAAATCCTCCAGCGGCGAGATCATCACCAAAGAAGTCACGCTGCCCGCCATGGGCCGCTTGCAGGACGCCATCGCTTGGAAGCCGGACAAAGCGGGCGAGGTCAAACTCACGCTCACGATTCCGAAAACATCGAGCGAGCGCTACCCCGAAAACAACTCGCAGGAAGCACCGCTTTCGATCCGCAAAGAGCAACTCCGCGTGCTGGTGATCGAATCGTTCCCGCGCTGGGAGTACCGCTACCTGCGCAATGCGCTGGAACGCGATCCGGGCGTGGACGTGAGCTGCCTACTGCTGCAGCCCGGCCTTGGCAAAGTGGGGGATGGTCGCGGCTATTTGAAAGTCTTCCCGAAGGATGAAGAGCTGACGAAATACGATGTCGTGTTCCTCGGCGATGTGGGTTTGGCCAAAGGCCAGCTCAGTGCAGACCAATGCACGGCGTTGCAAAAGCTCGTGCGCGATCATGCGGGGGGCCTCGTCTTCATGCCGGGCTTCCATGGCTTTCAATCGACGCTGCAAGAGACACCGCTGGCCGATCTGCTGCCAGTGATTTGGGACGCCGCACAGCCACGCGGCTGGGGCTCGTCGTCACCGGGCAAGTTTGCACTCACCGAAGCGGGCACACACAGTCTTTTGACCAAGCTGGAAGACAGCGACGAAGTCAGCGCCCGTGTGTGGAGCAATCTGCCGGGCTTCCAGTGGTATGCGCCCGCGCTACGTGCCAAAGCGGGCAGCGAGGTGCTGGCCACGCATGGCACCGAGTCGAATCAGTTTGGCCGCGTGCCGCTGATCGTGACGAAGACCTATGGCGCTGGCAAAATCCTCTTCATGGGCACCGACGGTGCCTGGCGCTGGCGTAAAGGCGTGGAGGACAAATACCACTACCGCTTCTGGGGCCAGGTGGTGCGCTGGATGGCCTATCAGCGCAACATGAGCAGCGGCGACAAGATGCGCCTGTTTTACTCGCCCGACCGCCCGCGCACGGGCGATGTGCTGACCCTGAACGCGAACGTCATGAGCCTCACTGGGGAGCCACTTCGTGACGGAGTCGTGATCG
>TBL_comb48_EPIDRAFT_1001980_pt1 | contig 14543 bp, 11 predicted proteins | sample TroBogEpilimnion_37_FD_10681 | JGI IMG/M metagenome (IMG submission 10681)
GCTAAGTAAATATGGCAAGTTGAAACCGATGAATGAAATTGTGCTATGTAACAAATTACCCTATTCCTTCATCTAGGCATTGCACTTGTACTTTCATATCAGTCAACTGACAACCAGAACCAAACTGATGAAAAATAGACACGTCGGCTGCATCTCGACCAAAAGCAATAATCACTCGTCCACCGATTACGCTTGATTGTGTGGGATCAAAGCTATACCAGTCATAACCCACATAAACTTCGAACCATGCGTGCAAATCCATCGGAACTAAATTATGTAAATAACCGACTACAATTCGCGCAGGTAAACTGATGCTCCGACAAAGTGCGATGCCTAAATGCGCTAAATCACGACAAACACCGTAACCTTGTTCATGAATTTCCTCTGCCGATAAAGGCACATCTCCTGAACCCGGAACATATTCTATATGCTGTTGTATCCAGTTAACGATTCTAACAACTTGATCGTAACCGGGCAACGCATCGCCAACAATACGAGTCGCTAGTTCGTTAAAACGATCAGATTCACAATAACGACTAGGGGCTAGATAGTGAAGCACTTCTTTAGGAAGATATTGTATTTCCACAAATGGAGCACCCCAAGCAATATTGACCTGATGTGCTACCATAACTTCTGCAACCGTATGGATGCTAAAGAAACCTGATGGCACCAACAATCGCTGGCAACCATTACCATAGTCATCATGATGTTCTATCATTGTTAAGAAGGGGGTAATGGTATAAATTTCCTGCGTTAACGTTTGCCCTGATCCCCGATAGGGTCGTAACATTAAAATAAGTGCCGACGTTTTATCTACCTGAAAAGATAAATCGCAAGTGACACGAAGTTTCATGAATGTTGACAATCAAATACCTAAGACATCAATCTGGTTATAGATATGATTTAACCACATTTTCACTCGTTGTCTGTCAAGCATTCCAAGTGCATTGAGATGTTCTAAATCACGATTTTTTGCCGCCCAAAAACTCAAACTATTGGCATCTATTTTAGTCATGACTGGTGTATATAAGCGTTTTATAGTGATCATTCTGGCGTTCATCTCTAAAGCGCGGTCTTTTACTTCAGAAAAATCTAAATTGCTGAAGTTATCATCCCTTAGTTGATTTTTAACCAGAATATAGTTGAATCTTGAGCCATAACAATCCAGTAATTTACTCAGAATATCTACGCTATCTTTACCTGAGTCCATGACATTCCAGTAATATAGCCTAATTCCCATTTCTTCAGCCAATTCCAAAACACCTGAACTTTCAATCCAAACCGATAGTGGATGATGGGTCTGTGCCGCTAAATCGACAATAATGTTTTGCGCTGGTAGCGCGACGGCTGTTTCAATTATGGTATCTAGACTTTCGTAACTGTCTACAACGGTAGGTGATGCGTAATCACTATAAAAACGCATCAACGCACCATGGGAACGATCGGTATCAAAACCGGTAAATGCTATATTGCTATCAATCATGTATTGCGCCAAGACGCGTGCCATAACTGATTTACCTACCCCACCTTTTTCACCACCGATAAAATGAATTGTACTCATGGTCATTTCCCTTTTTTTAGAAGCTATTGTTAATAAATATTTTCTTTTTTCACAGTTCAAGACGCATTACATCGACTGAAACCGTCAAGCTGTGTTGCCCACCACCAAAAGCGATCCCTTTTAATGGCGTTACATCTGCATAATCACGTCCCCAAGCCAGTGTAATATGTTGATCATAGGGCAGCTTATTATTGGTTGGATCAAAATCTAGCCAACCGGTACCCGGAATGTAAACGGAAAACCAGGCGTGCGAAGCATCTGCTCCGACTAATCTGGGTTTTCCAGCTTCTGGTGCGGTTTCTACATAACCACTGACATAACGGGCAGCAAGTCCGTAGGCACGCAAACAGCCAATAGCCAAATGAGCAAAATCCTGACATACGCCACGCCTGTGTAGCATAACTTCTGACAAAGGTGTGGCGATGGTGGTAAACGACGGATCGTAAGTAAATTCTCGATAAATTCTCTGCATTAAATCGCTGACGACTTCAATAAGTGGTCGTGCAGGTAAAAACGAGGTTCTTGCATACTCAGCCAGCTCTGGCGTGATAGTAATCATCGGAGAATCCCAAAGATATTGTTGGGCTTCCAATGATTCTTGAATTAAATCGTAAGCTTGTTGACTATAAGGGTCCTGCAACTGGTTACGCACCGTTTCCCATGTGGGTTGATAATTGATATTTTTAGTCACCCATTTGGGATAAACGGCAACTTCACTGATTGCAGTGACTATTAATTGAGTGTGAATTTGTTGAACTGCAAAATAGGTTACTTGATTGCCAAAAAAGTCGACGCGTTCAAAAAAATCAGTCGGGGTAGGCGTTATTTCAAAATAACTTTGGTGACAATGCTGACGCCAAAATTCACGTGGCTTTAGTCGAGCTTCATTCTGACACAAGCCGACTGGCTGACTATAGTTGTAAATAGTCGTATGAGTAATTCGGTAGTTCAAAATTCATCCTCAACTCGCTGTTGAACAGTCATTAATTGGGCTGTCTGAGCATGATTAAAGTATGCTTGAGCAATAACATCAGCAAGATTCCATAATAATTTTGTCGTATTAGCTAACAACTGTTCTAATTGATTATAGATGCCTTCATTTTCCTCTATTTTTAGAAGTTCTAGGCTATTACTTAAACGCAAGTCCGTATATGCTTTCATTATCAAACGCTCTTCTTCGCTGAATCGTGTTTTTCCTCGTTCCCTTGGTAAGGCGGCAATATGCTCGGTGAGATAATGCAATTGATAGGCAACAGAACGTGGGTGACTGGCATCAAACAACAATAGTTCTAGCAACATGGGCAATTGGATAACAGCACGATAACGGCGCTGATAGATAATAAAGCTATCCGTAGAGAAAAGTACCGCTTCTAATATTTGTTGCAAAACGGCAGGCTCATGACGCTTAACGATAGTTGCACGTAATAACGCTATCATCACTAATGCCCTTTCTAGCCGGCGACCACTGTCCAGCATTAGCCATCCTGCTTCACGAGTCATGCTTTCGTTTGTTAGACCTGTAAACGCTACGATGCAGGTAATTAAATCATTCAAGTTGCTTTGCAGTGGCTCTAGACTATCGATATTTCGTTGCTGCCATCGATGCTGTATGTTGTCTATACTACGCCAAGTATCTTGCGACCATAAATCACGAATACCGAATGCTGACTGCACTAATGCTTGAATATTAGCCGCTAACGACCCTGAACGGTGACTATCTTTTGCTAGTGACAGCAATTCCTCTTCAGGTTTTTTTATCCGTTCAGGTTTGTTACTAAAGCCGGGATAAGTTGCCGTCACTTGAGTTAATGCCGGTAATAAGGTCGCTAAACACTCGCTATCTACAGGGTCTTTAAACTCAACTGAATCACGGTATTTGAGTAATATAGTTCGTAATAAGCGTGCTGCACCGTCTGTTCTTTCTAAATAACGACCTACCCAAAATAACTGATCTGCAGCACGACTAGTCAGTGGCTCAGAAATCGGCTCAAACGCCTGAAAACGATTATTTGTTGTGGTAACACTAGCGGGCTTTTCTGAGGCATCTACCAGTACCCAAGTATCTTTACTGATGCCTCCTGCTTGATTGGAAACAATTAATCCGTCTTTTTCTGCCGCAACACGAGTTAATCCACCGGGCATAACGTGATAATCATTTGCATCAGCGACCACAAAATTTCTAAGCACGGCATTACGTGGTTCGATGTGGTGGTCGGTAAATGCTGGAATAGTAGAAAAACTAAATCGCTCCTGACCAATATATAAGTGAGGCTTTGCGTTGATCGCCTCTTTTAACTGCTCTTTTTCCCGTTGACTCAGTCGACTACCAAAGATAATGTCACTCACTTGCCGTCGATTAATATGCTTGATAATCAGTTTATCTAAATTATTAAGAACAAATTCTCGCTCACGACGCTGACCACACCACCAAGTTGCCACTGAAGGCAATAATAAGTCCTGATTTAAAAAATAACGCGCTAAATTGGGTAAAAAGGCAAGTAACCCAGAATTTTCCAGAACACTGCTTCCTAATGGATTAGCAACAGTTACATTGCCTCTACGTACAGCTTCTAATAGTCCGGCAACACCCAAACGAGAATCACTGCGTAAAGCCAACGGATCGCAAAAACTGTCATCAACTCGTCGTAAAATAACATCAATTGGCTGCAAGCCTTCTAATGATTTCAACCAAACATGACCATCACGAACTGCTAAATCATGTCCTTGCACTAACGTATACCCTAAATAAGAAGCTAAATACGCATGTTCAAAATAGGTTTCATTAAAAGGTCCCGGGGTTAATACAACAACACGTGGGTTATCTTTATTATGTTTGGCAATGGCACTGAGTCCTTTACTCAAGTGCTGAAAGAATCCAGATAATCGATGTACGCGAATTTCACTGAGAATATCAGGGAGGATTCGGGTCATCACAGTTCGATTTTCTAGGGCGTAACCAGAGCCAGAAGGGGCTTGGGTGCGATCATCGAGTACCCATAACCGTCCCTTTGAGCCACGCACTAGATTGGCAGAATAAAGAGTGAGCTGTTGACTTTGATTTTGCAATGTTCCCATGCAAGCATGCAAAAAACCATTATGAGAAAAAACCAACTCACTCGGTAATAAGCCTTTTTTAATGAGCGTTTGTTTGCCGTAGATATCTTTTAATATTAAATCCAGCAACTTAGCCCGCTGTTTGAGCCCAGCTTCGATAACTAGCCATTCTTCATTACTAATTAGTAACGGGATAGGATCGAGTCGCCAAGGGCGAATCAGTTTTTGCTCATCACCATAAACATTATAAGTTACACCATTTTCACGTAATAATCGTTGCGCTTCTCGCCGACGTCGATCAATTTCTTCGCTACCCATAGTATTGAGAGAACTAATGAAGTGCTCCCAATACGGTAATACTTTTTGTTCGGTCGCAAGCATTTCATCATAAATACCTAAACGAGTAGCATAATGTTGCACACCGATGCCTTCTGTAATGATTTCGGAAGCGGATGTGTCCGTCGTCGCTGATTTCATGACTATTTTTTATTATCCCAAAGTAAAAATAGGCATTGATGATAAATTACATTTACTATTTTTTTCATCTAAGTATGAAATTCTATTTATCCAACTTTTCTTTTTTATCGCCCTTTGTAACGTAAATCTAGCGTAAAAGGATACTCTTTACTTAATTCTTCAGGTGGTGGAGCCATAGGTCTTGGCGTATTATCATGCGTCGTAAAACGCGATGAGGTTGGTTTAACCGATACATCAGCCGCTAACGCAGTAAGTGGCGGACGAATAACAACACCCGGTGTATGTCCGTAATCCCAAAAGCGATTTATTCGCCGTGATTCCGCTTCAAAACTATTGACTGGGAAGGTATCGTAGCTGCGTCCACCTGGATGCGCTACATGATAGGTACAACCACCAATAGCATGACCATTCCAAGTATCAATAACATCAAATATTAACGGTACGTGTGGACTAATGGTCGGATGCAGTGCTGACGGTGGCTGCCATGCGCGATACCGAACACCCGCTACGTATTCACCATTACGGGCTGTGCGTCGAAGTGGTAAGCGCCTACCATTACAAGTCAACACATAACGACCTTCGGTAAAACCTGTCACTTTGACCTGCACTCGCTCTACTGAAGAATCCACATAACGCGCGGTACCGGAATTACTCACTTCTTCTCCTAGCACATGCCATGGTTCGATAGCAAAACGTACTTCTAACTCCATTCCTTCAATGAAGGATGTGCCATATCGAGGAAAACGGAATTCAAAAAAAGGTTCCAGCCATTCAAGCTCAAAACCATAGCCCGCACGTTGTAAGTCTTTAACCACATGCTTCATATCTTCTAACACATAATGTGAAAGCATGAAACGATCATGCAATTCAGTTCCCCAATGCACAAGTTCATGACGATAAGGCTCGCGCCAAAACCAGGCGATTAAAGTACGCAATAATAGTGTTTGCACTAACGCCATACGTGCATGAGGAGGCATTTCAAAAGCACGAAGTTCCAGTATGCCTAATCGACCCGTAGAGCTATCCGGCGAATACAGCTTGTCTATACAAAATTCAGAGCGATGTGTATTTCCGGTAATATCAGTGAGTAAATGACGCAATAGCCTATCAACCAACCAAGGAGCCGGTACTTCTCCTTCAGGCATTTGCTGAAAAGCTATTTCCAGTTCATAAAGTTTTTCATCACGACCTTCATCCACTCGCGGTGCTTGACTGGTTGGTCCAATGAACATACCAGAAAACAGGTACGATAATCCGGGATGGTGTTGCCAATAAGTTACCAAGCTTCGCAATAAATCGGGGCGACGCAGTAAAGGGCTATCAGCAGGGGTCTCAGCTCCAATAGTGATATGGTTGCCTCCGCCAGTACCGGTATGACGACCATCGAGCATAAACTTCTCGGTACCCAACCTAACTTGTCGGGCTTCTTCGTAAAGAATAGTGGTTTTATCGACCAGCTCTTGCCAACTTTTTGACGGATGAATATTGACTTCAATAACGCCCGGATCAGGAGTCACCATCAGGCGTTCAATTCTATAATCACGAGGTGGCTCATAACCTTCCAAAACCACAGGCATTTTTAGATTATCGGCAGTACTTTCAATCGCTGCAACTAATTCTAGATAATGTTCCAGCAAAGTAATTGGAGGCATAAAAATATGCAATCGCCCATCGCGTGCTTCTATGCAAATAGCTGTATGCGGTACTTCTGTATAAACAGAATCAATATCAGCGGCTTGTTGTTCACTCAATTCAGAATGAATATTATGGTTTTCTTCGAAATGACTATAGCGACGGGTTACTTCCCCGTAGTAATCTTTAAGTTCTGGTAATTTTGTAAACAAACTTTGTGGCTCTTGGGTATCGCGTTTATCCGGGGCTACCCAAGGCAAACTATTAAGCGGCATTCGCATGCCCATCGGCGAGTTACCCGGAATCAAAAACATAGTGTCACGTCTAAATTTCCACGGACCGCTTTTCCAGCATTGTTCAAACCAATTCCATTTTAAAGGTAAAGCAAAACCAACCGGCTCCCCTAAGTCACCATTGAGTAATTTACTCAGGGTTTTTCGTTCTATTGGGTCTTTAATGTTGCTATCTAGAGGATTAATATTTTCCGGCAAACTATTTTCTTGCCAAGCACAATAAAAACTGTCTTCAAAACCAGCGATAAGATAACGAAGTTTAATCCCTAAACGTCTAGCAACTTGCTTGATAAACTGTTCAGCATGGGTAGTGGTGTGACCGTAATCTCTATTAATATCGGCTAGTAGTTCCGGGTTATGCCAGATTTCTGTGCCATCTTTTCGCCAAAAAATTCCATATTGCCAACGTGGCAGAGGCTCTCCTGGATACCATTTTCCCTGTCCATAATGTAGCATTGCTCCTTTTGAAAACTGATCACGCAAGCGCTTGGTCAATTCTTGTGCGCGCTCACGCTTATGCGCACCATCAGCGAGCGTATTCCATTCATCACCTTCCATATCATCAATGGAAACAAACGTGGGTTCCCCGCCCATTGTTAATCTGACATCACCTTCCTGCAACTGCTTATCCACCAATTTACCCAATGCATCAATCTGATACCATTGCTCATCAGTATAAGGCTTTGTGACCCGTGGATCTTCGTACAAACGCTGTACCGTGTTACTAAAAGAAAATTCAACTTCACAGGGATCCATTGCTCCAGTCACGGGGGCGGCACTAGCTGGATCTGGTGTACAGGCCAATGGAATATGTCCTTCTCCAACCAATAAACCAGAAGTTGGATCCAAACCAATCCAGCCTGCGCCGGGGATGTAAACTTCTGTCCATGCATGTAAATCAGTGAAATCTTGTTCGGGTCCTGATGGTCCGTCTAATGACTTAATATCAGCGGTTAGTTGCACCAAATAACCAGAGACAAAACGAGCAGCCAAGCCTAAATGACGCAGTACCTGAACTAAAAGCCAAGCTGAATCGCGACAAGAACCACTCAGTTTAGTAAGTGTTTCTTCGCAACTTTGAATACCGACTTCCATACGAATATTGTAGCCAATAGCTTCATAGACAGCTCGATTGGTATCGACCAGAAAATCGTTAATATTGCGCTTGGTAAGATTTAATTTTTTTAACCAGTCGGTCAACAACGGACCAGACTCCGTCACTTCCAAGTACGGCTGCAATTCTTTTAACGTATTATCATCGTATACGAATGGGAATTTTTCAGCATATTCTTCTACAAAGAAATCAAATGGATTAATGACAGTCAAATCAGCAATAACTTCAACTTCAACAGTCAATTGGCGACATTTTTCTGGAAAGACGACACGCGCCAAAATATTTCCAAATGGGTCTTGTTGCCAATTAATAAAATGATCTTTCGGTTCAATTCGTAAACTATAGGCTTTTATTGGCGTTCGACTATGTACTGCTGGGCGCAACCTGAATACATGCGGAGACAAGGCGACATTGCGGTCAAAACTGTAGGTGGTTTTATGGTTGATAGCCACTTTAATGGTCATATTCTTGTTTCCTGTTTTTTAAAGCTATGTTTGGTAATCTGTTATTTAATTTAATATTTTTTAGCGTAAATCTTTGATCAGCACAATAAAGAATAATCTGAACATCGTTTATAGGATCAAAAAGCAACTACACGAATACAACCTTTAGCTAAAAATTCATCTATCGACATTTAGTTAGAGAATATAAAGTTTTTCAAATGAAAACTAGGCTAAAATTTAGCTGTAACCTTGTCTTTTGTTACTCTCAGTTTCCATTCTCAACAACTCTTCTTCTATGCCGGCAGCGAAAGTTAGTTCTGCAACATTATCCTTATGGAAATAACCCTGAAATCCACCATAGCGTTGAACATACTCAACAATCAACGAAGAATGTTCGGATGCCGTAGAAAAAACCTGCTTTAACCCTTCACTTTTAGAACCTATCACGTCCAATAGAAAACTTTTTCCTTGTTCTCGTATTGCTTTGACAACATAGTCAATGTGTTCTTCTCCGTTAATTACACCATCTTTAACCGTCATAGCTATGTGATGTAAACGAGGACCGTAATTGCGAACAAAATTTTCGGTTGGTGATGGAAAAATTTTTAGGTGGTTAACAAAGTAAGGTGTGTTATTAGCAGTAAAAACTTTGGCTGGACTACGCAATTCTTCTTCATAATGAACGCTTTTGGTTATATTTGTCGAAGAGTTTTGATCGATGATGTCCAAAGCACCCCAATAGTAATAACTGGATAAAGACAACCATTCCAGTATCGCGACTTCACGATTTTGGCTGTAAATACGGGTTGCTAAATGGTCAACCGGCAGAATTAATTCTGAAATTCCTAAATCTTGCTGTCGAAGTTTTGCCTGAATACAAACTTGTTGTGCCTGTTCGCTAATAAATTTAATACCTAACTGATAGTGCCGAGGCTGACCACTCTCTCTTTGCAGATAAGCAACAATGTTATGAGTATACGGCGAAGGTTTAATAATGGCTAGATTTTCGGGTAATTCCAACTTAGCTGTTTCAGCTTTGGAAAAAAAACAAAAGCCTCGTTTTTGCTGTAATTTGACTACTTCAGAGAGATCCGTAACTCGTAGAATTTCTCCTATATAACGACTATGTGGCTTATCTAACCCAATGGGGTAAACCTCATTAAGACTGCGAAATATGCCACGAATACCTTCGTGCTTAACTTCTCTGATAATTAAATCGGGATTAAGATCGCTAATACGCAGCACATGGGTCCAATGTGAATCACTTTCTAAACTGTATTGATAGTTGTAAGCCGACATCAAAGATAATTCGGCTATATACTCAATTGACTTACCTGGCTCTACAGTTAACATCATGGCATCAATTTCTTGAATAGCATCAGTCAATCCTTGGCTGTCGCGCTCTTCGAGTAATTTGACAAGGTATTCGTCAAAAAACGATGAGTTTTTTTTATCTCCATGAGCAGGCAAAGATAATGAAGGTGAAATTGTGGTCATACCAGTTCTCTAGGTTAGTCTCCATTACTTATGCAAACAATATACCAATACATAATTTATTGGCAAAATAGCTTAGACTCACTCTAAATTTTGCAGAATTGCCACCCCTTTCTACCCTAAAAACCTATAACAGAAAATTAGTATCAAAATATTTATCGCCACAATCATTCTGCATCAGCTAGTTAATCAATTTTTGCCCCTTACCAGTGCATTCTTGATCTGCACCTAGGCGGTGAAGCATTATTTATTTATTGATACAAATTGGTGCAACCACTTAGTTTTTAAAACTTAAACAAACATACCTTTAACAAAAAAATAAAATTAAATCATTAAAAATCAATATATTAAATAATAAATTAAAAAATGGCACTATTAATGCTTAAGATATAGTACGCAATTTACGGCGTGTTCCACACCTCCTCGTGATGTATTGCTTTTGGGAAGAGCAGCTGCGCGTTATCCAAGCCAAGATGGGTAGCGCGCTTTTTTTTGCCTAAAATTTCATAGGCATCAGTCCCTGCTAAGTGAATCTATGCCATTGCAAGGCAACTCTGAGTATAATTTAACTTAATAACTATTTTCTTTGCCCCCTAATCTAACCATTTACCCGCAATAACATTATGACTCGTTCCTCATCCGGTTTCTTAGACAAAAAACGTATTATTGCAACATCAGGCTTTAATCGCTGGTTGATACCCCCTGCCGCTTTGGCTATTCATTTGTGTATCGGCATGGCCTATGGTTTTTCGGTTTTCTGGTTACCTTTGTCAAAAGCTGTCGGTATCAAAGAAAGTATAGCTTGCAGCGCAGAAATCGGATTTTTTCAGGAACTGTTTGTAACGGATTGTGACTGGAAAATTTCTACATTGGGCTGGATGTACACTCTCTTTTTCGTTTTTTTAGGTTCTTCTGCTGCTATTTGGGGCGGTTGGCTAGAACGCGCGGGACCACGAAAAGCTGCAGTAGTAAGTACTTTCTGTTGGTGCGGAGGAATGTTGTTTTCAGCATGGGGGATTTATTGTCACCAATTTTGGATGATGTTATTAGGCTCTGGGGTCATCGGTGGCATTGGTCTAGGGTTAGGTTATATCTCTCCTGTATCTACTTTAATTAAATGGTTCCCTGACCGTCGAGGCATGGCTACAGGCATGGCTATCATGGGTTTTGGTGGTGGCGCGATGATTGGATCACCCATGGTAACCGCATTAATGAAGCACTTTGCTACCAATAGCGATGTCGGTGTGATGCAAACCTTTATGGTTATGGCCGCTGTCTACTTTATTTTCATGTTAACTGGTGCATTAAGTTATCGGATTCCAGCAGCTAATTGGCAACCCAAAAACTGGACTCCACCGCTAGCACAAACCGATAACCGAATGATTACTTTACGCCACATTCATGTAAAAAATGTATTTAGAATTAAACAATTCTGGCTGTTATGGGGCGTATTATGCATGAATGTAAGTGCCGGTATTGGCGTCATCGGGATGTCTTCGCCAATGCTGCAAGAGGTTTTTGGCGGTCAACTAATTGGTATAGCCAAAACATATAGTGCGCTTGATAAAGTGGAATTAACCAGCATTGCTACCGTCGCAGCTGGATTTACTGCATTACTGAGTTTATTCAATATTGGGGGACGATTTTTTTGGGCAAGCTGGTCAGATAAACTGGGGCGCAAATTGACGTTTATCGTTTTTTTTGTTCTGGGCTGTTTGTTATTTATTAGTGTACCTAGTAGTGCTGAAAGTGGCAGTAAATTATTATTTGTGGCCGCTTTCTGTATTATTTTAAGTATGTATGGTGGCGGTTTTGCAACCATTCCAGCTTATCTAGCGGATTTATTCGGCACACAAATGGTTGGGGCCATTCACGGTCGTTTACTGACTGCATGGGCTACAGCCGGCATAGTAGGACCGGTAATTGTTAACTATATGCGAGAATATCAGCTTGGTCTGGGTATTCCTAGAGAACAGGTTTATAACCAAACCATGATTGTGTTAGCGGCGATGTTAGTAATAGGACTGATTTGTAATCTGTTAATTAAACCCATTGACGAAAAATGGTTTATGACAGACGAATTGAGTGCTGAAGAACTTCGCAATGAATATCATCTGGCCAATCATTCAGATGAATGTTTATTGAATCAACCTTTAAAACCAAGCCATCCGCTACAAATATTACTCGCTTGGTTAATGGTAACGATACCACTTGGGTGGGGTATTTATAATACGTTAATCAATGCCAGCAAGTTTTTTAATTAATTTCGACTAAAACTTAAATTATCAAAAAGCTTTTGTGTGCCATCACAAAAGCTTTTATATCCTTAATCGTTAGATTTTATTTAGGATTGACATTGGTAGCGGTTAAACCTTTAGGACCTGATTCTATGTCGAAAGTAACTTTTTGTCCTTCAGTGAGGGTTTTAAAACCTTCTCCCTGTATGACTGAATGATGTACAAAAACGTCATCGCCGCCTTCGCTCGGTGCTATAAAACCAAAACCTTTGGTATTGTTAAACCACTTTACAGTGCCTGTTGCCATTTGAAAACTCCTGAAATAAAAACTTAACGTAATGCAGAATAAACCTTGATAGACTGATATTAAGGGCTTTGAATCGCTCAGTTTTGTTATTCTGCTGGGTGAATTGTACTGATATTTTCGAGTCTATGCTATTTATCGTCACGTTTGTTTTCTTTCAATCCTTTTGGATCAGCTTGTATAAACCATCCAGCACCAAAGAATTCGGGCTCACCATACCAATAATTTCCTTATTTTCAAGTACGGGAGCCCTTACTAAATTGTAATCAGCAAACAACCTTGAACAATAACGTATATCCATATCTGGATGCACAGAAATAATCGGCTTACTCATGATTTCATAAACATTAACCCGTTCAGGCGCTCTATCTTTAGCCAGTACGTGACGGGCAATATCACCTGAAGTAATCATGCCGTATTCGTCATCCTCATGACGTTTATTAACAATGAGTACCGAGGTTTTCAGTAATTTCATCATTGATAATGCATCTGCAATAGTGGCTGTTCTATCTACTATTCCAAAATCCGTTTTCATGACATCTTTAACTCGGATAATCAATGGCTTGTCTATCATAATTTATCCTCAATTTCTTGATTTAATTCTTTTACTTGACGCATAACACCAATGGCATCTTCAACATCAATTTGAAACGCAATGCCCGTTCCAGATTTATTATCGAATTCGGCTACTTTGGCTATTTTTTCCAAAATATGTCGACTCAAATGTTCTTCAACCAAAAGCAATAGCACATCCCGTTGGGTTTCAAGGTTTAATCCAAAGAAAGTCTTAGTCTGTTTTAAGCCCTCCCCTCGTGCATTATTGATAACAGTAGCTCCTTTTGCCCCATGCTCTCTTGCAGTATCCAGTACCTGATCGGTTTTATCATCTTCAACAAAAACGATAATCAACTTAAAATGCATTGTTGTTCCTCAAGTGTTATTTTTTAAATTACGCTTACTAAGCCACTCTGCCAACTGTGCGTAACCGAGCACAGCAATTGTGGGAAATAATATAGCGAAAGTAATCAGACCAAAACCATCCTGTAAAGGATCTCGATCTGGTAGCGTATCAGCCAAACCTAAGCCCATTGCTGTCACTAGCGGTATTGTAACTGTGGAGGTAGTAACTCCCCCCACATCGTAAGCCAACGCAATAATGGTTTTGGGAACAAAACAGGTTTGCAACGCGACCACTAGATAACCTGCAATAATCAATAAATGCAGCGGCGCACCCGTGACAATTTTGAGGGCTCCTAACGCCAGACCCATCCCTAAACCCAGAGACACAGCAAAACGCAATCCCCAAGCATTAATAGCGCCTCCTGAAAGTTGTTCCGTTTTTTGAGCAACCGCAATAAGTGATGGCTCTGCTAATGCAGCGGCAAAACCCAGACTAGCTGCAAATAAATAAAGCCAATAATAATTTCTCCAACTCGCGACTTGTTCAGGTACAAGATTTAAAAAAGCTGGTGCAGTCAATTCTGTTGCCATCAATTTACCGAGAGGAAATAGCATCATTTCCAAACCCTCTAAAAAAAAAGCAATCCCAAACAACACAAACAGGAAACCTGCCAAAATTTTTTTTGGGTATACAAAGGGTTTGCGGATAACTCGTAACTGAAAAGCGATAATAATGAAAACAATGGGTAATGTTCCGGTAAAAGTTGACAACAATAATTCAGTAAAATGAATTAACCAGTTAATCATCTTAGAATCCCAAATAACAAGACAAAAACAGTCGAAGTTACAGCCGCTAAAGCAATTAAGCCGAAGCCATCAGTAATTGGATGACGTCCTTTAATCGCAGCAGCCAAACCAACACCGATTGCGATGACTAGTGGAACAGTAATAGTAGATGTTGCAATACCGCCGGCATCAAAGGCAAAACCTATTATTTCAGGTGGGGCAAAGAAACTAACGATGGCAACCAAGGT
>TBL_comb48_EPIDRAFT_1001984_pt1 | contig 14525 bp, 11 predicted proteins | sample TroBogEpilimnion_37_FD_10681 | JGI IMG/M metagenome (IMG submission 10681)
TAGTTTTTGTACCCAAGGGCGAAACCATGCCCCAAGCTCCGCCGGTAGATTCAGTTATTATTTTAAAAGGTACTCCTATATCTCAATATAATGGCCCCGCCTATACAGCTAATAGCGGCAACAGGCTTAGTGTCGGCTATATGCTGGGTGTCAGTTATAAATTAAACAATTCTTGGAGCGCCGATTTATTAATACAGCAAAGTGGCGTTAGTGCTAATACCCAAGCTGGTATTGATGTAAATGCTCCTTTAACTACACCATATATAAGAATTATGATAGGCTACAAATTTAAAGACCTGATTATAAAGCCAAAGCATTAATACTAGGATGTCAGCTTGCCAATAAAAACATCAAATTTATCCACATCAATAATTAAGGAATGGTCGTCAATCCTACTATCATGTTCTAAAGGTTGGGGTGCATAATCACAAAGCATATAATAATAAGCACATTTGCAGTGTGGCGATAAGGTGTAAAAACAATTGTACATATGGTACACTTTAGCAGGTCTTATCTCAACAAGCTTAGAGCCTTCTTCCATAAAAACCATGTTCACCAAACCTGCACCATGTATGCTCATTACAATCTCTGCTCGGCTCAATAAGCTTATTTGATCGGCTAAATTAAAATCTTCTAAATAAACAACTGTAAACCCATATTGGTTAAGTACAGGTAGTATTTCTTGTTCGTTAACTACCTTGCGGTATCGTGCTTTTTGCCTCGATATATAAATGCGCTTGCCCACTGTTTTTGAGCTTAACTTTAATGCAGCCTCTTTAAGCCATTGCACCCCATTTATAAGCGGTATATGCTGGCGATAAAAAGGATCGCCCGCGCGGGTAGGCAATACTAAATGTTTTATAAGGTATTTATGCTTGTTATCCAACACCAAATATTTCTCAATGCCTAACATAGCCATAAACTCTTTTACAAAGGGCCAGCGTTCCAAAAAATAATCTGGCACAGCAAACTGCAATTGTGGCACATACTTTTTCACCAGCCATAGGCGGGGCAAAATTTCTACTATCCAATGGTAATAACCACCGGTGGCATAGGGGTCTATGCACCAAAGCACAGGTTGCTTTACAACTTTTGTTTTGCGCAAAAAATTCTTAATCCTAAATTTTAGTTGGCTGCTTATGCTGCCGTATACACTTTTTATGATCCAGGCATGTGCAAAAGCTTCGGGCAACATCTTTCCATTTTTCCAAAGCACCAACTCGCGGTTAGCATAATAATCCTCAAGCTCCATTATTTTGCAGGCTCTTACCACTCCTTGCAAGGTATCATTAAAATACACTTCATCCTCGGGCATACAATTAACAGGTAATTGTACCTGTAGGGTATGCTCGGGATAAACTATATTCTCGGTAATAATATGCTGCATCCTACTTCGTGTTTGTGCTAAAAAGGTGCCTAACTGTTAATAATCTTGGAAAGATAAATAATCAAGCTGAATTACCAAGCATGCAGAGGCTAATTAGCTAAAGCAAAAGTAATTGGCATTTTTATCTATTTCCTTTCCGTATTGGTTTTTACCTACTCGAAGTGTATTTTGTGCATTAGTACATGCCTTCAAACTCGCAAATAAAATCTAAGTCTTATATGCCTGCACTTACGGGCATCAGAGCCATAGCAGCTTATTTGGTGTTTTTTCACCACTATAACGCTAATGAATTCTCTGCGGGGGTACATAGAATGTTATGGGAGTTTCATATCGGAGTAAACATTTTTTTTGTATTAAGTGGCTTTCTTATTTATTATAGGTATTTTAATCATGTACAATTTGGCAGAAAATGGCTGGGGCAATATGTTGTAAATCGTATAGCACGTATTTACCCCGTTTATGCCTTGCTTACAATTGCTTCGTTTTACTTTTTCCCAAAGCTTACTAGTGATACTTCTTTTTTTTATGGCAATGCACAAGGTCATTTTAAACTCTTACTGCTTAATCTAACTTTTCTAAAAGGGTTTTTTAATCAATTAAATTTTACGGGTATTGCTCAAAGCTGGACGCTAACCATCGAGGAGTGTTTTTACGCATCTGCCCCACTGCTATTTTTACTTATTAAACGCAACGGTAAGGCATTTGTGTATTTGCCTTTAGTTATCACAGCAGTAGGTATAGTTCTTGTAAGTTGCTTAGGAAAATATAGCGAACAGACCCACGGCTTTTATGGCGATGCTATTTTTTTGTACCTATACACTTTTAATGGCACTTGTATTGAGTTTTTTATTGGTATGTATTTAGCCAAAATTATTTTACAAGCTAATGATGTTATAAGTAGGAAGCCCCTGTTCACCATTCTGGGTGCTCTTATTGTAGTGATTAGTGTAATGATTTTATGCTCCTTCCAACAAACTAAAATTATCATTTCAGGCCAATACCATCCCCTTGGCACTTTTACAGATCATGTGTTTTTGCCCATTGGTACTGCTGTGTTTTTTTACGGTCTAATTAAAGAACAAACATGGGTACAACGTTTTTTAGCCTCGCCAACCATGGTATTGTTGGGTAAAAGCTCCTATGCATTTTACCTGGTGCATGTGGGTTTCATTGCTTTGTTGCTGCATAAATATATTCAACCTCTATCTGATGGTTTTACAAATTGGTTAATGGCACACCAGTATGCATGGGTTGCCAATTGTCTTTATTTTAATCCGCTGCTTACCATTTTGCTTAAATTTATTGCTTTAAACTTAGTTTCAATTGTTATTTTTAAATTAGTAGAAGAGCCTTTAAATAACCTCATCAGAAAGGCTTGGACCAACTTTACCCGCTAATATTAATTTCTTCTTGCCTCCTTCAGCATACCAATTCCTGTATTTGGCGCTACCTTATTATACAAAACAACAGCGCCTTCCATGGGGAAGGCGCTGTTGTTTATAAATTGCAGTAGTATTAATAATCCATACCACCCATACCGCCCGGCATTCCGCCACCTGCAGGTGCTGCAGTCTTTGGCTCGGGTTTATCGGCAATTACACATTCGGTAGTTAATAACATGCTGGCAATTGATGCTGCATTTTCCAAAGCAACACGACTTACTTTAGTCGGGTCAATAACGCCTGCTGCAAACATATTTTCATACACTTCGGTACGAGCGTTAAAACCAAAATCGCCTTTGCCTTCGCGCACTTTTTGCACAATTATAGAACCTTCAAGTCCCGCGTTAGCAACAATTTGGCGCAATGGTTCTTCTAACGAACGACGAATAATGGCAACGCCTGTTTTTTCGTCAGCATTTTCAGTTTTAATCTTGTCTAACGACTCGATACAACGAATATAAGCTACACCGCCACCTGGTACAATACCTTCTTCAACTGCCGCGCGTGTTGCATGTAAAGCATCATCCACACGGTCTTTCTTTTCTTTCATTTCCACTTCGGTAGATGCGCCTATGTACAGAACAGCTACACCTCCGCTTAATTTAGCTAAACGCTCTTGCAATTTCTCACGATCGTAATCGCTGGTAGTGCTTTCCATTTGAGCTTTAATTTGGCCCACACGTGCAGTAATATTTTCTTTTTCGCCTTTACCACCTACAACAGTTGTATTGTCTTTATCTATGGTAATGCTTTCTGCTTGACCCAAATAGGCTAAAGATGCATTTTCTAGTTTGTATCCTTGTTCTTCGCTTATTACGGTACCACCGGTTAATACGGCAATATCTTGTAGCATTTCTTTACGACGATCGCCAAAACCCGGAGCTTTTACAGCAGCAATTTTCAACGAACCACGTAATTTATTAACTACTAATGTAGCCAATGCTTCGCCATCTACATCCTCAGCTATAATTAATAATGGACGACCACTTTGTACTACGCTTTCTAAAATAGGTAGTATGTCTTTTAAGGTGCTGATTTTCTTCTCGTAAATTAAGATGTATGGATTTTGCATGTCCACTAACATCTTTTCTGTATTGGTTACAAAGTACGGACTCAAATAACCACGGTCAAATTGCATACCTTCTACTACATCAACTGTAGTTTCTGTGCCTTTGGCTTCTTCAACGGTAATAACGCCTTCATTACCCACTTTGGCCATGGCCTGGGCAATTAATTTACCAATGGTATTGTCGTTGTTTGCAGAAATAGAGGCAACTTGTTCAATTTTTTGATTGTCATTACCCACTTTTTCGCTCATTTTCTTCAAGTTCTCCACAACGGTAGTAACAGCCTTGTCTATACCGCGTTTCAAATCCATTGGGTTAGCGCCGGCAGCCACATTGCGTAAGCCTTCTTTAATAATAGCTTGTGCCAAAACGGTAGCAGTAGTTGTACCATCACCGGCAACGTCAGATGTTTTAGAAGCTACTTCTTTAACCATCTGTGCGCCCATATTTTCAATAGCGTCTTCCAATTCAATCTCCTTAGCCACGCTTACGCCATCTTTGGTTACCGCTGGTGCGCCAAATTTCTTCTCAATAACTACGTTACGGCCTTTAGGACCTAAGGTTACTTTTACAGCATCAGCTAAAGCATCTACGCCACGTTTCATTCTGTTGCGTGCTTCTGTATCAAAAAAAAGTTGTTTTGCCATTTTTATAATTTTTTAATTGTTTTTTTAATGTTAAACTTTTATACTACCCAAGGCAATTAAACTATAGCCAAAATATCGCTTTCGCGCATAATTAAGTATTCATCGCCTTCCAGGTTAATCTCTGTACCTGCATATTTACCATACAATACGGTATCACCACTTTTTACAGTCATAGGCTCGTCTTTTTTACCTGGGCCTGCTGCAACTACAATACCACGTTGTGGTTTTTCTTTAGCAGTGTCTGGAATAATGATACCACCTGCTGTTTTTTCTTCGGCTGCTGCTGGTTTTACTATAACCCTATCGTGCAGCGGGGTAATGTTTACTTTCTTTGACATAAAAATTATAATTATAAGTTTTTAAAAATAAGATGTTTTGTATCTTCTATCTAGCATCTTTTATGCCGAACAAGAAATAAGACAAAAAGTCGGACAATTTTGCAGAAATTGACCCGATTGATTTTTTAATACGCAAAAAATGTCAGTTTTTCCTTTACCAAATGGTCGATAGGCTCTGCCTTTTCTCATCTCTTTTTCTAAAATCCTAGCTAATTAACGACGTATGCATCTTTTATATTATAAAATAGAATATCATTATAGCGCATTAAGTTTAAATTTTAACCCGTTTTAAATTAAGGAGTAATTTTGCAACACTAAAATAATTTATAATGAACGTTTTAACCGGCAAAAAAGCCCCAGTATTCAGTGAGACCGCAGTTGTAAACGGCGGCGAGTTTGTAGACAATTTTTCATTAGACCAGTTTATGGGTAAAAAGAATGTTATATTCTTCTTTTATCCTTTAGATTTTACTTTTGTTTGTCCTACCGAATTGATAGCTTTTCAAGAAAAGCTTGCAGAATTTGAAAAGCGTAATACTGCTGTAGTAGCTTGTTCAGTTGATTCTAAATACTCCCATTGGGCATGGTTGAATACCGAAAAGAATAAAGGCGGTATTAAAGGTGTTACTTATCCAATTGTTGCCGATCTTACAAAAATGATTGCTATCAATTATGGTGTTTTGGCAGGTAATTATACCATGGAAAATAATAATTTATCTTTTCAAGGCGACCCCGTAGCTTATCGCGGCTTATTTTTAATTGATAAAGAAGGTGTGGTGCGCCATCAGGTAATTAATGATCTGCCATTAGGTCGTAGTGTAGATGAAGCTTTAAGAATGGTTGATGCACTTAATTTCCATGAAGAAAATGGTGAGGTTTGCCCGGCCAATTGGAATGCAGGCAAAGACGGACTTACTGCTACTGCCGCCGGCATTGCCGATTATTTAGGTACACATAGTAACTAAAAATATAATTTTTAATACATCAAGCCCTTGCCATGCAAGGGCTTGCTTGTTATAGATTGGCTATATTAATGCAAAGTTTTTATTTATGCTGCAAATGGTGCAGCTAATACCAAATACACTAATTTTACACTCAAATAAAATAACAGATATGTCAATACAAATTGGCCAAGTGGCCCCCGATTTTACACTTTATAATACCGATAAGGAACAAGTAAGCTTAAGTACCATGCAAGGTAAAAATGTGCTTATATTATTTTTCCCTTTTGCATTTACAGGTGTTTGCACTCAAGAGTTATGCAGCACACGCGATAATATTGCTATGTACCAACATGCTAATGCCGAAGTTGTTGGCATATCGGTTGATTCTCCTTTTACGCTAAAGAAATTTAAAGACGATTTAAATTTAAATTTTCCTTTATTAAGCGACTTTAATAAAGAGGTTGCAACTGCTTACAATTGCTTATACGATACTTTTGCATTAGGCACTAAGGGCGTAGCTAAGCGCTCTGCCTTTGTTATAGACAAAGCAGGTGTAGTACGCTATGCCGAGGTATTAGAAAACGCAGGCGAAATTCCTAATTTCGCTGCAATACAAGAGTGCTTAAAAGGCTTAAACTAATCCTTTACTTACTTAAAATAATAAAGCCGGGCTTTGCAGTCCGGCTTTATTATTTTATAACTAAGGTTAATTACATTTTGTTAGGTATAAACAAGCTTACATTATCGTTTATGCCACCTTTAGGTAAAGCATTTGCATAATATAATTTGCCTTTGTAAAACACATATATATACCAATCGTTCATAAGCGATAAGCTTGCAAAACAGGCATTAGGCTTAGAACCTACATGCTCGCCCAAGCTAATGTTATACACCAAAGGTTCATTGGCAATGGTCATTGTAGCCTTTAAATAATCTTTTAAGAAATTGCTTTCTTTTTGCTTATTGCGCCAATTTTCAGGTATTGCACCTTTAGCAACATCGGTTTTATAACGTGTTTTGCAAATATTATAATGCAATTGATCTACAATATAAATTTCAATGTTAGATGGGTTGCCTGCACGAGCAAACATAGAATCTTCAATAGTAATATTGTAATTACACTTATTAAAATGTGCATTGCCTGCCACTAATTTCCATTGGTCATTTAAAGCTCCGTCATCTATAGCATTAAGCTTAATAAACTCGGCCGCTTCTCTTATTGTGTTTTGTAGGTTATAAATATTCTGATCCATATCCCATCCTTCAATAAGGGTCATACCCTCATTTACACACATCATTACACGTTGGTTAAGCACATACATATTGCGGCGATACACGTTATTTTGTATTACTGCATTGCTGGTAGCATTCTGCAAATCGTAAAATTCACTTATTAATGCTTTTAACTCTTTACTGGCTTCTACTCTTGGGTTCTTACCTAAAGTAAGTTTGTACAAATCTTTTAATGAAGCAATATATTGTTGCTCAGAAATATGATGACCGTAGCGTGTATTGGCAAATGTGTCAATACTTCTTTGGTTGTTAATAAGTCTTTGAGACCATAAAGCTAATTTAGCATCATCGTCATAAGCAGTACCAAAACTGTGGCCGCCATAACTAATAGTGCTGCTGGCATTTCCGCCTTGCGAAAAACCTTTAAAAGAAACCAATAAAAATGCAAAGAATAACAATGCTTTATTCATATCCGAGTGATATTTAATTGGCATGAAAATAATACATCTCCCTTTACTATCATAATATTAAACCAAGGTTTTTTTAGTTATTTTAATCTATTTACATGAATAATTTTCCAATCTATTAGGTTTTTTCAATACATAAACGGCTATTCCGCAACCAACATGCTTCTAAAATCACCTAAAAACCTTTCCTATTTAACAATCCATAACGGGAATAATTAATTAGGTTTGCACATCATAATATCGGTACCTAATGAAGATTAATGTTGCACTTTTTATTGCCTTGCTAATTACTTTAGCTGCTTGTAAATCCGGTAATCAAAATAAGTTCTCTGTATCAGGCTCTATTACTAACATGCCCATGCAAGAGGTTATTTTGGAGGAAATTGGTGTAAATGATGTAATTACGGTATTAGATTCTGTACAATCGTCTGCCAATGGCAATTTCGACCTCAGTGGTATTGCTCCCGAACCGGGATTGTATCGCCTGCGCTTCGAAAAGAATAAATATATCTTACTGGCTATCGATAAGGGTAATGTAAAGGTTACTGCCGACTGGAACCATATCGATGGCTGGAAAACAGAGGGCTCTGCAGGCTCCGAAAGTTTAAGGAATTATATCGCTAATGTGCGCAATTATTCAAAAGACTTTATGACTATAAGCGTAATTATGGATACCATGAAAAAACGTGGCAATGATAGCTTACTCAATAAAGCCCGCGAAGCTTTTACAGATATGCATCAAAAGTTTACGCGCTTTGTAGAACAGTATGCCGATACTACTAAATATATGCCGGTGGCCATTTTTGCCGCAAGAATGCTAAATACCAATACCGAAAAATTGTATTTAGCTGCTTTTAACCAAAGTTTAGAAAAACGCTTCCCTAACTCTAAAACGGTTAAAGACTATTTAGCCTACCGATACAATAATGTAATTCCACAAAAACTTAATACCAAACCCGAGATAGGAAAATTCGCACCGGAAATTAGCCTTAATGGCACCAATAGCTCCCCCATCACGCTTTCTTCTTTAAGGGGTAAATATGTATTATTAGATTTTTGGGCTTCTTGGTGTGCACCTTGCAGGGCCGAAAGTCCGCATATTGTTGCAGCTTATAATAAGTATAAGGATAAAAAATTTACAGTTTATAGTGTATCGCTGGATAGTAAACGCGATAAATGGGAACAATGCATTATAAGCGATGGCCTGGTATGGCCAAGTCATGTTTGCGACTTTGCCGGCTGGGAGTCCCCGGTGGCTAAGCTTTATGGCATTACCGAAATTCCTGCTAATTTCTTGTTAGATACTACCGGTAAAATTATTGCGCGCGATTTAAGAGGCGATGATTTGGAACGTAAATTGGCCGAAATTCTTAAATAATTAACTGAAATATTTGCAGTTTGCCAATTTTGGCACAGCTATTGAACCCTTATATTACTTCACCGCTTTTTATAGAAAACGGTAAATTAGTGTCATAATGTCTCAAATGCAATCAATGTTAGATATGTTAATAGGTCAGTCGGAACAGGAAATGGAGTTTTTACCCATTGTTCCTTTGGGCGAGGATGTCTTAGGTGAACAAGAAAAGGGAAGCTTGCCTGCCGAGATTCCTATAATTGCCTTGCGTAATACGGTTTTGTTTCCCAATGTGGTATTACCCATAACGGTAGCCCGCGAAAAATCTATTCTTGCTATAAGCGATGCCCAAAAGAATAATAAATGGATTGGTGTAGTAGCCCAAAAAGATTCAGCTAACGATAACCCGGGTACTGCCGATATGTACCAAATTGGCACTCTTGCCAAAGTAGTGAAGCAAATTAAAATGCCGGATGGCAATACAACCATTTTTATAATGGGCCGTATGCGTTTTAAAATTGAAGCTTTTGTTCAAGAAGAACCTTATTTTACTGCTAAAATTACCTACTTAGAAGATCAGTTCCCCGATAAGGATGCAGAATTTGATGCTACTATTGCTAGTATAAAAGAAAACTTTGAGCGTATTGCACAACAAAGCAGCAATATGCCCAACGAAACTAGTATTGTGCTGCGCAATATCGAGCAACAATCTTTTTTAATGCACTTTATTGCCTCAAATCTGGCTGTTAAGCTTAAAGACAAACAAGAATTACTGGAGCAAGATAATGTAAAGGCACGCGCCGAACATTTATTGCAATTACTGCACACCGAACTGCAACTGGTAGAACTGAAAAATGAAATTACAAATAAGACGCGTCAGGATATTGACAAACAACAGCGCGAATATTTTTTGCAGCAGCAACTTAAATCAATACGCGAGGAATTAGGCGGAGACCCTAACGAACGCGAGGTTAAGGATTTGCAAAAAAGGGCCGAAAACTTAAAAATGCCCGATGCCGCTAAAGAGCTTTTTAAAAAAAATATAGAAAAGCTGGAGCGTATGCACCCCAGCACCCCCGATTACTCGGTGGTGTATAATCACCTCGACTTGCTTTTGGACCTGCCTTGGGATTCATTTACAGAGGATAGCTACGACTTGAAAAAGGCTCAAAAGGTGCTGGATGCCGACCATTACGGCATGGAAAAAATTAAGGAACGCATTCTGGAATACCTGGCTGTCCTTAAGTTAAAGGGTGATATGAAATCGCCAATTCTTTGTTTTGTAGGCCCTCCAGGTATTGGTAAAACATCCCTTGGGCGCAGTATTGCCAACGCCATACAACGTAAATATGTACGCATCAGCTTAGGTGGTTTACACGATGAAAGTGAGTTAAGAGGGCATCGTAAAACATATATTGGTGCTATGCCCGGCCGTATTATTCAATCTTTACGCAAGGTAAAATCGGCCAACCCCGTTTTTATCTTAGATGAAATAGATAAAATAGGCAACGATTTTCGTGGCGATCCAAGTTCAGCTTTGCTCGAAATCCTTGACCCTGAGCAAAATAATTCCTTCTACGATAATTATTTAGAACTGGAATTCGACCTGTCTAAGGTATTGTTTATTGCTACTGCAAATAGCCTAAGCGATATTCAACCTGCTTTAAGAGATCGTCTTGAAGTAATACAACTAAATGGCTACAGCACCGAAGAAAAAACTGAAATAGCTAAGCGTCATTTGGTGCCTAAGCAAAAAGATTTGCATGGCCTAAATAAGGTTCCGCTTCGCTTCCCCGATAAGGTTATTGTAAAAATGATACAAGAATACACGCGCGAAAGTGGTGTAAGGGAATTGGATAGATTGCTGGCCAGTATTATGCGCTCCGTTGCCAAACATGTGGCTATGGAAGAAGAGGTGAATAACCAAGTAAGCTTAGAGCAGATTGAAGAGGTATTGGGTAAACCCAAATACAATAACGATATCTATACCAAAGGGCATCCGCCGGGGGTAGTGGTAGGCCTAGCTTGGACTGCTGTAGGGGGGGATATACTTTTTATTGAAACCATCCTAAGTAAAGCCAAAGCAGGATCGCTTACTTTAACTGGTAATTTGGGCAATGTTATGAAGGAAAGTGCCAGCACAGCTTTATCCTATTTAAAAGCGCATGCATCAGAATATGGTATTGCCGATAATGCGTTTGAAGAACATAATATCCATATACATGTACCGGAAGGTGCTGTTCCTAAAGATGGACCAAGTGCCGGTGTTACCATGCTTACTTCTTTAGCTTCTGCCTTTACAGGGCGTAAAGTAAAACCTTATTTGGCCATGACAGGCGAAATTACCCTTCGCGGACAAGTATTGCCTGTAGGCGGCATTAAAGAAAAAGTATTAGCAGCCAAACGTGCAGGCATTCGTGATATCATTATGTGCCAGCAAAACGAAAAAGATGTAGAAGAAATTAATAAAGATTATATCAAAGGGGTAAAATTCCACTTCGTAAGCGAAATGCACGAGGTATTGGAGTTAGCGCTGGCAAAACGCTAATGCAATTTTATTCTTTTACATTTTTGGGCCAACTGCTTGCGCGCTATCCATCTGTTAAAAACTTCTTCATCAGGGTTGTGTACAGCATTAGGCGCACATTTGCACATAAATGTAAGCGGGTCTTTATCTATAATCCAGCTCATTAATGTGCTATCGCTTGGCAATTCTTTTAGCTTCACATAGTCATCTAAACTAATGCCAAGAAAAGCAACATGCTCGTTTAGCAAACCATGTATGTCTTCCAAATAGTTATCATTAAGCTTAAAAGGGTGATACCCAAATCCGCTATTTTTTAACTGCTCAGGATCAGGATAGGATGTGATTCGTTTTTTATCAGGCGATAAAATAACGGGCACATAATTATAATAGTCTTTGCGAGTTTTATAAATAATATGGTATGGTAATGCCTTTTGTTGCCCATATACTTGCATCCTGCCTATTAAAATAAAAAGCAGTAAGGTTATGCCTACCTTAAAATTCATCGTGCTATTACAATTTTTTGTAGCGTTGCATGCCCCTCACATATAGTTTTAAGGGTATAAATACCAACCGGTAGCGCAGCTGTATTGATGCTTGCAAATTTTAAAGGAACACTTTGCTTTTCATCCATCCAAATTTTTCCGTTAAGATCTATAATCACTATTTGATCAATACTATTAGTTGCCTGTATTTGCAATAGCTTGTTTGCCGGATTGGGCGAAACAACAATATCTTGTACACTATTTACCGCTATAGGCTGAATTCTAGCCGGAGCCATCGTATCAGGATATATACTGAAAATTGCAGAATGACTGCTGTTAAAATCCATACCTCCGGGGTTAAGTGCATCCAATGTATAATAGCCATTAGAATTACCAGTCCAACCCCAATTAAAGTAAAATCTATAACTTTTATCGCAACCGTTTAGCACAAAACAATGTCCGCCAACCGATCCGTATCCCGAATAGATGATGGGCCTACGTGCAACTAATTCATTGTAAATCATTTGTATCCACTGCGAATCTGTATAATTGGCCCTATCCTCCCCATGAATGGTATTGCTATACCTGAAATAGGTTGGCAAAGCATGCTCGGCTGTATTATAACCGGGGTACTGGCTGTTAGTAACATAAGAGCCACTTTCGGTAACTCCGTATTGCATATTTACACTTACACCACAACTGTACATTAAATTGGCTACATGAAAATTGTTTTTAGACAAATTATATGGCATAGAATCCCACATATAATGTTGCTGCGTATAATTTACAGACTGTAAGCCTAGCGAACTGTTAGGCGGATAGTAACTATTGCTGTCAGTGCCGGTAGCAGGCCATTTCCAATAGCGCATTACTTGCGCCATAGCAGTGGCAACACAACCGGTAATAGTGCGGGCACCTGCATTATAATCATAAGGACAAAGGCTATCGTAAAAGGTTTGTTGTCCCCATAAAATTCCAAATAGTGGGCCTACTTGGCCATAGGTAGTTTTAGCGGCAATATGCAAATTTACTCCGGTAACTAAGCCACTCCACTGGGCTTTCACAGCTTCTCCGGCTACATAATTTCTATGTATTACATCGTTAATTTGCATCTTATAACCCTGCAACCAATTGGCAACATTATCAGGTATATGTGTAGCATTAAAATTATTATCGGTAGAGTAGGCTAATACAGGTACAATATTATCATCTGCCGCAATCATCACAAAGCCTGTAGCCCCTTGTAAACCAAAAACATAAAAATCTGTAACATGAGCACCATCCAGCTCGCTACTGCCGGTATAAATAAGTTGTAAAACATCAGCATTTTCAATATTGCTTACTGTTTGCATATAATGAAATGCAACATTTTTGGCATCCCCAACATTCACAAATTTGGCATAAGCCCCTGTATATAAGCAAACAAGTAGCAATAATCCTACAATCTTTTTCATAATAATAAAGCCCTTCGGTATAATATTTTATTGATTAATGGTAATAGGTACCGACGAAATTAATCCTTCGATATTATACAAAGATAAGATATAATTACCTGATTTTAATTCAGGTGTATAAAAAATAATATCTTGTTTCCCCTGCCTAAGTTCTACATCTTTTTCCATCACATGCCTGCCTTTTATATCGCTTATGTAAACTTTTACGCTACCGGCTGCATCAGCACTAATGTTAAGGCTAATCTTATCCTTGGCAGGATTAGGGTAAATATGCTCCAACTGCACACCCGAAATTATATTACTCAATATTTTTGTACCGGTCACACTATCCAGCATGGCGCATGCACTGGTCTTAGAAAAATACACCTTTGGGCCCAATTGCGAGCGGCAATCGCTCCAAGTAGCATAAACATTACATCCAAATGCTACACTCCTAAAATAATCGCCAAAAAAGTCGGCAGTATTGTTGGTATACGGAACAAAATTGGCATAATTGGTCGATACTAATAATGGTGCACTAAAGGTTTGCCCCTCGTTGCCCGATGCTATTTGGTAAAATCTGGTACTATCCGGCGTAAGGTCTGTAGCATTGCCAAATGCTAATGTAGATATGGTTACTTTATTGCCACTGGCGGCTACTGTGGGCATAATAGTTTGCTTATTCCCAAATAGGCTATCCAACATAATGGGTGCCGACCAACTTACTCCGTTGTTTAATGAGTGGGTATAATAAGAATGCACAACAGTTCCCGGAAAATCGCTCCATACAATGTGTAGGTTGCCTTGTCCATCGCAAGCCATATTGGGTGCAGCATTTTCACGCGAGTGCACTACTAAGGTCAATTGGTTACCGGATGGGTCAAATTGATTACCACTACCTACACTTTGCGCGTTACCAAAACTTACACCCCCGTTGGTAGATGAATTATATAATACTTGCATGGTCGATTCATCTGCCATACTTACATGCACCTTACCGTTGCCATCAACTTCTACATTGCCAAACTGGCTCTGGCCAACATAGGTGGTAACCATTGGTCCAAATGCGGTGGCTGCAGCCGGTTTTACTTTTATAGCTTCAAATGCCGGCGCCGATCCCGGCGGAAAACATACAAAGCTGCAATATAAATTACCCTGAGTAGGGCCACCGCTATTATCAACCGCAAACCATTCCCGGTCTGTC
>TBL_comb48_EPIDRAFT_1001989_pt1 | contig 14521 bp, 10 predicted proteins | sample TroBogEpilimnion_37_FD_10681 | JGI IMG/M metagenome (IMG submission 10681)
GCTGGCAGCGTTGTCCAGATACACCAGCGGGTGCCCATTCACCTGCTGATCGAGGATGGGGAAATCAGAGCGTATGCGATGCCAGTCCATGATCTCGGACTCTGGCACTAGCGTGCCACCACGCTCGTGTGTGACGAAGCAGCGGCGGCAGGCACCTTACCGGCGTAGTTGCCACGGCTTTCGATCTGACGGGCACGCTCCTGCATGGAGGCAGGCTTGCCATCAGTCGGCAGATTGTTTTCGCCCAGCCATCCCAGCATTTCAGCCCCGGTCTGGTCCAGCATTTTTATAATTGAAGAATTCTTAAAGGCGTTCCCGATCTGGGAGCCACAACTGGTGAGGCAGACAGAAAACAAAACGAGAAATGTGAAGCGGGCGAATTTCATTAAACTCCTGTTTATCATGACGATTCCAATCTGTAAACAACAAGATTCTCAGTGCTGAAAAGCGACTTGCGAGCCGATGCTGGCCGCTGGGGAATGCGGAACGCCGTGGCTGCCTTTCTCCTGCACCTCATGTCCACGCATATCCAGGGTCTTGCCTGAAGCGCCCCCAGGGCTGCTCTCATCGGCAAGGAGTAAATAATAGGGAGCCAGACGCAACGCCGTGCCAATCAGCCCGCAACTGCTGAGCAGCAGGCAGGCTGCGCCAGCAAGGATTAAACGGGAGTTCAAGAGCATTTGGCATTTTTATCACAAGCACCTGCAGGAGTAAACATTTATGATGCCGCGCTCAAAAGGCAAAACTTGCGCAATCTGCGGTAAACATTGAGCATGCACCACCGTATTGCACTGCCCTTTCGCCCCAACCCAAATGAAGAAACTGCTCTCTCTCCTCCTCGCCCTCACCGTCTCGCTTCAGGCTGAGATCGAACTCAAGCAGGGCGATCACATCGCCATCGTCGGCAGCGGTCTGGCAGACCGGCAGCAGCACCATGGCTGGTTGGAGGCGCTGATTCACAAGACCTACCCTGACCTCCAGCTGACCGTGCGGAATCTCGGTTTTGCGGCGGATGAGGTCAATGTACACCCACGCAGCGATGAAGTGCCCACCACGGAGTATTTCCTGAACATGAAACCCGGCACGCTGGCGACGAAGGTGGGCGAGACCGATGTGGTCTATACCGCCGGGGCGGACTTCCACGCGAACGTCATCCTGGCCTACTGGGGTTTCAATGAGTCTTTCAAAGGGGAAGCTGGACTGGCCGACTTCAAAAAGGCCTTGGATGAGTATCTGAAAAAGCAGCTCAACGCCGACTACGGCAAGGGCAAACCACGTGTGGTGCTCCTCTCGCCCATCGCTCATGAAAACCTCAAGAGCGCCGATTTCCCGGACGGCGCTGCCAACAACAAAAACCTCGCGGCTTACACCGCCGCCATGGCCAAAGTCGCCAAGGCCAACGGCGTGCCGTTTGTCGATCTCTATGCGGCTTCCCAATCGCTGTATGCCAGCGCTGCCCGGCCACTGACCATCAATGGCGTGCATCTCAGCGAGGCCGGAGACAAGGCGCTCGCCCCGGTGCAGTTCAAAGCGCTGTTCGGCAAAGAGGCCCCGAGCACGGATGATCCCTACATCGCCAAAATTCGCGAGGCCGTTGTGGAGAAGAACGTCCAGTGGCACCACCGCTACCGCACCGTGGATCAGTACAACATCTTCGGCCAGCGCTCCCGCATCAAATACGCCGACGCCATCACCAAGACCAACGGCGTTGACAATGCCACCATCCTCGGTGCCGAGCTGGCCCAGCGTGATGTGAAGACCGCCAACCGCGACAAGGCCGTCTGGGCTGCCGCGCAGGGCAAGAGCTACGAAGTGAAGGACGACAACCTTCCCCCCGTGCCTGCAGTGGCCCCCAACCGCCCTGAGCCAGTACCTTATCTTGGCGGCGCGGAAGCGCTCCAGCACCTCACCACGCCCGAAGGCGTGAAGGTGGACTTCATCGCCTCCGAAGTGGAGTTCCCTGACCTCATCAACCCCGTGCAGATGAACTTCGATACGCGCGGACGCCTCTGGGTTGCCGCCTGGCCGAGCTACCCTGAAACCACCCCGACCACCAAGGTCTTCGACAAGCTCCTAGTCTTCGACATCGACCCCAAGACCGGCAAATTCACGAAATGCACCACCTTCCTGGACGGACTGAACTGCCCCACCGGCTTTCAGCTTTATAAAGATGGCGTGCTCGTGATGCAGTCCCCCGACATGTGGTTCGTGCGCGACACGGATGGCGATGGCAAAGGCGACTGGAAAGAACGCATTGTTCACGGCCTGGATGCCGCAGATTCGCACCACGAAACCAACTCCATCTGCTATGAACCCGGCGGTGCCGTGTATTTCAGCGATGGCGTCTTCCACCGCACCAACGTCGAGACGCTCAAAGGCCCCGTGCGCAATGTGAACGGAGCGATCTATCGCTACGAGCCGCGCACAAACCGCTTTGACCGCTACGTGCCCTATGGCTTCGCCAATCCTCACGGGCGCGTGTTTGACTACTGGGGCAACGACATCATCACCGACGCCACCGGCAACGCCAACTACTTCGCTGCTGCCTTCAGCGGCCACCTCGACAGCGGCTCGCACCCCAGGATGAAGGAGTTCTGGAACCGCCCTTCGCGCCCCACCCCCGGCACCGCCATCCTCAGCAGCCGCCACTTCCCCGAAGACTGGCAGGGCACCTTCCTGAACACCAACGTCATCGGTTTCCAGGGCATCTTCCGCGCCAAAGTCACCGAAGAAGGCTCCGGCCTCAAGGGCGAGACCCTGGAGCCAGCAATGCTGCAAGACGACGTGAAGGCCAACCCCAACTTCCGCCCCAGCGGTGTCGCTGTGGCCCCAGATGGCTCGCTTTACGTCATGGACTGGTCCCAGATGCTGATCGGCCACCTGCAGCACCATCTGCGTGATCCGAATCGTGGCCACTCGCATGGCCGCATCTACCGCCTCAGCTACCCCAGCCGTCCGCTGCTCACCCCGAAAAAGATCCATGGAGAGTCCATCGAGAACCTCCTCGAACTCCTCAAGGAGCACGAAGACAGCGTGCGCCAACTCGCCAAGATCGAACTCGACACGCACGACTCCAAGCAGGTCATCGCCGCAGTGCAGAAGTGGGAAGCAGCGCTCGATAAGAAGGACAAAAACTACGAGCACAACCGCCTGGAAGCCCTCTGGGTACACCAGTGGCACAACGCCGTGAACCTCAGCCTACTCGATGCCGTGCTGCACTCTCCCGAGCCACGCGCCCGCGCCCAGGCCATCCGCGTCGCCAACTACTGGAGCGACCGCGTGCCAAACACGCTCGCCATCTTCGAAGCAGGCATCAAAGACAGCGCCCCGCGCGTCCGCCTTGAAGCCGTTCGTGCGCTCAGCTTTGTCAAAGGAGCCGACGTGACCAAGGCCATCGACCTCGCCAAACTCGTCCTGGCCGAAAAAGACTACTACATCGACTACTGCTTCCGCGAGACGATGAAGCAGCTCACCTCACTGCCCGAGGGCAAGGACATCCTCGGCAAGGAGCCGCTCCTCGCCGCCCGGCTGCGCGCCGCGCCAGATGCCAGCTATGGCCCCACGGACAAGAAGCTCTCCGGTGCCGACAAAAAGCTCTATGACCTCGGCAAAGAAGTCTTCAACCGCGAGGCCCACTGCGTCACCTGCCATCAGGCCGACGGCAAAGGCGTGGAAAACATCTATCCCGGCCTCGTCAAGAGCAACTGGCTCGAAGGCAACGGTGACCGCGTGATCAAGATCGTGCTCAAAGGCCTCTTCGGACCGCTTGATTTCCAAGGCAAAAAATACGGCCCCGAAAAAGGCACTCCGCCGATGATGGGCTTTGGCCCGCTGCTCAAGGATGAAGAAATCGCTGCCGTCATCTCCTACGTCCATCAATCCTTCGGCAACAACCTCCCCATGGTCAAAGTCGAAGACGTCAAACGCGTCCGCGAAGAAACCAAGGATCGCGCCATCTTCTACATGGTCGATGAGATCCTGAAGGAGCACGCGCTGGAGAAGAAGTAGGCGGCATTGGCGCACCTGCGTCGTGTTCTAGCAATCGGGCGCGGAGTCGCGCCCGATGAGGCGTGGGAGCCCTCTACAGGAGCCCGGTAGTCGGCGAAAAGCTCCCGAGGGCTGGAGCAGCCTGAACGCTGACGCATTCTCGATGCTCCAGACCACGCATATAAGCGTGGTTCAGCTCTCCCGAATTTTCCCCGCCAGCGTGTCCAAGGTGCGCTTGAAGTCGTTGGAACCGGTGATGAGGTTTGAGATGACTTTGCAGGCGTGAATAACGGTGCCGTGGTCACGACCGCCGAATTCATCGCCAATCTGAACGAGGGGCAGCTTGGTGAGCGTGCGGGTGAGATACATGGCCACCTGACGGGCTTCGGCGATGTTCTTCGGACGACGCGGGCCGGTGAGATCGCTGACTCGCAGATCGTAATGCGTGGCAATGATACGCTGGATGCGGTCCACGGTGACGGTCTTGGATGGATCTTCGTCGATCACATCATGCAGCATGGTGGCGAGCGCGGATTCCGTGGGAACGGAACCTTCGAGCGAGACATGCGCGGCGACGCGCATGAGAGCGCCCTCTAGCTTGCGCACATTGACACGGATGCGCTGCGCCATGAAGTCGAGGATCCATGGGTCGAGAGAAACATTGAAGTCGCTCTGCTTGCGGCGCAGGATGGCGATGCGGGTTTCAAAGTCCGGCACTTGAATCTGTGTGGCAAGACCCCACTCGAAGCGGGAAACAAGGCGGCTTTCGAGATTTTTGATCTCGCTCGGCGGGCGGTCGCTGGCGAGGACGATCTGCTTCGCGTTGTTGAAGAGTTCGTTGAAAGTGTGGAAGAACTCCTCCTGGGTGCTGTCCTTGCCCTCAAAGAAGTGTACGTCGTCGATGAGCAGCACATCGACCTTGCGGTATTTCTGGCGGAACTGGCTGAAGGTCTGGCGCTTGATGGCGTCCACGAACTCGTTGGTGAACTGCTCAGAGGTGACGTAGCGTACGTTGGCGCGGGGTTTGCGGGCCAGCACTTCCTGACCGATGGCTTGCAGGAGGTGAGTCTTGCCGAGACCGGTGGGGCCGTAGAAGAAGAGAGGATTGTAAATGCGACCTGGCTTTTCAGCCACCGCCTTGGCAACAGCCACGGAATAGCTGCTGTTGGGGCCAATGACGTAGCTGTCGAAGTTGAACTTGGCGTTCAATCCGGCCTCGCTGAAGAAACGAATCGGTGCCTGGTCAGCGGCATTGCCACGCGCCGCCTTGAGTTCGGGCATGGGTGCGAACGAAACGGGAGTTGCCTCAGTCGCGACGTGGAATTCAATGATCGCTGGCACGCCAGTGACCTCAGCCACGGCATCAGTGACGGCTAGCGTGTGATTGCTCTCGATCCAGAGTTGATGGATCGGATTGGGCACGGTGATGATGAACCTGCCGTCATCTGCCAGACGACCGGAGGTGCCGCTGAAGCAGCGCTGGAAATTATCGTCCCCGAGGCGCTTTACCAAAACTTCGCAGACCTGATCCCAGACGGTGGGCACTCGCGTGAACAATTCTGTGTTTGCAGGGTGAGCCGAGCCATTAAGAGAGGTGTGATTCGTGTTTTCATCGTTGCGCGCCATGATGATTGTTTCGGTGATGAGGAGGTCAGGAATGGGTTGGAGAGGCGTGTCGAAAGGTATTCTTTTTGGAGCAGTCACGAGCCACGGAATATCTTTTTAAATGTCACTTCTTTGTATGACGAAAGCAACACATGAAGCAAGTTCTTCCTTGATATATTTTTAAAGTTTCAAAGCGGATACCATAAAAATTCAAAAACAATTTGCACTGAGTTTTAAATATTCGTTCCTCATCTTGCGTGAACAAGGTGTGAACAGCCTGCTAATAACTGTGTGCAACTCACATACGGCACGCAAAATGCGCGCATAATGATTCTGCGATGTGGGTCACACACCAGGCTGTTCTTTTGGCGCAAGGATCAATGCGCCTGCTTCACGTGCTCGCCGAGCAGATCGCGACCGAAGTCACCGTCAAAGCTGCGCCAGACGCTGTGAACGTGGTTGGCATCGTTCTGCGTATTGTCGTATTCGAGGAGGAAGGTCTTGCCCTGCACACGGTAGTAGTGAGGCTCGCCACGCTCTTTGCCACCGGCCCAGGCGAAATAGATCGGGCCGCTGTTTTGAAATTCCGTGCGTGCGGCTTCGGCGATTTCAGGACGCAGGCGGTCAATGTACTCGGAGATGAGGCGTGTGAGCATGCCCTTCTGCTTGGCATTGAGTTCGGAGTCAGCCAGACCTGCGGGTGCCAGCGGGCTCACTTTGTGCTCAGCAGCGGTGATCATTTCCTTGGGGGCTTCCGTGGCTACAAAGGCGGTCTTGAACTGTTCTGGGGTTAGCGACTTGACCAGCTCACGCCCCAACTCCTCCTCAACACCGAGAACGCGCAGTCCGGTGAGCGGCCCCTGGCGGATTTCTCCTGGATTGGTGCCCATGAACGAAGGCGTGGCACGCAGCATCTGGCCGTCCTTGATGGTGAAATTCAGTGAGAGGTGATGCCCTTCGATACGCCAGCCCCAGGAACCAGTGTCAGCAGGTTCACCAAAGATCGAGACAAAGTATTTTTCTGGATCGCGCTTTTCACGGACGGCGGCGCGCTTGGACTCATCGGCACCTTCGATTTGGTAGAGCACTTCTTCGAGGCTCATGATCGTGACTGCTTTGGCGGAACCACGGAAGCTGAGGCCGGTGTTCAGCAGTGCGTGGGCGAGCAGACGCTGCTGCGGCGTCATTTCTTTGAGCGGAAGCCCCTTGCGCTCGCGCGGGATGAAGTGCCAGTTTTCACGTTCCGCAGTGGCGAAATCAAAAGTCGCCTTGGCTTTTTGCTCCGGTGTCAGCGCGGCCAGAAAGACTTTGGCGATGGCGGACATCTGGGCACCAGCCTCGTGGGCCGCCACAGGACGCGGAGTGAAGCAGGAAAGAGCAAGGCAAATGCCAAGAACTGGGACGGAGAGACGCTGAACAATGTGCATGGTGGTGGGGTGGAGAATCGGCGTGAATGGCTGGCAGGAGGAGACGAACGCTCACTTCAATCGCGGTTTGTCATTCTTTGTCATCAATTTTCATATTGGGAGCGCCGAATCGTTGACACTTTCACGCGCGAGGTTGTAGTCTGATGATTATCCCAAAATACCGAGTTTCCGTACCACCCGCCAAGCAGATCCGAATTCATGTACTCCAATGAAGCATACCTCCTCGAACAGCTCCAAGAATCCGGACTGCTGACCGAGCGTGACATTCAGCAGGCAAAAACAGGTCTCAAACCCGGCGAGAGCGTCGTTGCAGTTCTGATCAAATCGGCAACGGTCACAGACGAGCAGATCGCTCGTACGGTGGCGGTCAGCTCCGGAATGGAGTACGTCGATCTGAATGGATACGAAGCCCATCCCGGCCTGAAGGCACTCGTTCCGCTGGATGTGGCGCTGAAATATAAAATCGCGCCGCTGGGAATGAACCAGACCTCGCTCCAAATCGCGGTGGCGGACCCGTTTGATTTTGAAACGCTGGATGCGCTGCCACACGTGCTGCAGCCGGACATTGAGTTTTACTGCTCCACTCCCGGGCTAATCAAGACCGTCCAGTCCAACATCTATGGCAATGAAGCCGTTCTGGGCATTACGACCAAAGGTGCTGACCCAGGCTCCTCCTCAGACGCTGACGCCCCGGTCATCCGACTCGTGCAGAACTTGCTGATGGAAGCGTTCAAGCAGAAGGCTTCTGATATTCATGTGGAGCCGCTGGAGAAGGACATCCGCATCCGCTACCGGATGGACGGCGTGCTGGTGGATGTGGAGCACCACCCCAAGCGCCTGCATTCTGCGATCATCGGTCGCCTCAAAATCATGACCGGTTCGATGCAGTTGGATGAAAAGCGCATCCCGCAGGACGGTCGTATTCAGATGCACTTTAATGACAAGGAGATCGACATGCGTGTGTCGATCATCCCTACCAACAACGGCGAAAGCGTCGTCATGCGTGTGCTCGACAAGAGCAGCCTCAAACTCGGCCTCGTGGACCTGGGATTCTTGAGTGATGACCAGGCCTCCTTTGAGCAGCTCATCACGTTGCCTGATGGCATCATCCTCGTCACCGGGCCGACGGGTTCCGGTAAAACGACCACGCTGTACGCCTGCCTCAATTTCATCAACCGACCCGACCGCAAGATCATCACGGTCGAAGACCCGGTCGAATACGAACTCGCGGGGATCAATCAGGTCATGGTGAGAGAAGATGTCGGCATGACGTTCGCTGCGGCGCTGCGCGCCATGCTGCGCCAAGCCCCAAACATCATCATGCTGGGAGAAATTCGTGACTTGGAAACCGCCTCCATTGCCATCCAGGCCTCGCTCACCGGTCACTTGGTCTTCAGTACGCTGCATACGAATGACGCCCCTAGCGCCGTCGCGCGTCTCACGGACATCGGAGTCAAGCCCTTCCTCACAGCCTCCGCCGTGCGTGCCATCGAAGCACAACGACTCGTCCGCAAACTCTGCCCTGACTGCAAACAGCCCGGCACACTCTCCACGCATGAACTGCGCGCCCTTGGGCTGGAAGTCGCCCAGATGGCGGAAGCCACCATCAACAGCGCCGTCGGCTGCTCCAAATGCCGCCAACGCGGATTCCGCGGTCGTATGTCCCTCGTCGAAATTTTCAAGATCAACGATGAAGTCCGCGGCATGATCAACCAGCAGCTGACTACCCCACAACTGCGTAAACGCGCACGAGAGCTGGGCATGCGCACCCTGCGCGAGGACGGCATCCGTAAGGTGCTCTCCGGCACGACCACCGCTGATGAAGTCATCGAAGCCACCATGTCCGACGCCGATTGATTTTCACTTTTCGCATTCTCAAACGAATTCTATTTCCTACAGACGACTATGACACCCCATAATGTGGTAGAGATGCTCAAAAGCCGAGGCGTTATCGACAAAGGTGTCGCCTATGACATTGAGCAGGACGCCGTGAAAAACGGCAAAGATATTGTCCAGGTGCTGCTGTCTTACGGCATCTATAGCAATGAGGACGAGTTCTGGGCGCAGGTGGCTGATGAACTGGGTGCCGACCACTTCGATCTCGACAATTTTGAACCGCCACCCTCGGTGGTGGCGTTGATTCCAGGTGGCATGGCACGTCTCTACGGCGCATTCCCCATCACACTAGATGCGCAAGGTCTGCATGTGGCCTTCACCGATCCGCTCAATCCCCAACTGGTCGAAGACCTGCGCTTTGGGCTTGAAAAAACCATTGTGCCGGTGGTCGCGCGCCGCAGTCAGGTGCTGACCTTGATCGAGAAGTTTTATGGTGCTGGCGCACCCAGTATCGAAGAAATTTTTGGCCAGCTCGGCAGGGCCGGAAAGGAAGGACTCAGCGCTGAAGCCGAGGCCAATTCCGCGCCCATCGTCAAATTTGTCGATCTGGTGATGCAGCAGGCGATCAAGGAACGTGCCAGTGACATTCACTTTGAGCCGTTCGAGCGTGAATTCAAAATCCGCTACCGCGTGGATGGATCCCTCTATGAGATGGCACCACCGCCCCTTCATCTAGCCACCTCGATCATCTCGCGCATCAAGGTCATGTCCAACATGAACATCGCTGAGCGCCGCATTCCACAGGACGGACGCATCATGACCAACGTGGGCGGCAAGCCGGTGGACATGCGCGTGAATTCGCTCCCCACTCAACACGGCGAGTCCGTGGTGCTACGCGTTCTTGACCGTTCATCGATCAACATCGAACTTGATGCACTGGGCATGCAGCCCTTCCTGCAAGACTACATCGTCGAGACCATCCACAAGCCCAACGGCATCTTTATCGTCACCGGTCCGACCGGAGCAGGCAAGACCACCACGCTCTACGCCTGCCTGCGACGGATCAACACCATCGACTGCAAGCTGATTACCGCCGAAGACCCGGTGGAATATGAACTCGATGGCGTCATGCAGGTACCTATCAATGAGGCCGTCGGACTGACCTTTGCCAAGGCCCTGCGCTCATTCCTCCGTCAGGACCCCGACCGCATCATGGTGGGAGAAATGCGCGATCTTGAGACCGCCCAGATCGCGATCCAAGCGTCGCTCACCGGTCACTTGGTCCTCAGCACCCTGCACACGAATGATGCTGCCGGGGCGGTCACACGTCTGGTGGACATGGGGGTCGAACCCTTCCTCGTTTCCGCCACTCTGGAGGGGGTGCTGGCGCAGCGCCTTCTGCGCACCATCTGCAAAAACTGCCGCTCTCCGTATGAGCCAAGCCTGAGCATCCTCAACCAGCTTGGTCTTACACCGGAAGATCTCGGTGGGAAGCAATTTTACACCGGTTCCGGCTGCTCCACCTGCGGCTCCAGCGGGTACAAAGGCCGTAAAGGTCTCTACGAACTACTGGATGTCACCGACCCCATTCGCGAACTCATCACCGGCCGTGCTCCCTCCATCGTTCTGAAGCAGAAAGCCATTGAACTCGGCATGGTCACGCTACGTGAAGATGGCCTACGCAGCATTTATGATGGCTCGACCACCATCGAAGAAGTCCTGAAATACACCTGATTTGCCCTCCCCAGCCGTCCGACGTTCGATCCTGTGCATCCCTGGATATTATTTGATGGACAGAACGCCCGCCGTCCCGGTATGATCTTTTTACACTGAACAAAAGCCGCCCGATACGCCCCCTATGCCCACGTTTCATTACATCGCCCTGGATCAGAACGGACAGGAAACCGCCGGAGATCTTGATGCCGCCTCCGAAGCAGATGCCGTCAATCAACTGCGCCAGTCTGGTCTCTATCCGACGAGCGTCGCCGCCGACGGTCAGGGGCAGTCAGCTGCGATCAAGAAGCGCGCCAAATCCTCCGCGAAGGGCAAGACCAAGACTGTCAAAATCGGTGCCAATGCCAAGGTCAAGAGCAAGAGCCTGATGATTTTTACGCGCCAGTTGGCAACGCTGATCGACTCCGGCCTGCCATTGCTGCGGGGCCTCACAGTGTTGGGTCGGCAGGAGCCGAACCCCGTGATGAAAGGGACGATCAACACCCTCGCGGAAAATGTGCAGACCGGCAGTACCTTCTCTGAAAGCCTGCAGCAGTACCCGCGCATCTTTAACAAGCTCTACATCAACATGGTGAAGGCGGGGGAACTTGGCGGTGTGCTGGAACTCGTGCTCAACCGTCTGGCCGAGTATCAAGAAAAAGCGCAGAAGCTCAAAAACAAGATTGTCGCAGCGATGGTGTACCCCATCATCGTCATGTTCATCGCCGCAGGCATCATGGTCTTCCTTATGCTGGTCATCGTGCCACGCTTTGAATCCATCTTTGATGACATGATCCCAGGCGGCAAATCCAAGCTGCCCGCGCTGACCAAATTTGTCATTAATTTCAGCCGCAGCATGATGGACAACCTCTGGTACATCGTGGGCACCATTACGGCCATCATTGTCGGCTGGCGGATGATGGCCGCCACCAAAGGCGGACGCCGGTGGATTGACCGCATGAAACTCAAGCTGCCGCTCTTTGGTGATGTGCAGAGCAAGACCGCCATCTCACGCTTTACCCGCACCCTAGGTACGCTGGTGACCTCCGGTGTGCCGATCTTGCAGGCCTTGAACATTACCCGTGACACCGCTGGCAACACCATTGTGTCAGACGCCATCACCAAGGTGCATGATGCTGTCAAAGAAGGTGAATCCATGGTGGCCCCCCTAGAGTCCAGCGGCGTATTCCCTCCCATGGTGATCTCCATGGTCGATGTGGGTGAGGAAACCGGCCAACTGCCCGAGATGTTGCTGAAGATCGCCGACGTGTATGAAGACGAAGTGGACAATGCCGTCTCCGCCCTCACTTCCATGCTGGAGCCGCTGATGATCGTCGTCCTTGCCGTCGTCGTCGGCACGATCGTGATGGCCCTCTTCCTCCCGCTCATCGAAGTGATCAAGAACCTCAGCGGCGGTGCCGGCGGCTAGGCCACTGGTCCCCCCAACCAACCAACCTTGGAGTCATGAAATCAAGCCATTTCAAAATCCGTTCGCATACCCGCGCCTTCACCCTGGTGGAGATGCTCATCGTCGTCACCCTCATTGCACTGCTTGCCTCGCTGACCCTGGGTGCCTACACCTATGCCATGCGCTCATCCAAACGGCGTGTCACCACCGGAACCTTTGAAACGATCAAGCTTGCCCTTGAACGTTACAATGTGGAATTTGGTGAATACCCGCAGCCGAATGGCAGTGGTCAGATGGTACAGTTCCCCCCTGGAAAGTACCCGTATGACATTTCTGGAGCGGCCTGTCTCTATCAAGCGCTCACGGGCGATGGATACGATCAGATCAAAGGCGTCTCTGGTGGCGCAGGAGCTGGCAGCGCAGGCGGCTCATCCGATGGGAAAGTGGATGGGGCCGCCGAGGTCAAAAACAAGATGTTGGTCGATATTCCTCAGACCATCTACATGAAAAAAGGCACCAATTACATCCTCGTTGACGGCTTTGGCCATCCATTCCAGTACGTCAAAGCTGCTGCCCCAACCACTCAGGCTGCGGGTGGAGGTGCCGCAGCCGCCCCCACACCTATCACCATCAACGCCACGTATGATCTCTGGTCCTACGCGGAAGACGACGCCAACGCCTCCGTGAAAAGCATCAGTGCATTGAATTCCCCGCAGGTATCGGTGCGATGGATCAAAAACTGGTGATTTTGATGACAAGATCATTTGAAAAACGCTATTGACGGGACATCTCAGGGCAAAGATTGATAACGCATGCCCATTGGCCTCGCCATCGCCTCCATACTAGCGCTGTTCATCAGTTTCTGGATACTGAACATTGCGCGTGATCCGAGCGTCTGGCGCCTCTGGTGGATGGACCTCCTGGGGGTGCTTGACGTGGATTCTGACCGCGAAATGCGGCGCCAGCATGAGCGCCAGATGTCCTTCATCTGCTACATCCTCTTCCTGCTCCTGCTGAGCACCAGCATCAGCGGCGCAATATGGACGGTGGATCAGGTGCGCGAGCACAAGCGTGAAAAAACGCGCTTTGAGCGTGAAGTGGAGAGTTCCAACCGCGAAATCGAAAAAGTCAAAAACAAGCCCCAGAGCATCAAACGCTAAGGCAGGTGGAACCGAAGGAATTGGATTTTGGTTTGCACGCGGCGTGCATCGCTGCGAAGAAACGCCTCATTCCATATCCGACCCCATGAACCGCCAGGAAAATCTCGAATCCCTCTTTCGCAACGGCAAGACCGTCATCCTCCCCATCGATCACGGTTGTGCCATTCCCGTGCCTGGTTTGGAAAATCCCTTTCAGCTCATCGACCAGGTCAATGAATTCGTCGATGGCTACGTCATGAACCTCGGCGTCGCACTGCGTGCCGCAGACAGCCTCGCTGGCAAGGGCATCATCCTGCGCACCGACGTTTACAATACCCGCACCACCGGCGAAGGCGCTGGCAGCATTGGCGTCTTTGGCGTCGAGGAGGCTGAAATGGTCGGTGCCAACGCGGTCATGAACATGCTCTACCCCGGCTCCGCCTATGAAAAGGCGAACTTTCAGGAGTGTGCCGATCTCATCCGCCTCAGCCTCGACACCGACATCCCCGTCATCCTTGAGTCCCTGCCCTACGCCCTGGGTGCGCCGGAAAAATACACCGTGGAAAATGTCAGCTTTGCCGTCCGTCTCGCGGCTGAACTCGGCTCCGATGTCGTCAAGACCCCCTACCCCACCAACGGTACGGTGGAAGACTTCCGCCGCATTGTGGGGCAGAGCTTCGTGCCCGTCATCATCCTGGGCGGTGCCGCCATGGGCGACGACGCGGGCCTCTTGAAAATGGTCGAAGATGCCATGGACGCTGGAGCCGCCGGCATCGCCATCGGTCGCAATGTCTGGCAGCACAAAAGCCCCGCCGCCATCGCCCGCAGCCTCGCGGCGATCGTCCATGAAGATGCCTCGGCGCTCGAAGCCCTCGCGCTGCTGAAAGAACCGGTGCGCTAAGCCAGTTTCGTTTTTCCCGCCATGAAACGCCTGCTTCTTGCCGCCAGCCTGTTCGCCGCCTACTCTCTCCACGCTCAGCAGCTTCAGTCCTTCGAGATCAATGCCGACGACTGGGCCGAAGGTGAACCGCCCAAGGAAGTCTTTGTGGTGGATGGCACGATCAAGATCGCCGCGCGTAATGGCAACAAAGCCATCGTCATTGACCCCAATCCCGTCACTGACGCCAGCGCTCAACTGGCTGTCTCCGCCAGCGGCAACGCGAGCATCGAGGCCAAGATTCTCGCTATCAAGCGTGGCCGCAGCACGCCGCGCTTTGGCGTCAGCGTGCATGGCATGAGCGGCTATCGGCTCATCGTCAATCCCGCCAAGAAATCGCTCGATCTCATCAAGAACGACCAAACGCTCGTCACGGTGCCCTTTGCCTGGACGAGCGAAGTCTGGGTGAAGGTCAAACTCGAAGCCAAAAAAGGCACAGGCGACGCCTGGGGCATCACCGGCAAAGCCT